>Ga0315339_1000596_pt1 | contig 42554 bp, 26 predicted proteins | sample ASW17metaG_FD_204514 | JGI IMG/M metagenome (GOLD analysis project Ga0315339, IMG submission 204514) | Ammonia-oxidizing marine archaeal communities from Pacific Ocean, United States - ASW #17 | ecosystem: Environmental > Aquatic > Marine > Oceanic | place: USA: California | collected 2016-12-05 | reverse complement strand
TTTTCTCGTACGGGACCTAGGGTCTCCCTCATGCAAGCGATCGGCAGTGGGCTATTCGCCCTCCATCGATCCACGCGAGGGTTCGCTAACCCACCACTTAAATTCATCGAGGAATTCGTGGCCGCGGTAAATCGCCACCTTGAGCTCGGTCAGCGTGTCACCTTCAAATGTATCTGGGTCGACTTCGACCGTTGGATTCTCCAGGTCGACGACACGGATGTGTGCGGATTGTGACCAGGCGATGTGGCTGAGGATGACTTCGTAGTCAGCGGATCGCGGCGGATTCAACACCAACTCATCGAGATCCCAGAGTGTGGTCACATCTGGACCGAAGTCGGCAGCGTTTGAAGGATGAACCTTCCAGGGCAACATCATGGCCGCTTCATGCACTTCTTGTGCAAGCATCAACGATTCATGAGGCCCGTCCGAAAAGTAGTGGTAGACCTTCGCGGAACCCGAGAGCGAAGAAACCGAGGCCACAATCGTTGTTCCAACGACGAGCGTCGCCAACATCAGTTCTGCGAAGGTGCTGCCGCGTTCACGGCGACGGGCGGTTGAATGGTGCTTAGGGGCGGTGTGTTTCATGAGCGAGCTGTTCCCTCGGACCACAGGTACTGAGCCATCCGAGTTGAGGAGAGTCTTTGGACCTCTGCTGTCGTCTCCATTGCGGTGCGACTTGAGACCCGATATCGAAGATCGCGATCCTCGATCTGTCCCGAGAGGCCTCAAAAGCCCTTTTCTGGGCGATTTCCATGGCCTGGCAGAAGGCCCCTGTGGCATCCGTCAGATGCTCAGAAAGCTGGAGTTGGTGCCCTTCCACTCACCAGGATCGGCATCGAAGACCGCTATACTGAGTGAGTTCCTCATGAGGCCTTTCCCCATGCTCCTGCCCACAGCCCGCCTCTTGGCACTTTTCGGGGCTGCCTTGTGGCTTCTTTCCAGCGCCGCAGCAGCTCAAGGCGTGAGCAGCGGTGGGCCAGCCAACGGCGGCGCGAGCCCCGACGTGACGCCCTTCGATCCCGCATCCAACGGAGGCGGAATCTACTCACCTCCACCGGACCAAGGGACTCCCAACAACGGCGCCGACAACGGCAAGAAGAAAGGCAACACCCGCCAAGACGAGAGAGCGGTTGGTCAGACTTCCCCGACCACAGGCCGAAGCTCTCGCGGCGGCCAGAGCGGCGCCGCCCGTGCCGGAGCTTCAGCAGCCGCCACCGGCATGCGGTTCGACCAGGGCGACTCCTGGGTTCAGTGGTGGGAAACCAATAAATTCGACTTCATCCGATTGCGCCGCGTCCGCGACACCCCCATCACCGGACAGGGCCAGGTCGAAGAAACCGCGGACGAGCGCGAAGCTCGAATCCAGGCCACAGAGCGCCTGGTTCGATCAGAAGTCATCCCTGTGCTGCGTGAACTCACCGAGGCTCAAGATGCCGCTGTCCGTGCCTCGGCAGTCGTCGCACTTGCCAAACTTCAGGACACGGAGGGGCCAACAGTGGCTCGCGAACTCCTCAAGGACAAAAGCTTCGGCGTGCGCCGTGCCTCCATGCTCGCAATGGGCGTACTGGAAGCAGGCCGTTCGTCCTACTTCCTCATGAACATCGCGGATGACTCGGCGCTGGGTCGCCAACTCCTGCAGACCAACAACATCTCTGACGAAGACCGTGGCATCGCCCTCTTGACGGCCGCTTTACGTGGCCACCGTGCTCCCGAAGCGCTCGTGGACCGACTCCTCACGGATGAATCGGACCTTCCCAATGAGATTCTGGCTTCAGCCTGCGATGCCGCTGGCCTGATGGAGTCGGTGCAAGCCATCGCCCCCTTGACCACCGTCGCTCTCGACACATCGCGCCCTGGATTCGTACGGGCCGCAGCCACAACGGCACTTGGCCGCCTGGGTGATCCAGGCTCAGTCCCGGCCCTTCTGAAAATCCTCGACTCCGGTCTTGAACCGCAGCGCTCCGCCGCCGCTGCGCTAGGTCTTGCTGGCCATCAGAAGCAACCCGCTGTTGTGAAACGCCTTGCCTCATTGCTTGAGAACACGGACGGCCCCACACGTCATTTTGCAGCCATTTCACTGGGGCGCATCGGCGGCGAACAGGCGCGCTCTGCTCTCCTGTCAGCTTTCAAAAACCCCAAGGCCGACATGCGCGCGTGGCTCGCACTTGGGCTCGGTCTTTGCGAACGTCAAAGACCACTCGGACAGATTCCAGAACTGCTCATCGATCGCTACGAGAATGAGGCCAACTCCGAGACGGCAGGAGCCTATCTCATTGCCCTCGGGCTGTGTGGTCGCGACGACATGGGCAACTTTGCATCCACCTTGCCGTGGGATCGCATTCTGAAAACACTCGAGTCCGCTCTCCAGAGCAATCGTTCGCATATCGCCGGACATGCAGCTCTCGCACTCGGCCTCACAGGACACCCTGATGCGGGATCGAAACTCGAAGATGCGCTCGAGAACTCGGAGTCTCCCGAAGTCCAGCGCCAGGTAGCCCTCGGACTTGGAGTTCTCGGAGACTCGGAAGCGATTCCGAGCCTGCTCCAGCTCATGCGGAACACGAATAACCCCTATGTCGCCAGCTTCGCGGCCCTCGGCATCGCTTTCATGGGAGACGCCAATGTCATCGGCCCACTCATGCACATGATCGACCGTGCCGGCCCCAACGGACTGACCACCACATACGCCGTTGCCGCAGTCGGGCAATTGTTCGACAGTGAAAGACGCCCCACTCTGTCTCGGCTCGCTTCTGGCGACAACTACCTTGCACGTACGAGCAGCGTCCAGCAACTTCTTGCGCTTGGCTTTTAGTTGCTGCAGCCAGAGCCTTACCCTGGCTACTGAGCCCCTGCATCACGCTATAAAGGGGCCCCTCCAAAACTTGACTTTGAGAGTCGCATGAAAATCTTACTGAGCTCTGCTCTGGCGGTCGCCGCCCTGACTCCTACGAGCTTCTGCCAGAACACCAAATCTTTAGCCGACCAGATCATCCGCAACATACGGCCACAGCAACATACCGACGGCACCTACGGCGACAGCCTCATGGAGACGTGCCGAGTGCTCGATCTGCTCAGTCGCTCTCCACGCCGCTACACGGAACTCGACGGGCCCTTTTTTCGTCGAGCGGCTCTTCAGGTTGCCAAGCAATCTCCGCAAGGGCTCCAACAACAGGCCTGGACAGTCCTTGCCCTTGCTGGGTGCGTAACACCCGAGTTGCAAAAGGCTCGAAACGCAACCCGAGACCAACTCGCGAGCAACCCGGAAGCCTGGACGAATGAACTCGCGTTGCTGGCCTTGCGGACGCTGCCACCGGAAGACCCTCACTGGGGTCAGCCAGCCGCTAACAGCGGCGCCGCCTTGCGTTGTCTGCTGGCCGAAGACCCCACAACCATCGATCCACCGGGCCTTGATGATCCGGACGCATGGACCGCCTGGGCACGGGCCGCCCGCCTGCGTGGCGTCACACCCGAGGCCATGCCTCCCCTCCCTTCGCCCGACCCAAAGTCCAACCTCGAGGCCTCACTCAACGACCTCGAAAGGGTCATCGTTCAGCACGGCCTCGACCGCGGTCTTCCAAGCGCACAGCCAGAGGAGGATCCGCGTCCGGAAACGCTCGCCAAGCCGCACAGCCTGCGAGAAGGCCTTGAGCATGGACTCGCCTTTCTCGAGGCCCATCAGACTCAGGGCACCTTTGGGCTGGAGTTGCCTGGCTGGACTGGGCCGGAGCCCGGCATCACGGCGCTCTGCCTCTCGGCTGCACTCAAGACCAGTCAGTCTCTTCGCCAACCGGCCCCCGCATGGGTGCAAAATGGCCTCGACTATCTGGTGAGTCTTCAGCGCGAAGACGGCGCCATCTTCGACTACGGACTCGCGGTGTACACGACTTCCGCAGCCCTTGAAGCCCTCGCGGATGGCAAGCGCGCTGAGGATCGAGATGCCATCCTGGCTGCGCGGAACTTCCTGATCTCGATGCAAGCCGACGAGGACCTCGGTTACGACAGCATCGATGACCCACACTACGGCGGCATCGGCTATGGAGGAGATGAACGTCCGGACCTCTCGAACACCCAGATGGCACTTGAAGCCGTCTCTCGCGCCGGGCTTCCCGAAGATTCCTCCTTCACCGACAAGGCCATGATCTTTCTGACGCGAAACCAGAACCTGGCCGAACTCAACACGGAGATCTGGGAACGGGCAGGCGGAGGAATCGTCGTCTCAGGCACCGACGGCGGTGCCACCTACATGCCTGGAAGCAGCCCTGCCGGTGAAGATGAGGTCAGCGACGGCATTTACAACGCGCGCTCCTATGGATCCATGACCTACGCCCTGACCAAGTCCTACCTTCTCTGTGGGCTCGCCAAGGACGACCCCCGACTCGAGGCAGCCCTGGGCTGGATTCTGTCTCATTACACATTGGATCGAAATCCAGGTTTCACGGACGAGAAAAAGAGCCATGACGGCCTTTACTACTACTACTTGGCCCTCGCCCGCACGCTTCAAATGCTCCCTGAGGGCCGGATTGTGAACGACCAAGGCGAGCCGATTCCGTGGCGAAAGGACCTCCAGCACAAGCTACTCGCAGAGCAGCGGACCGATGGGTCCTGGTTTAACGAAGCGGCCCCCCGCTGGTTTGAGGGAGCCCCCACCCTTTGCACCGCTTATGCCCTCCTGGCACTCGATGAAGCCTCTTCAGCACCTGGTGATTGATCGCCCTCATTTGTGGGCCTCCAAGACCTGGGTTATCTTTCAACACTTATGAAACTGTTCAATTTCGTACTCGCCACGACTGGCCCGACGCTGACGAATCTCAAGATTCTCAGCCGGTATGGCTATTCCGCAACCCGCCACATGACTCCGCGCAAGCTGATCAACATGGCGCGCGTCGAATGGGCACGGTTTCGCGCCAAGGACACCGTGGGCGGTTTCCCGTACATCCTCAAGATCGAATCGACAAACGTCTGCAACCAGAGGTGCCCGTTCTGCCTCGATCGCGATCGCGATAAAATCGATGATGACGGTCGCGGCTTTGGAAAGATGCATCTCGACTGCTTCAAGGGCGTCATCGACATGCTCGCCCCCACCACGCTACGCCTGAATCTGTACGGCTCCGGCGAGCCGGTGCTCTATCCCGACATCTACGAGATGATCCGCTACGCAGCCGACAAGAACATCGGCGTGACGATCAGCGCGAACCTTTCGGTCTTCAAAAAAGAAAATGCCGAGAAGCTCGTCGAGTCAGGCCTCGAGCACCTCATCGTGAGCTGTCATGGTGCAAGCCCGGAGACGTACGACAAGTACAACGTCGGCGGCGACTTTCACAAGACGCAGGAAAACATGCGCGCCATTGTGGACGCCAAGCGGCGACTCGGAAAACGACTGCCCTTCGTCGACTGGCAGTTTCTGCGTTTCAGCCACAACCAGCACGAGATACCGAAGGCGCGCGAGATGGCTCGCGACATTGGCGTGAACATGATTCGCTTCATCAACCCCAACATTCCTCCGGAGCATAAGGAAGAATGGCGGCCGCGGCGCGATGACGAGGTGAACGATGCCAACCGAGGAGAAGGTGCCGTGAAGGCCAGCCCCGGCGTGCACATGTCTGAATCAGATCAGGCCGTGGCACGTGGGGAACGCACCGTTTCCGAGAAGTCCGAGCGCCCCAAGGCAGATGTTGACCCTTGCTCCTGGCTCTACCGCTCCATCTTCTTCAACTGGGATGGAGGGATTCTTCCCTGCTGCGACGGAACGACCGAGCCGGGCCACGACCTGGACAAGTTCACCGGTCAAACCCGCACCGAATTCGAGGCGTTCTGGAACGGAGCGACGTATCGCATGCTTCGGAACATGGCGAACTTCCGTATTCCGCGGGAACAGATGGACAAGACCTACACCTGCGCGAAGTGCATCAAACCGCACATGCCGTTCCTGCTCTATGAACGCGGCTTCGAACTCCCCAAGAAGTTTGAGAAACGCCTTCTGCAAACGGAACCCGACCTCGACGAGCAACGGATCAATTGGGAGCGGAACAAAACGTCTCGCTCGAGCGACGTGGCCAACGACATGTAGGCACCTCTGGCCTGGCAACAAGCCTGGCCATTCGCGGCACAAGGAATCAGGCGGAGCTTGATTCCGTCGCGCGGTGCAAGCGCTTACGGTCCGTCGCATTCAAGATGCGCTTCCGCAAGCGGATCGACGCAGGCGTCACCTCGACCAGTTCGTCGTCCTCGATATATTCCAGCGCCTCTTCGAGAGCCAACTCTCGGGGCGGAGCGTACTTGAGAGCTCGGTCCGTGCCCGAGGTCCGCATGTTGGTGAGCTTCTTCTCACGTGTCGCGTTGACAGAGATATCACCTGCCCTGCAGTGCTCGCCAACAATCATGCCTTCATAAACCGACATCGCAGGCTTCACAAAGAAATCGCCGCGATCGCGAAGTGCGTCCAATGCATAGGCCGCCACTTTCCCTTTGTGCGTACTCACCATGACACCCACGGAACGGCGGGCCACACGTCCCTTGAATGGTTCGTACCCTCGAAAGATGTGGTGCAAAGCCGCCTCGCCCTGAGTCAGGGTCAGCAGGCGGGAGCGCAGCCCGATCAGTCCGCGCGCTGGAATCACAAACAGTAAGCGGGCAATGGGCTTGCTCGTGTCCATGTCCTCCAGTTCGCCACCCCGATTGCTGACCCCTTCGATGACGCGGCCAGCCAGGTCGCCAGGAACGTCCACGGTGAGCGATTCCACGGGCTCCATGCGCTGGCCATCGACCACCTTGTCGATGACGCGGGGGCGAGACAGCGCGAGTTCGAATCCCTCACGCCGCATTGTCTCAACCAGGATGCCCAGGTGCAGAACACCACGGCCAGAAACACGGAATACAGACTCTCCACCTTCGCCTTCGACACGCAACGCCACGTTGCTGCGCAACTCACGGCTCAAGCGATCGCCGATCTGTCGCCCTGTCACCAGCTTTCCCTCCTGGCCGTTGAAGGGCGAGTCGTTGACCATGAATTCCATCGAAAGCGTCGGCTCGTCAATGCACACAACTGGCAGCGGCTCGATCGAGTTCGGATCGCACAGCGTCTCGCCAATGGCAATGTCCGGGTAGCCTTGAACGGCCACGATGTCACCAGCGCTCGCAGATTCCACCGAGCGACGCTCCAGGCCTTCGAAAACGAAGAGGTCTGCCACGCGCCCAGGCTTGGACGGCTCTCCAGGGCGTGAACTGGCCAGGGATGCCCCACGCTTCACAACACCGCGATCGATACGGCCGATGGCGATACGACCCACGAAATTGTTGTGGTCGACAGAGGAGACCTGCAAGCGCGCCGGTCCGTCACCCGCTGTCCTCGGAGAGGGAACAACTTCTTCCACCAAGGAAAAGAGCTGAGTCGTATCCATCTCGGAACCATCTGGCTCCGTGCGCACCCAGCCATCCCTACCCGAGGCAAAGAGAACCCGGAAATCCAACTGCTCGTCGTCGGCCCCCAGTTCGGCGAACAGATCAAAAACTTCATCGACAACTTCGTGTGGACGGGCCGCCGGGCGATCGCATTTGTTCACCACGACCACGACCGTCAGCCCTTCTTCGAGGGCTTTGCCCAGAACGTAACGCGTCTGCGGCATCGGACCTTCGTAAGCATCGACGAGCAACAGGGCGCCGTCGGCCATCCGCAAGACCCGCTCCACTTCCCCACCGAAATCGCTGTGACCCGGCGTGTCGATGATGTTGATCTTCAGATCGCCACGCACAACGGCGACATTCTTGCTGAGCACCGTAATGCCGCGCTCACGCTCCAACTCGTTGCTGTCGAGGACGCAATCCACGCGATCTTGGCCTTCGCGGAACACCCCCGCATCTGCAAGCAAAGCGTCCACGAGGGTGGTCTTCCCGTGGTCGACGTGCGCGATGATGGCAATGTTGCGGATCTTCATGAACGTCGCAAGGTACACAAAACGACTCTCGAAAGAAGAACGGGAATCACCCTGTGGAGAAGACCGCCCTGAGAACGGGGGGCTTGAAGCGCCGTCTAGGCGTAGAGCCCACGCATCCTGGTGAAGTAGGACACCCGGTCAATGCCCTCGATATAGGCACCTGTGCGCATGTTGACGCCCGCCTTCTTGGTGCGCTTCAGCACCTGGCGAAAGGCCTTCTGCATGATCTTGTGAAGGCGCGTGTTCACATCGCGCTCTTCCCAGAAAATACCCATGCGATCCTGGACCCACTCGAAGTAACTCACAACGACTCCGCCTGCATTGGCCAGGATGTCCGGGATCACAAAGATGTCATTCTCGTCGAGAATCGCATCTGCATTGGCCGTGGTCGGGCCATTGGCCCCCTCGACAATGATCTGGCATCGAAGATCCGCCGCATTCTGTGAGGTGATCTGATTCTCTGTGGCCGCCGGGATAAGGATCTCGCACGGCAAAGAGAGGATCTCGGCATTGGAGATCCGCGTGCCCTCGGTGTAACCCTCGAGCGTCCGATGCTTTTCCTGGTAGGCGAGCACGCCGGGAATGTCCAGGCCGCGTTCGTTGACGATGGCTCCGTCAACGTCCGAAATAGCCTTCACGTGCATACCGATGTCGTGCAACAGGCTGGCAATCGTGCCCCCCACGTTGCCCGACCCCTGCACGACAACTGTTGCCTTGGCGAGATCGAGCTTTTTCACCCGCGCAGCCTCACGAACCATCGTCAACAGACCTCGGCCAGTGGCTTGCTTACGCCCCATCGAACCACCAAGTCCCCAGGGCTTGCCGGTCACGACACCCGTATGCGTTCCACGACGATGCATCGAGTAGGTGTCCATGATCCATGCCATGACCTGTTCGTTCGTGTACATGTCTGGCGCAGGGACATCACGGTCCGGGCCAATGATGTCCATGATGGCGCTCGTGTAACGACGCGTGACTCGTTCGATCTCAGATGTCGACAACTCACGCGCGTTGCAGCGGACGCCGCCTTTGGCTCCTCCAAAGGGAACATTCACGATGGCGCACTTCCAGGTCATCCATGCTGCCAGCGCACGAACCTCATCCACATCCACGTAAGGCGAGTAACGAATACCGCCCTTGCATGGCCCCATCGCACTGCTGTGCTGAACGCGCCAACCTTCGTAAACCGCCAGGCGTCCATCGTCGAGTCGCACGGGCAGCGCCACCTTCAACTCCCGCTCGGGAGTCTGGAGGATCTTCTTCATGCCATCGTCAAGATCCAGAAGGTCTGCCGCGACATCAAAGCGTGCAAGCATCGCCCCGAAGGGATTGTGCTCGGGAGCTTCCCGAACGGGCCGAATCGCCGAGTCACTGTGAATGCTCATGGAGATGTCTCGCATGTCCGACTGCAGCAGTGCGAACCACTCATGCCGGGCCTCTCGGAAGGAAAGAAAGAGGGAAAGGAGGTTTCGGGAGAATCGTCTGGGCTCACTATGCCCTCTTACACGTCCATGTCGAGCCGGTCCTGAAGGTCGATTCTAAGTCGGCCGTCACGGGAGCCATGGCGAACCTGGAAGAATGGACTCATGGCCCCCCCAAGTCGAAGAGCAAAACCGGGGGCTCTTCGGACACCAGGAGAGGCTCTCGCCCGGAGGCTTCCAGGAGGGCGGCCTGCAAGCCCTCAGAGGGCACCTCGGGGAACGGCATGAGCAAGAACCACCTGGCCTCTGGGCACCGTCGCATGGCCGCTCTGAAGGCATCTGCATCCGACATCCCGGCATTGAGGCTCAGGCCCCGGATCCGGCGGTCACTCGCATAGGTGACCTCCAGGCGCCGGCTGGCGTAGGCATCCCCCTCTTCATCCGGAATCAAGGGATTGCAGTCGTAGTTCGTCAAGATCAGTTCCCCCGGATCCGTCACACCTCCCAGCAACGCGCCCACCTGGGCCGGAACATCGGAAGCAGGATCGGGCAACAGGCCCGCGCCAGGCACCACCCACAAAGCTGCACCGGCTGCCCCCGCAGCCAGAGCCACCGAAGCTGCGCGACATCTCTGAGTCAGCGGGCGCAGAGCGAACGCAAGACCTGCAGCCAGGCCGATCGGCAATCCGAACAGCCAGTAACTGTGAACAAGCAGCCCCTGCGGAAAGAGAGCTCCGTGATAAAGCGGCGGGAGCAGCAGCAGAGCCAGGAGGCCGGGGACGCCCAAGAGGCCCTGAGTTGGTCCCCGGAATCGAGGAAGCATGCACACCAGAGCGGCCAGGAGTAGCCACAGGGGCCAGCCGGGTATCAGGGCCCAGAGCGAAGCGAACCAGACCGCCACGGCCACACCCAACTCGGGTGTGTCACCCAGAAGCACTCCGGGCCCGCGAACCGTGGCTGCGCTCCACAGGCTGCCCTCCGTCGCTCCCGGGAGATTGCCCAACCACAAGATCCAACCCAGAAACAGGAATGCTGTCCAGGAGAAGAGCAGCAACGCGAACCGCCACTGGGCTCGTCGAGTCACGAGAAGGTGAATCGCCGAACCGAGGCAGGCGTAAAACCCCCACCAGTCCATGGCGGTGGCCACGACGCTCGCCAGAAACCACCAGCCATACCCTCTCCCCGCCAATCCGCGACGATAGGCGAGCAGCACGGCGAGCCCCGCAGCCAGCGCCGGAGCACCCTGTGGGTCGACATGAGCGCCATAGACCATGGTCATGGGCATGGCGGCCGCCAGCAAAGCCGCCAGCCCCCCTGTCACCGGATCTGATTCTCCAGACACCAACCACGCCAGAAAGAGCAACGACAGGAGCGTGGCCAGGGCCGCCAGGCCGCGAGCCGTGCTTTCATCTTCGCCAACCAGGGCAAAACCAGCTGCCAGCAGCCACGAAAGCCCCGGCGGATGGTTCCCATAGACGTCCGGCTCCGGCTCTTGAGCTGCGTTCAAAAGGGGTGCTCCCCCCAGGTGCAGCGGTCCGAGACGCACGTAGTTGCGTGCGATCTGCGAATAGCGGGCCCCGTTGTGCCCTAACCATGACTGCTGCCACGGTCCCGGCTCGAGAGCCGGCTTCATGCCCAGCCCCGCCACGACCAGCGCCGCCAGCACGAGCAGGCGAGCCAACATCTTCCGCTCCGGCAATGCGCTCACTTGCTGGCCAGAGAGGGGAGCGGCGCTCACCGGATCGTCAACTGTCGAGACCAGGGATGCCTTCCACCTCGCCGTCCAACCGGAGGTCGATGACCAGGCAAAGCACATCATCGGTGCCGGGTATGGCGGCAACCTTCAACGCATCTTTTTCCGTGCACAGCAGCTGAGCAGTACGAGCTGCGGCGCGCACTTCTGCGAGGCTCGCAGCATCAAATGCATGGTGGTCTGGAAAGCCCAACGCGCCCGTCACCGTGGCACCGAGAGATTCCACCGTGGTTCGAAAGCCATCCGGAGAAGCGATGCCGCTGAAAAGAAACAGCTCCCGCCCCGCCAACGACTCTGGAGCCACGGACGCCCCGCCCTGACAAGACCGCACTCCGATGGGCGTGTGCTGGGCGTGAATCACGGGAACATCTCGGCGAGCAGCCGTCACGCTCGCTTCGATCATCCCGAGAGTCTCTTTGTCCAGTCCCTCCGTGTGCGTCAACACGATCAGATCGGCTCGACCGAGAGAGCTTGAAGGTTCGCGCAATCCACCGAGTGGGAGCACGTACCCGTTGCTAACCGGCACCCGCGCATCGACAACCGCAATATCGAGATCGCGGTGTAGCCGCCGGTGCTGAAAACCGTCATCGACGAGAATCAGATCCACTCCGGCTGCAGCGGCTTGCTTGGCTCCGAGCAGCTTGCTGGGAGAAACAAAGAGCTGAGCCTCTGGCACGCGACTCGCGATCAAGGCCACCTCATCGGTCCGCCCCTCAGCATCTGCAACCGCTCCGTAACCGCGCGCGACCACAGCCACTTGCTTGCCAGCTGCCACGGCCCTTTGAGCCAGTGAAATGATCAGCGGCGTCTTTCCCGTCCCTCCCACGGTGAGGTTTCCCACAGAAACGACGGGCACGCCCACCGACACGGGCTGGATCAAGCCCGTGTCGTACAGCGCATTACGCGCCGAAATCACGAGCAAGTAGAGGAGGTAGAAAGGCAGGAGAAGGACACGCACCACAAAGACGAGTGGCGTATTCACGGGCCCTACCAACTTATGGGCAAGAGTTGCCTTGCTCGACGTCATCGGGCTTCTTTCCAGTTTCGCTCGGCACCACCGGACTTGCGCAGAAAGCGCTGCGCCGGCGTCAGGCCGTCAGTGAGGTCTTCTTCGGGGGGCTCAGCGTCTCCGGGACGCTTCGCGAGTTCAACTGCTGGTTCAACTGCTGGTTCAACTGGTGGCTCAACTGGTGGCTCAACTGGTTTGGCAGCTTCCACGATCGCTGGCTGCCTCATCGCCAGTTCAGCCGCCTCTGTCGACAGACTTCTCCCCGACAGCTCTTGCGCGAGCGTCAGGTAGTCATGCGCCCCTCGGGACCCCGGCGCGTACTCGAAGATCGTCTTGCCATGACTGGGAGCTTCGGCCAGCTTGATGTCGCGGCGAATGGGTGCCTTCAACATGATGTCGCCAAAGTGGCTTGCCACATCCGCAATGACCGCCCGACTCAGATTGGTGCTGGGGTCATGACGGCAACTCACCATCGACGAGATCTCCAGCCGAGGGTTCAGTCGACTGCGCACCAGATCGACAATCTCGAGCAACTTCCCGAGGCCCTGCAGCGCAAAGAACTCCGCCTGGATGGGCACGAACAACTCGTCACAACCCACCAAGGCATTGAGCGAAAGCAGTCCCAGGCTGGGAGGACAATCCACCAAGATAAAATCGTAGTGCTCCGCTCGATCTGCTTCATCGCGCTCAAAAGCATGGCGGAGAATCATCTCGCGCCCCACTTCGTTGACCAGTTCCAGTTCGACGCCTGCGAGATCGATGCTGGCAGGAATCATCTCTAGCCCAGGCTGCGAAGTGGGCTTCACCACCTCCGCCAGAGTGGCCTGCCCAATGAAGAGTTCGTACAGGGAGGGGCTCACGACTGCTGGATCCTCCCCGAGGTGCACCGTGAGATTGCACTGAGGATCCAGGTCGCACACCAGGGTCCGGTAGCCAAGGCGCGCCAAAGCGGCACCCAGATTCACCGTGGTGGTCGTCTTGCCGACGCCCCCCTTCTGGTTGATGACTGCGATACGTCGCATGATGTTCACCTCTGTGGCCCGATCGTCCTGCCGACATCGCCCGGATCGCGAATCACGACCCCGTCGAAGCTCGGCCGGTGCCCTCGCGAGCCCTGTTCGCTAGAATCGTCGCTGTGACCACCCGCGCCAAGCAACTTTTCGAGACCTCCGTCGACCAAGTCCGGCAAGGCCAGCTCCGACCAGCCCTTGGAACCCTGCTGGACGCCCTGCTTGTAGACCCGGCCCACATGGACTCCCTGGAGGCCGCAAGCAAGATCTGCCGCATGCTGGGGGCCAGCGAGGACGCAGAACTCTTCGAAGCGCTCCAGAGGGCACCACAAGACGCTGAGGCACTCTACAACCTGGGCTATCACCTCGTCGACCAAACACGGCCCGATGTGGCCGTAGCCCTCTTCGAAAGGGGGTTACGCAGCAACCCAGCCCCCCTGCAAGCCGACGCGCTCCGACGTGAGATGGCCTACGCTCAATTCGCAAATCGAGACTTCGAATCCTGCCTGCGCTCGCTCGGTGCCATTGAGACCGAGCTGGAGCTGGCCGAGTCGGAGCGACTGGATCTCCACCTCCTCCAGGCCGAAACAGCGCTCTATCTTCATCGTCGCGACCTCTCACTCCGCTATTTGGAGCAGGCCGAAGAAATCATTCCAGGAGATGGGCAGCGTGCCCGTATGGATGCCCTGCACGCGCTGATCGGCCGCAGCCGTCACTGGCCCCAGCTGAGTGAAGCCGACCTCCGCGCCTGGCATTTCATTCAAACGGGCGGCGTACTGCTCAAGACGGCGGGCGGATATTTCGAGGACGGCAGCCGGGCGGGCCGCTACGACATGCTCGATTTACGGCCAGACATGGTCGCCTTCCTTCTCCAGCGGCTGATCCACCTTTTCGAACGACTAAACATCGATGTCGAGACAATCATTCCCACGGGACCCGTTGCAGCACCTCTTGCCGAGGCGCTCGCAAGACGCATGGGACGCACGTTTGTCGAGCACCTCGTCGACCGCGCCGACCGCACAGCGCTGATTGTCTCCGCGGGTGCCGGCGAACTCGAGCCTCTCAGTGCAGGCTTCGTGCACCACCGCCCCGGCTTGCATCTCTTCTCACTCAACCTCGATTGGAATCGCGACAACGCGGTCCTTCCAGAGGTCGTAGGCGTCCTGGCCCGTCGCACATTTCTTCCATGGGAGACACGCTACGCCATGGACCCTGACACACATGAAATGCGCGAGATACCCGGAGACGAACGCCCAGCCAGCGTGATCGGCGCCGAGTTGATCGAGCTCATGGACGCACTTCCCGATGATGGCGGCACAGCGCGCTCCGAGTTCGAAGACTTCTACGTACCGAAGTCAGATGAACTCGTCCTCGGATCTGTCGACCACCATCCCTGCCGGCGCGTCTTCACTCACCTTTCTCCGTGCTGGAAACCTGTCGGAAAACTCTCCGAGCTGACTGGCACAGGAACTTCAGAGCAGGATGACATGGGCGACCACGACTCCCACTCCTGACCCCCGCAAGACACCCATCCAGAATGAACACCCTGCTTCCGACCGTCCGCGAACTCGCACTCAAAGTGAGCAACCCCACTCAGTACATGGGTGGCGAGTTCAACATCATCCGCAAATCTCCAAGTTCGGTCTCAGGCCGACTCGCTCTGTGCTACCCAGACGTCTACGAGATCGGCGCCAGCCACAACGGGAGTCAGGTGCTCTACCACGCGGTGAATGGCACCGAAGACCTCTCCTGTGAACGCTGCTACACGCCCTGGCCAGACATGGCCGCGGCCATGCGCCAGCGCGGCGTGCCGCTTTTCACGCTTGAGAATCACCTTCCGGTCGCCGAATTTGACGTTCTGGGTTTCACACTTCAAACAGAGCTGACCTACAGCAACATTCTCGAGACCCTGGACCTCGCGGGCCTGCCTCTTCTGGGCAAAGAACGGGACAGTTCGCATCCCCTCGTCATCGCCGGAGGCCACGGCGCACACTCACCAGAAGTCATGGCTGAGTTCATCGACGTCTTCATGCCCGGGGATGGCGAGGAAACATTGCCTGAATTGGTTCGCTTCGTTGCTCGGCACAAAGCCGAAGGCACCGCACGCGAAGCCATGCTGCACGAGTTGGCGGCCACCTACCCATGGGCCTATGTGCCCGCCATGTACGACGCGGGATTCGCCGAGGGGAACGGCCACTTCCTTGGACTCACGCCACGCTTCCCTGATGTTCCGGCACGCATCAAAGGGGCTGCTGTTTTTGACTTCAGTTCGGTGCCCATCGTCACGAAGCCCGTCGTTCCCAACGCGAAGACAGTTCACGAGACCATCTCCATCGAGATCATGCGCGGCTGCACACGCGGTTGCCGATTCTGCCAGGCCGGGATGATCACCCGCCCTATGCGCTATCGCACAGTCGAAGATCTCGTGGAAGCTGCAGAACAGGCAGTCCAGTCCACCGGCTATGACGAGATCACGCTGACCTCCCTCTCGTCAGGCGACTACCCTTGGATCGAAGAGCTTCTTCAAACGATGAACGCGCGCTTCGCCAAACGCCGTGTGTCTGTCTCGCTACCGAGCTTACGCGTCACGGGCGAACTGGCTCATTTGCCGGGCATGACCAACAACGTCCGCAAGAGCAGCTTGACCTTCGCACCGGAAGTCGCCACGGACCGCTTGCGCAAGATCATCAACAAAGACATCCGCAATGAAGATGTCCTCAAAAGTGCCGCGGCCGCTTACCGCGAAGGCTGGTCGACGATCAAGCTCTACTACATGATCGGCATCCCTGGCGAGATGGAAGAAGACCTGGCTGCTGTGGTGGAGTTTGCTGATGAACTCTCCCGATTGCGGCGCGAAGTGACAGGCAAGGGAAAAGCTCGAATCAACGTCACCGTGACGACTTTCGTCCCCAAGGCCTTCGTCCCCTTCCAGTGGGATGGAATGATGGACAGGGACAGTGTGCTCGAAAAACAACGCTGGATGCGCGCACTCAACCGCAACAAGTCGGTGAAACTGAAGTTCCATGACGCCGACCAGAGCTACCTCGAGGGCATTCTCTCGCGTGGCGACCGCAGGCTAGCACCGGCCATCATTGCAGCCTGGAAACGAGGCGCGCGATTCGACGCATGGCGCGAGCACTTCAAACTGGATCACTGGCTCGAGGCTTTTCGCGAAACCAACCTCGACCCCGATCACTTTGCTCTCCGAGAGCGTGACAAGGACGAGGCCCTTCCGTGGGATCACCTCGACGTGGGCCCTGCCCGCGAATACCTCTGGACCGAACGGCAACGTGCGCGCGACTTGATCAAGACCGACTACTGCGTCGGCAAGGTTTGTCACGTTTGCGGCGTGCCTCCCTCACTCTGCTTCGCCATCAAACGCGATATGGGGCTCCTGGGCTCCCAGCAACGGGGCATCCTGGAAATGGATGAACAAGGAATCACCCGTGGACTTGAAGGCGTAACCGCCGACGCGGACCGCAAGCTCACGGTGCAATCTCCAGGCCTCACTCGCTCACCACGCAGCACCAAGACGGAAACGGCCTCTGCCAGCCCAACCAGTTCGGCCCCAGGAGCCGCTCGATGAAGGCGGGGCCCTTCACTCGGGCACTGAGCTACTTCCCAGCAGTCCGCAAACGCTGGCTTAAAGGGATGCTCTGCATTATCCCCACAAGCAGTCTGGAATTCGTCTTGCCGCTTATCGTCGCGCACGTCGTAGATGGAGTCCGTGACGGCACCATGCACACAACGGGCGTCATTGGCTGGATGGTTGCAGCCATGGGCATCACGCTCGTCAAAGGGGCAGGGAAATTTGGCATGCGGTGGTACATCACCGGCGCCTCACGAGAATTCGAACGCAACTACCGCCAGGACTACTTCCATCACCTGATGCAACTGACACCTCGTGACGTCGCCCAACTGCGAACGGGCGATCTCATGTCGCGCTCCATTGCAGACGTCGAGGCTGTGCGCATGATGCTCGGTCCGGGTCTCATGTACGTCAGTCAGGCAGCCATCGTCGTGCCTTCGGCGCTCGTGATCATGGCAATCATCGACCCCACGCTCACGCTGGTCATGCTCATCCCATTCATCGGGCTGGCCACGATCATCCGCGTCGTCGCCGGACCGACACAGCACTGGAGCGAAGCCACCCAGGAGCGCATCGCAGAACTTTCTGTCGTTGCACAAGAAAACTTCTCGGGCGTACGCGTCGTGAAAGCCTTCGCCACCGAGGGTGTCTCGGCCAGCATCTTCAGACGCATGGGACGCTCACTGCTTGAGGCCAACATGCGGCTGGCAACCATACGTGGCGTCAGCTCGGCTGCGATCACGGCCATCAAAGACTTTGGCGCGTTGATCATCCTGCTGGTCGGTGGCTGGCATGTGGTCCAAGGCATCCTGTCCGTCGGCGACCTTCTGCTGTTCTTCATGATTCTCAATCTTGCCCTCTGGCCTCTCATCGCCATCGGCTGGATGATCGGCATGTACCACCGCGCCAAAGCAGGTGCCCGACGACTCGACGAGGTGTTCGACCTCACACCTTCGGTGCAACAATCCGAGATGCCTGTTCAGCACGACGCCTTCCGAGGCGAACTCGAGGCACGTCACCTCTCTTTCAGCTGGGACGAACTTCCGACCATTCAGGACATCACCTTCAAAGTCCCACCAGGCGGCACTCTGGGCATCACCGGACGCACGGGTTGCGGAAAAACCACACTCGTGCAGTTGCTGGCACGACTCGTTGACCCACCACCGGGCACAGTCTTCGTCGACGGCCATGACATCCGCGACCTGCCCCTCGACCAGTTACGAGAGCATGTTGGCGTTGTCCCCCAGGACACCTTCTTGTTCAGCGAAACAGTCGCCCAAAACATTGCATTCGCAGGAGAACACATTGATGTCGATCGAGTTCGTGAAGTGGCCGAACTCGCCAAGGTCCACGACGACATCATGGGGTTCAAAAACGGTTACGACGAGCTCCTGGGAGAGCGTGGCGTCACCCTCTCCGGGGGGCAACGTCAGCGCACGGCGATCGCTCGAGGACTGGCAGCAGACCCGCCCGTCATCATTCTTGACGACTGCCTCTCGGCTGTAGATTCGGTGACCGAGCAAGCCATCCTGCGCACCCTGCGAGAAACACTTGCCGGTCGCACCGCGGTCATTGTAAGTCACCGCGTGTCTGCGCTCTCCCTCGCAGATGAGGTTCTCGTCATGGACGAAGGCCGCATCGTCGAACGCGGAACTCATGACAATCTCGTGCAGCGCGGTGGCCTCTACGCATCCCTCGCAGAACGCCAACGACTCGAAGCAGAGATCGAGGCCCTGTGAGCACGGTAGACGTAGACATCCACACGACCACGACTGTCGGGAGCAACGCCGACAGGACTCTTCTTCGCCGCATGCTCGTCTTCGCACGACCACATGTCGTCGCCCTTTCGTTCACGCTTGGACTGCTGACTCTTAACATCGGCCTCGGCATAGCGAAGCCGATGATCATCAAGAAGGTCATCGACGGGCCACTCAAGACCGCCTACAAGACACGCGGCACGCCTGAGTTTGACAGCAGTCTTCTTTCTCACGACGTCACTCTGTATGCGCTCATGTTTTTGGGCGCAGCAGCCATGCTCTCGGCGAGCCTTGTACTGCTTGAATGGATCATGAATCGGACGGGCCAACGCGTGGTGTTCTCCATCCGCAACTGCGTTTTCCACCACATCCTGCGCCTTCCTGTCGCCTGGTTCGATCGCCACAACGTCGGCTGGGTCGTGACACGCAGCACCAGCGACATCGACTCGCTCTCCGAACTCTTCACGACAGGCGTGGCAACCATTGCGAAAGACCTCCTGTCCATCGTCGTGGTCATCAGCGTGCTCATCTGGATTTCACCCAAGCTGGCGTTGGTCGCCCTGGTGATGCTCCCCGTGATGATTCTGGTGACGTTTCGGTTTCGATTGAACGCCCGAATGGCCTACCGCGCCACACGACACTCGCTCGGCAAACTCAATGGATTTTTCCAAGAGCGACTGAGTGGGCTCGACGTCGTGCACCTCTTTCGCCGCGAGCAGCATTCAGCAACTCAGTTCGCTGGCCTCAATGAGTGCTACTACGCCGACAACATGGTCACCGTTCGACACTTCTCGATGTTCTTTCCCACCGTCGACACCCTTTCTCAACTGGTGAAGATGGGAACACTGACCTGGGCCAGCTGGCTCATTGTTCAAGGAGAGTTGAGCCTGGGCAGCTTTGTTGCGTTCTGGTTCTTACTGGACTTTGTCTTTGAGCCGATTCGCGAACTGGCCGAACGCTACAACGTGTTGCAAGCCGCAATGGCTGCAGGCGAACGCATCTTCGGAATCCTGGATGCCCCGACCGAAGTCGGCAAGGTCGACATCGCCAAGACCATCAGCACAGTCGACAGTGAAAACGAGGCTGACGGCGCTCCAGACCCAACCGTGTTTCAATTTCGCTCAGCAGCGCGGGGGAAATCAAAAGCCCAGCACCCAGACGCCTTCGGGCCCGGATTCGATTCGAACTCAGCCCGCGTCACTCCTGCAGCCCGTGCAGTCGAAAGCCTCTTCACGGACAACGCCGCGGCCATCGAGTTCGATCATGTCTCCTTCGCCTACCCGGTCGGCGATGACGTTCTGAGCGACGTCTCCTTCCGGATTCAGAAAGGGCAAAAAGTTGCTGTCGTCGGACACACCGGCGCCGGCAAGAGCACCCTCGTCAACTTGCTGTGCCGATTCCACGAAACCGACCGAGGCACCGTGCGCCTCGGTGGGCAGGATGTGCGCTCGATTCCTCACCAGAACTTACGGCGACGCATCGCCATTGTGCAGCAGGATGTTTTTCTCTTCAGCCAGAGCATTCTCGCCAACATTCGCATGGGAAATCCCGACCTGAGTGACGAACGCATCGCCGCATGCGCAGAAGCCGTCAACGCAGATCGCTTCATCAAGACCTTGCCCGACCTCTACAACACCAAGTTGCTCGAGCGCGGCAGCAACCTCTCCTCAGGCCAGCGGCAACTCATCGCCTTCGCGCGCGCACTGGCAGCTGACCCCGAGCTCTTGGTGCTCGATGAAGCCACCTCCTCGGTCGACAGCGAAACCGAGCATTGGATCGAAGAAGCCACGGCCACGCTTCTGGAAGGTCGCACCTCACTCGTCATTGCCCACCGACTCTCCACGGTCGTACGGGCTGACAGCATTCTTGTCATGCACAAGGGCCAGGTGCGTGAAGTGGGCACTCACGAAGAACTGCTCGCAGCCAAAGGCCTCTACCACCGGCTCTATCACTTGCATCTCGCGACGACAGGCTGAATACGGCGAACCGCCGCGTCACCCGTCCACGTAGCCCAGTTCCTCAAGGCGCCTGCGTGTCTCCTCACTGAGGCCAGCCTCGCGCTGCCCAGTCGATCGCTCCGCCTCCAAGCTCTCACCCAGAGCACGCAACGACGCCGACAAGCCCTCGGCAGTGGCTTGCTGCTCCCCACCTACGACCTGCAACTCCAGCGGATCCCCGGCAAGATCGAACAACTGAACAGGAACGGGCACGGGCCAACTCACCCGTGCATCGGGGTTACCGATCACCACCTTGAGGTCATCGACCACAAGCGAACGCATCGAGCCTCGATGGCTATGCAGTTCCGAGACAACAGGGCTCACATTCCCGACGCCGCTCTCCATCAGTGCCCGCAGGCTTTGCCCTTGCATCGCATCGGGCACCGAGACGCCCAGCAAATCGAGCATGGTCGGGGCGAGATCTACCGTACTCACCCGCTCACCAACACGCCTCGGTTGAATCCATGGGACATGCATCACGAGTGGAACGTGCAGCAATGTTTGCCACAAACCCTGGCCATGTCCCACGAAGGGCTTGCCCATGACCTGGTGATCAGCGAAATCTTCTCCATGATCTGCTGTCACAACAACGATCGTGTTGTCGGCCAGGCCCAATCGATTGAGCGTGTCGAGTAACTCGCCAACCAACTCATCCACTTCGTGGATTGCACCGTCATAGAGATCGACAAGCTGTCCGATCTCCTGGGAACTGTATGGATCTTCGATTTGATCAGACGCTTTCCGAAGTGGCCTGACTCCCTCACCGCGCGCGGGGCCATTGAACAGTTCTCGGTGCTCGTTTTCTGGACGGTAGTCGTGAATGGCAAACGTCTGCAGGAACAGAAAAAACGGCACATCCTGAGTGCGTTCAATCCACTCCAGAGCGGCGCTCCAATGCTGTGCGACACGCGCCGCGACATAACGCCGACCGGCCTCTGAGGCCTCGACGTCCCGAACCTTGCGTCCCTCGATCGGAATCACAGGGTCGCTGTTGCTGTAGGCGCTGAATCCGTGCGAAAACCCGAAATCACCATCGAGATACCCGCCGCCCGTGAAGGCACGCGTCGCGTAGCCAGCCTCTGACAACAACGCCGCCAGAAGCGGTGTCCGGTCGGTGTCCAGTGCGTGTGCGGGATGCTCTGCCCCATGTGTCGTGGGATATTGCCCGGAGAACATGGTGGCGTGTGCGGGCAGTGTGTAGGGAGCTGTACTCTGAGCGCCTTCGAACACAACCGAGCGGTCGGCCAGTTCATCGAGATTTGGAGACGTGTCTCGTGAATAGCCGTACATCCCGAGATGGTCGGGACGGGTGGTGTCCAAGCTGATGAGAATAAGGTTCGGACGACGCGGGCCCGTGGTGCAAAGCCACACAGGAGCACTGACAGCGAGTTGCCCCGGGGACGCCTGCCCTTCAACGCGAGCAACCCGAACAGACACACGCACTGGTTGCCCAGGTTCCAGGTTTCGAAAACTCTCGAGTTCAAGGCGCACCGGCTGCCATGCCGCCACCTGTGCCGAAATCGGAAAGCGCACCGATGACTGCGCCCCAAGCTCTCTCGACTCTGCAGGCGACACAGAGACCAGCAATTCTGCGTTGACTGACGGCGCAGACTGTTTTCCCCCCGTGGGGTAAGAAGCAACCTCGAAGGCGAGCGCCGTTGCCCCCTCGGGCACCTCGGTGCTCCAGTACAGAACACCCGAGGGCTTCAGTGCAGTGGCAACACGATAGTCACCGTAGACGCCGACGGCCTGCCAACCTACGGCCTCGTTTTTGGTCAGTCGCCCCGACGAGCCCCAGCGACGTATTTTCAGATGCTTGAGTTGCGCTTCGCCGGAACCAGCCATGATTTCGAGTTGCCAATGCTTCGACGTAGGTCGCAACACACCGTGCTGGACTCCCGGCTCCGGCTTACCGGGAAGTGGCACGGTTCGCTCGAGTCCCGCGGACACCTCAGTTCCAGCGCCATCCTCAAGGGCTCCGTCTCGGAGAGATGGTCGAGCGCCCTCGAAGTGCAACTCCACCGTGTACTGATTCCCCGAAACAAGCGTGAGGTCCACCAGATGCTGGGCACCAGACGCGAGATGCAGATCGAGGCGCTCGTCGAGATCCAACGGCAGCGTTTGAAGCGAACTCCCCCCCTGGCCATCAACATCAAGAGTCAAAGGGACAACGCCGCGTGTCGAAGGGTCTGCAGACTCTCCACAGCCACAGAGCCCGACAAGCATCAAACAGAGGAGCTGAATCGCACCAGAGAAGACGACAGATCGTTCCTCGCCAAGAGGCGCGCGCATCCCATGCTCACCCAGAGTGCGAAGATGTGGGCGAGACTCGGCCATGTGGAGCAGTCTACGAAAGTTGACCGCTTGTGCCGACGAGCAACCGATTGCCCCCCCCTCTCTCAAAACCGGAACCGACTCGCGACACGATAGAAACACAGGTCCGCTGCCTGCACACTTGAGGCCTGATTCCAACCTCCCTCAGTTCACCGCCCCTCATGACGATTCGCCCTCGCGACCTGATTCCTGGATTGCTCGTCGCCGCCACCGGCATCGGCGCGGGCGACCTGATCACGGCCAGCCTCGCGGGCTCGGAACTCGGCGTCGTCATTCTGTGGGCCGCCGTGGCAGGCGCCGTGTTGAAACTCGTGCTCAACGAGGGCCTTGCCCGCTGGCAGTTGGCCACAGGAGAGACGCTCTTGGAAGGTTGGGTGACACGCCTACCTGCGGTCGTCCGCTGGACATTCCTGATCTACCTCTTGCTGTGGTCATTCGTGGTGGGCGGTGCGTTGATCAATGCTTGCGGCATGGCCGCCTCGGCCTTCTTCCAGCTAGGAGAGGCCGACAACTCGCGCATGATCTGGGGCGCTGTACATAGCGTCGTCGGTCTGGTCCTGGTTCGAGCGGGAAGCTTCCGCGCGTTCGAATACGTCATGGGCGTTTGCATTGCGGCCATGTTCGTGTGCGTATGCGCCACAGCAATCCTGCTCTCGCCCGACTGGGGCGCCGTCGGCATGGGACTCGTCAATCCGACCATTCCCGAGGGCGGCCTCGGGTGGGTTCTCGGCGTTCTTGGCGGCGTTGGCGGCACGGTCACTCTGCTCAGCTATGGCTATTGGATCCGAGAACACGGCCGCCGTGGCCCCGAAGCTCTCGGTCGCTGTCGCCTTGACCTCGCCGTGGCCTATGGCATGACCGCCTTCTTCGGCATCGCCATGATCCTGATTGGCTCAAGACTCGATCTAGAAGGCCGTGGAGCTGGCGTGGCTCTCGCACTCGCGGACCAACTCGAGACCGTCCTGGGCCCAACTGGACGGATCGTGTTCCTGCTCGGATTCTGGGGCGCAGTTTTTTCCAGCCTGCTCGGAGTCTGGCAGGGGGTGCCCTACCTCTTCGCGGACTTCACCCGATTGCTGAAGCGCAGGCAGCTTTCCCCCCGGGCCCAGGAAGGACTCACAGACCCCCGGCAAACCCGCGCCTACCGAGGGTTCCAGATTGCGCTGGCCCTGCTCCCGCTGCCTTTGCTGACCTTGTCGTTTCGAGGAGTCCAGTTGGCCTACGCCGTCCTCGGGGCTCTCTTCATGCCCTTCCTGGCGACCACCCTGCTCTTCATGAACAACAGGACCTCGTGGATTGGTGACCGCCTGCGCAATGGCCTCCTGGTGAACACAGGCCTCCTCGTAACCTTGATATTCTTCGCCTGGCAAGGCCTCCGGCAGCTCTTCGAGTCCTCCGGCAGCTGACTCGGGTCGAGTTTTTTTGCTCGGGGATCATCGAGCTGCCAATTGGTCGGCCCCATTCCGCGGGGTATGCTCCTCGCGCAGACCACGGACAGCGGATATCGGCACCAACGCGGGACGCGTACCGCCTAGAGACGAGCCAGAAGACCATGCTCTTCAACTCCCTGGATTTCGTGCTCTTCTTCCCGCTGGTGGTGTGCGGCTTCTTCTTGATGCCGCAGCGCTTCCGGTGGGCCCTGCTTCTGGCAGCCAGCTACTACTTCTACATGTGCTGGAAGGCCGAGTACGTCCTTCTCATCATCGCATCGACGCTGATTGATTACGTCGCCGGACTGAGGATGGGTGCGCACAAGGAGCGAGCCGGCAGGCGACCCTGGTTGATTCTCAGCCTCACCTGCAATCTCGGGTTGCTGTTTGCATTCAAGTACTGGGATTTCTTCAACGACTCAACACGTTACATCTTCCAGCAATTCAATCTGCTGTACGAGATCCCAGACTTTGACCTGATCCTTCCGGTCGGCATCAGCTTCTACACCTTCCAGACACTCAGCTATTCGATCGACGTGTACCGGGGAGAGAAGGACCCCGAACGACATCTGGGTATCTTTGCACTCTACGTCTCGTTCTTCCCGCAGCTCATGGCCGGCCCCATCGAGCGAAGCGCGACGCTCCTCCCGCAGTTCCGCAAGGTTCAGCAGTGGGACTGGATGCGCATCCGTGACGGCCTCACCCAGATGCTCTTCGGCTTCTTCAAGAAGCTGGTCATTGCAGACCGCCTCTCGCTCTACGTCGATGAGGTCTACGCGAACTCGAGCGAATATCACGGCTTGCCCATGTGGGTCGCGACGTACTTTTTCGCCATTCAGGTTTATTGCGATTTCAGCGGTTACTCGGACATTGCCATCGGCGGCGCGCGCGTCATGGGCTTCAAGCTAATGACCAACTTCCGGCGCCCCTATCTCGCAGACAGCTTCAAGAGCTTCTGGGAACGCTGGCATATCTCGCTCACCACCTGGTTCCGCGACTACGTGTACTTCCCCATGGGAGGTAGCCGTAAGGGCGCCTTGCGCACCCGACTCAACATGCTGCTGCTCTTCACGCTCTGCGGCCTCTGGCACGGCGCCCGCTGGAATTGCGTGCTCTGGGGCACGGTCAACGGTGTGTTCCTGGTGATGGGACAGCTCACGGGAGGAATTCAGGATCGAATCGCCCATCTGACAGGACTCGCCCGTTTCCCGCGAATCCGCAAGGTCTGGAACGTCTTCATGACGTTCACACTCTTCGTTCTGTCGCTCATGATCTGGCGCTCAACCACTCTTCCCGACATGGTCTTCAACCTCCAGCAGGCTTTCACGGCCGGGAACGACCCCTGGTTGTTGACGAAACCCATGGCGGCCTACGAACTGGCCATCGCGCTCGGATCGCTTGCCCTGCTGCTTGCCTACGAGATCTGCGGAGAGTTCAAGGACAGCGAGCTCATCAAGGAACTGAACGCCCGCACGGCATGGATCCGATGGCCGGTGTATTACGCGCTATTCTACGGCATCGTGATTCTCGGCATCTTCGAACTCAAAGAGTTCGTCTACTTCCAGTTCTGACCACACCTCCAGCCTCTCAAACCGACCTGCTTCCATGATCCGCCCCCTCTTCGGCCCCATCCTTTTCGTCATCCTGGGCATTGCCCTGGGCGTCGGCCTGGATCAGGTGCGACATACCGTCGCGCCACCCGAAGACATCGACATGGAAAATGTGCGCCGCCAGCGGATGCTCCGATACTCCGATCGCATCGAAGTCCTGTCGGTAGGCAACTCACACAGCTTGGCCGTGGACATGAAGGCGATGGATGTCTCCGGCTTCCACATGTGGATGCGCGGTCAAGACCTCTTCGAAGTTGAATCAATCTTGTCCGACCTGCTGCCACGACTGCCCAAGCTGGATGCCGTCTTCTTCACGGTCTCTTTTAGTAGCTTTCATCGCGACAACGGCGCTTGCACGGATGCAGAACGCGGCATGGTCCGCAGCCTCTTCTATGCGTCGAGCCCCCACCTGGGAATGATTGGCTTCGACCCAATCAACTACTTCAAAGGGCTCATGACACACGGCCTCGTAACGGCTGATCATTGGCAACCTGTTCTCCGCGGCCTGGTACGCCGGATGCAAGGCCAAGAAAAGCCCAAACGCCAGTACCTGGACATGATGACAGCTGACGGACAGCTGTCCGTCGGGGGAAGCGGAGATCAGCCGCCACGCTCACATAGCTGGCTCGTCCAGGAGGCTGCGACGCGCACCTTACCTCTCCATCAACGCCTTCAGGACAACATGCTCGAGAACAATCCGAATCTCGAAAGCGATGCTGTCGCGTGCATGGAACGCATCATTGCGCTGCTCGATCAGTACCACGTCCGCGCCATCTTCTTCACCCCGCCTTACTATCCGGCCTACACCCAAGGCGTCGAACCCGAAACCCGTGAGGCCATGCAAGCTCACATGACTCGATTCGTGGACGAGTTTGGCATCGAGTACCACGACTTCTCGCGCGACCCGGAACTCACTGGTGACCCCGCTAACTTCGTGGACAGTGGCCACATGAGCTCGCTCGGCGCCAAGCGATTCAGTGCGAACCGGTTGAAGCCTCTCTTGCAGGTTCAGCAGTAACCGATTGCGCGAGCCTCTTCCCCGAGGCGCTCGACGCCTCAGCAGTCACTCACCTGACTGCTTGGTTATGCGGAAGACTTCACTGCGTGGTACGCCAGACGCCGTCTCCCCTTTCGCTCGATCCGGGACACGACGCACCTTCCAGTAGACCTCTTCGTCAAACGGTAAGAGGTCCCAACCTCTCCTGGGCATTTGCCAGCACGTCTCAGAGATCTCGACTCCAAAGAAGCCGTGCGTCGCGACGAGCACTCGGCCCTCCGCACTGAAGACATGCACGGTGTAACGCGCCTCGGGGTCATCCTCGGCGGCAGTCCAACAGAACAACGGAGGTTCAGATTCGACAGCGCCGTCGAGCGGTGCGAGCAAAGAGAGTTCGGCATCCGCTGTGTCTGCGTTCACTTGCACATCGCGAGCGAGATGACTGACCAAGCTCGCGTGCCAGCGGTTGGCCGGGGCCAGATCCGGCCGAAACGCCGGGGCGAACTGAAACAACAGGACATACGCCGCGATCCCCACAGGCCCCCAGAAGGCCAGCTTCCAGCACCGTGCCATCCGGGGCCCCAGGCGGGTTCCGACAGTCACAAGCCCCGCAGCAAACAACACCATCATGGGACCTAATGCCGGAAACAAGTAGCGCGCGTGCGGACCACGCATCATGAAATTGTAGCGCAGCGTCACGGCAAACACGATCAAAGAGACGCCTAGCAGCAAGACGATCACAAGCGAGTTGCTGTCGGAATCCTCTCCCTCTTTGCGACGACCATCTCGCAAGCGCAGACCCCACCCGAGAAGTGAGACCGCCGTGAGTGCCGCACTGAGCCAGACCAACCACTGCAGGGGGGGCAAGATCCACCAGCCAAAGTGCCCGACAAAGCTGGTGAAGACATTGGGATAGAAATGTTGAGTGATCCACTCCCAGGCGAATTCGGGAGGGACTCGAATTCGCTCGTGGAACGAAAGCTGATGCACATCCAAGGCCATCAAACTTCCGTAGAGATCGATGTTGCGCATGAAGAAGCTTGCTGTCACCAGGAGCAAGCCTGTGAGCGCTAGAAAAGCCGAGCCAACCGTTTGACGACGCACATCCGACCAGCGCCAACAACCCAGTACATAAACTGTGAACATGACCGGCAGCAGGAACAGTGCAGTCAGCTTTGACATGATCGCCATGCCCGCGATGACACCGATGCACACCCCCATCCAAGGCGTGAAACGACGCCTCGCAAGGGACACCGCAAGCAACAACACCACAACAGTACTCAGCGAGGAAGCTGGTATGCCGTTGTTAAGGACGCCGTGCATGTACGACCACTTAGGGACGCAGGCCAACAGCACAGCCGCCAGATCGGCAATCATCGGATTGCCGGGAAACGCCAGCCGACCCAACCGATACGTCGCGAAAACCGTGATCAAACCGAACAACACGGACCAGCCGCGAAGCAGCCACAACAATCTGATTTCTGGGGACACGGGAGACTGCTCGTCCGCGCCATGAACATAGTGAAGATTCAAACCGGGGTCCTCATTCTCCCAGTCTGCGAATCCTGGATTCATTCGAAGGGCAGGCGCTGTATCCCGGTGACCTGCCGCGCGCATGGTGAACGCCAACAGCCCGTAGTAACCGGGCGGGTGATAGGCCTGCGTCGCCTCGTCCACCTGCGAACGCCCCAGCCTCTTCCAGGTCCCACGCATGATGGGCAACTCGCCCGTATGTGACACATGGAAGGCGTAGCGAAGGTGGTCGCCCTCATCAGGTGCCTCGAACGCTGGCGTCATGACGAGATAGCCCAGCGAAAGCACGAGTTGAATCGCCAACGCGAACCACAATCCGTAACGGCGGCGAGATGCCTTCATCATGGAAGGCCCTCCGCCAAGAATTCACCCAGGTACGGAAAGCCAGCGGCCATCCGCGTTCCATGCCAGCAAAGCAACTCCCCATCGACAAAGCGGCATCGAGGCGCCAAGTTTTCGAACTCTGCGGTGTGCCCCAGCTCAAACGGAAAAGGTTCGCTCGGAAGCAGCACAACGTCCGGATCGGCCTCTTTCAGTTCATCGAGAGTGACCGCCGGGTAGCGCGCGCTCCGGTCAGCGAAAACATTCTCTCCACCGGCTTCGCCAAGCAGTGCTGAGATATAGGTCTGGTGATTGACAGCCATCCACGGTGCGCGCCACACAAGATAGGCGAAACGAAAAGAACGAGCTGACGCATGCACGGAGAGGCGGGCACGCTCAATTTTTTCACACCAAACTGCAGCAGCTTGCTCGGCCCCCATGAACACGGCCATGGCTCGCAAGTCGCCAAGCGCTTCATCCACGTTGGCTGGAGCCGCGACCCAGAGCGGCGCAATCTGCCTCAGGGGCTCCCAGAGCTCCGGAAGGTTTTCTTCCTGATTGGCCAGGATCAGGTCGGGTGCAAGCTCGGCAATCGCCCGGAGGTCTGGAGACTTGGTGCCTCCGATTTCAGGAACACTTTCCACCCAGGGCATCGGATGCACGCAGTAACGCGTGCGGCCAACGACCGTGTCTCCTCGGCCAAGCACCGCCAGGGATTCCGTCGTCGAAGGGACCAGTGACACCACACGCCTGGCAGGTTCGGAAAGACTCACCGTCTGGCCAATGCCGTCGACAAGCGTCAATTCGTGAGACGAAGAGCGGGACATGCCGCCGATTCTACCCGCCGCCGGCTTCAGCCCGACGAGACTGCTGCTGCCTCAAGCGCGGCTCCAGCAACCAAGCGACCAGCCCAAGCACCCCGAGCCATCCCCACAAACGTCCCCAATGGTAAGAATTCGGTTCGAACACCAGTTCAACCACGACCGTCTTCTCCGCAGCGACCGGCACACCGACCAATGCGTGGTTGGCCACCTGCGTCTCGATCACTTCCTCATCCACAGTTGCCAGCCAACCCGGGTGCCACGACTCCGACAACACGAGCATGCCGGGCTCACCCGGGCCCACACGCAGTTGAACCTTGCCCGGTGCATAGCTCTCGATGAAGACATCGCGTTGAGGTGCCGTCTCGGCAAGAAGCTGAGACACGGCAGCGTTGGCAACTCCCAGGGTTCCCTGGTCTACGTAAATCTCAGCATCCACAAGTCCTCGTGGAGCCTCTTCCAGAACGATTGTTCGGCGAGGATCGAAGCTCTGATCGGAAAGACGAGCCACCCGCACCTCAGGGTCGGCGACGACATGGAAACGGCTTGCGAAAAAGGCGCGAGGCAAGGCCTCGGTGTTTTGCAGCACCTGGACGTGCCCCACGGTTTCATGTCGCACGAACCCGGTCGGAATCCATTCCGGGTCATCGGTGAACACAACGTTCACACCGAGCATGTCAACTGCAGGGCGAGTCAGGTCCTCGCGATCGAGCACACCCCCGAGAAGCGAGCCTGAAACCCACATACCAGGAGCAACGCCATCGAGCAGTTGTGCCACGGGGCGTGGAATCATGGGGGCGTAAGCTTGCACGTCGTGCAGGCCAAAGAGGCTCGGAAAGTTTGGCCGCAAATAACTCGGGTCATTCCCGACACGCAAAAGTCGAGGTGGAACAAGTGACTCGGCATCTGTGCTCCGAGCCGCAGACGCCAGTTGAGGCTTCCGCAGTCCCCCAACCTGCCACGGGTCCGTGGTCACACTGCCGAGCGGTGCCGCGCGCACCATCGGCCAAGCAGCCAAGACCAGTTCGATGCCAATGATTGCAGGAATCAGACCGGGCATCGACTCGATGCGAGTGACCCAGCCTCGTTCGCTCGGAGCCGATCGCGGCCGAAACAGAAGAATGGCTGCCACTGCCACGGCAAAAGCCAGCGCAGCCGAACGGAATGCTGCGTCCGCCGCGGTGACAAAAGACGTCGTCGGCACCACTTCGTAAATGTCTGCCAGGGTGAGGGAACCCAGGTCCAGATTTTGGCGCAATTCGAGAGCCCAGTTGTCGACGTCTCCTTCTTCATCTGTAGAAGGCACGCCGATGAGCAAGGTGATCGCCACAGCTGCCGCACCGAGAGCTGCGAGCCAGCACATCACGACATAGCGCAATCGCCGCTGCCGAAGGAGGTCCAGCCCACCTGCAGCCAGAACGCAGAGGCTAAAGCTCGACAAGAACAAGAGACGCTTCGGACTTCCGTAGCGCAAAGGCGAGAAGAGAGAGGCGAACAACTCCAGCAACGGAGGAATAAGCAGCACAACCATAATGCCGACAGCCACCACGGCGAACGTGCGCGTAACCCAGCGCTTCCCAAAAACCAGCGCCACCAGGGCCAGAAGCAAGCCCATCACACCGATCCCCATGGAGGTCTCGGCACGATTCACCGAGACGGGAGCCATACGAGCGTCCTCAACGGCTTCCATGGCCAGTGGATTGAGGCCGGTCAGTTCCGTTGTTGAGTAGTAGTCCGGCGCAAAGAGTTGCGCCAGCAATGGCCACTCAAGCCCATCAGCTGCAACAGCTTCTGCAGACTGTTCTGTCCTTGCCGAGTGGTTCCCGAGATAGTCGAGTGTTGGAGAGAGTTGCGGCGCCGCCAACATCACGGCCAGCAAAAACGTGACACCGACTCCCACAACCTGGCTCTTCACAGGCTCATGCCGGCGGCGCGTCACGACAAACCGAACCACTTCCAACAACAACGCCATCCCCGCCACCAACATGGCGATCTGCGGAAACCCTGCGAGAAAAGACAACGTCATCGCCAAGGCCGCGCTGGCGTAGTACAGATGGCGCCTTGTCTGAGCGCCGCGCTCAAGCCCCCACAACACCCAGGGCAGCCACACCGCTGCACCCACCACCGGGAAAGCGTGCAGTCGCGCAGTCATCCATCCAGACAACGCAAACGCCAGCGCCCCGGCAAGCGCAGCCGGTGCCGATCGGTGGAGAGCACGCAGGTAGAGCAGCATGCCCACACCCGCCAACATCACATGCAACCAGGCCATGGCCGCCAAGCCACGCAGTCCAATCACCAGCGGCAACCAAGCCGGCGGGTAGTACACCGAGTAGTGCACCTCATCGACATGCGGGACGCCCAACGCCATCGAGGGATCCCAGCCCGGAGGGTCCATCACGTCCGCCGTCGTCTCCAATCCGGGGATAAACAGGTGCAGCGAGTCGGACATGCACCAGTTGGGATGGGGATGCGGCCGCAGGTCCCCTGGGGCCCTCCCGGCGGACCAGGCCGGAAAATCATCAACGGTCAGCGGCAGAAAGGCATTGCCCGGAAGTAGGCTCTCCAGCGTGAGCAGGGTGGCCACCAGGGCAATAATGAGCCACCCCGAGAGAAGTCCGCCTTCTTGCTGACGCTCCACCGGCTCTCCATCTCCTGCTGGACTCTGAAATTCTGCCTTAAAAACAACCCGGTCGATCTCTCCGAGACCGCCGACCAGCACGGTATCTTTCGACGGCGGGCCGTTCTGCCTAGAATCCTCGTCTGGCATCTCAACCAGGAGGCCTTCGAGGGCAAAGAACCCCTCGAAGACTTCTCATCGTGCCTCTCACCTCCAACTGACCCCCTGCCAGCCCGAGCGCTCTGCCCCATGGAAGACACCGTCTACAAGGAGTTCCTGGAACTCGAGGACGGCCATTGGTGGTTCCGCGGGCGTCGAACCATCTTCATTTCGCTGCTCGATCGCTTCGTGGGCCGCGACCCGGAGGGCGACCGGATGCTCATGGACGTCGGATGTGGGGTCGGTGGCATGCTTGAACCCCTTGAGCAATACGGCAAGGCCGTGGGGACCGATGTCACGTTTCAAGGCATCAAGCACTGTTCCGACCGAGGCTTCCCCCGACTGCTGGCCAGCCATGGCCCTCTCGCACCGTTTCGAGATGAAAGCTTCGACTGCATCACCGCATTCGATGCCCTTGAGCACATCGAAGATGACGTCGGCACCCTGCGCGAGTTCTACCGCATGCTCAAGCCCGGCGGCATCATCGTTGCCAGTGGCCCCGCCTACCAGTTCCTGTACGCGCAACAGGACAAGAACACGCACCACTTTCGTCGATACAGTCGCAGTGTGTTCACATCCCGCGCCAAACAGGCGGGATTCAAAATCGAGCAGGCCAGTTACATCAACTTCTGGCTCTTTCCGCTCATCCTGCCCACCGTGCTGCTTCAAAAACTCATGCAGAAGCTGCGACCGCCACCTCCGGAACAAGATGGCAGCAACATCGGCATTCCGGTCAATCCGGTGATCAACACCGTTTTCGGTGCCATCTTCCGCAGCGAAGCAACCGTGCTTCGCTATGTGAGTGCGCCGACGGGGCACTCACTCGTCATGGTGGCGCGGAAACCCAAGTAGAGGGCGCGGCTGCATCTCGGTGCGACTGGGCGCTACTGGCCGAAGCTGGTCAGTTCCTTGTACAGCCCCTCCGCAAGTTCGGTGAAAGCCTCGGAGGCTCTCATCTCAACACGCTGCTCATCGAGGGTCGATTGACCCCGCTCACGAGCCGCCGTCAGAAGATCTGCCACACGCCGAGCTGCGGCCTCGACCTCCATCACACCTTCCCGCGCGCGCGCACTGCGGGCGACATCCAGACATGCCGCGGTGTGCCGCCCCTCTCCCGAGACATCGCGCGCCCAGAGCCAGACCAGGCCTTCCTCCTCGACCAGGAAGCACGACCCCCACTGGTGAAAGGCTGGTGGATCGGACTCCAGTCGCTCAGCCCACTGGTCCTCGGTGATCCGGCAGTGCTCCCCGGGGCCGAGACGAGCGACCGTCGATTCGCGTCCCGTCATGCCAGGGCCTGCGCATGCAGGACGACCGTGCCGACTTCATCATCCGAAAGGGCGTAGTGAAAATCGGCGCGCAGCGATCGGGCACCAACGCGCCCGCTCCGGTCGACCGCCAGCAGAGCGACAGAAGGATTTCGATTGCCCGCCTTGCGAGCGATGCGCTCCAGAACATCTGTGCAGGCTTCTTGCGGATGCGCGCCTCGACGCATGGTCTCGACCACCGCAAAGCTTGCGCATGAACGAATCATCTCTTCACCATCTCCGGTCGCAACGCACGCACCGGCCTCGTCGTCGCAGTAGCCTCCCGCGCCAATGATGGGAGAGTCGCCGACACGTCCCGGCAATTTGTAGGCCCACCCACTCGTGGTGACCGCCATCGCAAACTGGCCACCCTCCATGACGATCATCCCGAGAGTGTCGTGGTCTTCTTCGACGCCCGCTCGCTCGGTGGACTGGCTCAGTTTCCAGGCCTCCCAGGCTTCGCGCGAGGCCTCCGTGAGCATCTCTTGCTCCTGAATGCCAAGACTTCGCGCAAACTGCAGGGCGCCGTCTCCTGCGAGCAAGACGTGGGGTGTCTGCTCCATCACCGCACGTGCCACTGTGACGGGGTGTCGTATGTTTTGCAGCGCGGCCACGGACCCACACTCCAGCGTGTCACCCCGCATGATTGAACTGTCGAGTTCGACCACACCGTTCGCATTGGGACGGCCGCCGTAGCCCACAGATGTCGTCGATGGATCTGCCTCCGTGACACGCACCCCCGCTTCGCAGGCGTCGAGTGGATGTCCGCCACCATCAATCAAAGTGGCCCAGGCCACTTCATTCGCTGCCCGCCCCATCTTCCAGGTGGAGACCACGACACGCGCTCGAGCAGGATCGGCAGCCTTCACGGCATCCTCACGCGCGGCGGGTGTCGTCGAGCAAGCTGCCGGCAGGGATCCTGCAAGGAGGGCCGCCCCTGTGCTTCGCAGAGTGCCTCCGAGAAAGCGGCGTCGGCTCGGTGCAACCTCAGCATCATGCTCTTCATCCAACATGTCGTCCTCTTCCCAATGATCAACGAAGGGCAAGTGGTTCGAACAGACTCAAAGGATCGATCCAATGATAGGCCGGGCGTGTGTTCCACTCCTGACGCCAAGCGCGGTGGAACTCATCGTCAGGGAAATGTTCATCGGATCGATAGGGATAGCCGCTCATGCCATGAAAAGGCAACGGCTCCACGTTGAGCGCCCACTCCGTATTCGGATCTCGGTCCTTGGCCCAACCATCCAGGTACAGCAAATAGTCTCTGCGCCAACCCGCAGGGAGAGGCGGGAGCCCACCTGCACTGAAACTCAACTTCAGCGCATCGCCCGCCCCGAAGATCACGATCCGGTCATCCGCCTCACCCAGCAGAGCGAGCACGTCTCCGAGGCGCGTGTAGAGCCCGGGGTGCTGATTCCAGCGAGGCGTCTCGGCCAATCGATCCCAATCATAGGTCTCCAGCAACGGCTCGTCGGCCAGGCCAGAGGGTTCCGAGAAACCACGCAACCAGAGAGTGGCTTCCGTCGGCTCCACAGAGGTCACGCGACTTTCATGATCTCCACCTACGGCCAATCGAATGGCATCCCAGGCCAAACACAACGTGGTGTCGACCCGGACGCGCGGATCGTCACGCACCAACCAGTCCCCGACGTCGAGCACCATGGTTTTCGCCTTACCTGCCGGGAAACCGGGACTCTCACCGACGACGCGCCAACCACCTTCTCCATCAGGCACGGAGAAAATCGGCGCCTGGAACTCGACGAGGGGGTGCCGCGCAGCCGCCATGTTCACACTGGCATCCGTCCACAGGAACCAACCCGTCAGAGCCAGGCGCAACGGCCCTTGATCCGGAATCTGCGCAGGGTCAAAAGACAACTCCAGCGAGTGTGGCTCGGACAGGCCCAGAAACTGGCCGCCAAGTGATCTGTAGGGAGCGGCAAGGTGACCGTCAGGTTGTCCCAACTCGGCGGTCCAGTCTGTCCCCAGATCGTCCGTCGCTTCCACAGGAGAGAGAGGTGTCGCGAAAACATGCAACCGCTCTTCTGGAAAAGGCGGAAAGCTGAAGCGTTCGTTGGGATGCGCTTCTGTTTCCGGCGGGTGATCAATCACATCCAGGCGCACACGGTCCAGATAAGTCACCTCGCGCAGTTCCTCGGTGATCTGCAACTCGTAAACGCCGTTTCTGGGCACGAGTTGATCTGCGCGCAGAAGCACGAACTCGTCGTGATCCGGGGGCACCAGCATGCCCGGCGCCATGGGCAGCCCCAGAGGCGTGCCACCCAGCACGTCGGTGATAAATCCATAGGTCTCACCGTTCCAGGCGTAAAGGAACGGGCACGACCCCACCAAACCCTCTTTCTGCTGAATGAGGTATCCCTGCCCTGCCTGGAGATCCATCACATTCTGCACGACCCCATTGGGCCAGGTGATCCGCACCACATCGGCCTGTGAAAGGCCGCCGAGACCAACGAGCAACGGTTCACCGCGAGCATAAAACCGTTGGTAATGCGGACCGGCACGCACTTCCACGATGGCGCCACGGCCGCGCGGCTCGTCTTTGATCCCCTCAAGCGTGAGTTGCAAAGCCGTGCTCTGAGGGCGACGTGGTGACAGCACGCTCAGACCCCGCTCGGACGTACGCACGATCTCCGGTTGAAGTTCACCCGTCAGATCGAGCACGGCGAACGACTGCGCCTCCGAGTCGAGATGCGTGGCGCCGTCTTGATCAGCCCCATCGAAAAGTTTTCGTGGTGAGGCCAGCGAGAACTCATTCTCCGGCCACATGACGGAGGGAAAGCCTTCCAGGAAAGGGTCTGCAGCCTGGACCGTTCCCGGCGCCAAAGCTTCTGGCGTGGAGAGGCCCGACGGCACAGCGACCCAGCCTTCGGGCACACGCGCCAGATGCAGCACACCTTCTCCATCGGCGCTGAAGAGGTCAGGGCGTCCGTCGCCGTCCAGGTCTCCCACCCAGGGCTCATTCAGGCCCTCGAAGTCCGGCAAGCGTGCCGATTGGTCAGAAAAGAGACCGCCGCGTTCGTTGCTTGCCAGATACGGCCCTTCGTCGAGACCCAGCACGAGATCGACATCCTGATCGATGTCGAGATCTTCGGCCAAGCTCCAACGCGCCGGGCTGTCACGCGGCAGACCCGCCTCCACCGTCACATCGGTGAAGCCCCCTCCTTCGACACCGAAGCCGTCGTTGCGCAGAAGGCGCACACCGAACGTCCCCACGACCAAGAGATCCAGGTCGCCTTCATGATCGAAGTCCACGGGAGTGATGTCTGTGAACTCCCCGCCTGTTTTCAGCAGCAACTGCGGGGCGCTCTGCCAGTCGTCTTCCTGCCCGACGTTCTCGCCATGCACCCGCCCATTCACGAGCAACCCCAGTTGCCCTTCCTGTGCGAAGACCAGGTCCAGATCGCCATCTCGATCGGCATCCAGCGGCATAGCCACTTCCACTGGCTCCGGCAACAGAACCTGAGCACGCCACTCTCCCTGCTCAGTCAGGCGAACGATTTGAAGCGTGGCACCGGACATCAGGAAAGCAGGCGGTTCATAAGCTGCCCGTCGCACTTCGATGGAGTTCCCCACAAGATCTTCCTTACCGGTTTTCGGTAAACGCAGGGTCATGGGCACCATGCGCCTTGCGAGAAAAACCTGCTGCCGCTCACTCCACTCAGTCGTTGCGTCCGAGGGTGGAGGTGCTGGTGGATCAAGCCGCCTCGCCACGGGATCAGGCGCCGGCAGCAGTCCCAGGTCACCCCGTTCCGTCTCCGTATCCGTCGGGATTGCAATGTTCCGATCGCCCAGCTCTTCGTACACCGCCAACCACTCCATCGACTCTTCTTGCTCGCCTTTGACGATCAGCAAGCGGTGCAACTTGAAAGCAGCCGTGCGGTACCAGCTCCCGCCGATCGTCTCTCCCAATTCCACCAGAGCTCGCAGGTGTTCCTCGGCCTCTTCGTCTCGATCGAGATCCCAGAGTTGGGCGGCAAGCGCAAGGCGCGTGGGATAGCTGTCAGGGGCAAGCTCGTGAGCGCGCTGGACATAACCGAGCGCAGCCTCCGAGTCACCTGTATGTCGAGCCAGTCGAAAGCGCGCCCACTGATAGCGCGGATCGTTGTCGAGGCGCGTGCCGATTCTGTCGAGTAAGACGCCTGCCGCCTCGAGATCGTAGACCTCGAGTTCAACGAAAGCCGCGCCGAGGAGATCTGCCTCAGAAGCGTCCTCACCCTGCGCCAAAGGTACGAGAGCGGCCCGTGCTTGCTCCCAGCGCTGTTCGCTAAACATGGCAGCGGCTCGCTCACGAGCCAACATTTCGGCCACGGCTTTCGGAGAAGGTGTGTCGGAAGCTTTCTCGTCACCGCAACCGAGAGCCAGCATGACCCCCAGCGCCAGCATCCAGCTCCCCAGCCATTGGGACCTCAAAAGGCCTCCCGGAAGCTGGTCCTGCACGGAAGCGTTCAGAAAGTACGATGTCGAGTTCATGTGCCTATCGGAGCATGACATAAGGCCTGAGCCAAGAGCCTGCTGACGAGGAGTTCCGCCCTGCTGTTTGCTCACAACGCCCTCAACTCCACCCGACACTTGCAATTGCATCCAGAATGAATCACGACACACTCATACGTCCTGCATCCCTGAGCGCCTCCAGGTGAGTTCACACGTCCCTATGGGTCTCCATCCGTCGCTTCTGCGCCTTGCGCCAGTTCTCGGCTTCTGCCTCCTGGCCCTCCTCTCCGGTTGCAGTGATTCGGAAGGTCTTCACGACGAGGAACTCGTCGAGAACGAAGCGACTCGCCCCCTGCCCGACAGCCTGAGCGTTTCCACTCCGGACTCCCCACTGATCCACATGGAGATCGTGGAAGATTTCTCGGAAGAGGTTGCCAACGAGATGCTCGGCTTTTCCGACAAGCTCCGCCGGCGAGATTTCGGCGCCGCTGCAGAGTGGCTCGCGCCAGATTTTGTCGGCCATGCCTTGTCGGGCCTCACACCAGACTCCCTCGAGTCCCTGCCTCTTGAGTCCACACGCACCGAATTCCTTCCTGCCAGCGCTCCCATCGTAGGACGTGCTGGATTCCTTGCCGCACTTGAGAGCTACGTCGGTCCCTGGGAACGCGTGGAGTACGTTCAATGGAAGGTGAAAGGCGCCGAGTTTCAGACCGGCAAGCCTCGCTGGGGACGCGTCAAGTACCGGGTCACCGTTCTTGGCAATGCAGAAGACGGCAGTCCACGCTCACTCGTCGCCTGGGGTTATGGAAAACAACTCTTCCGCGACGGCAAATGGACGCTGCAACAATTCGAACTCACTTCGCTCGTGGAACAGCAACGCGCGAAGCGCCTCTTCACCGACGTGTCCGCTTCGGCCGGCATCGCACATGCCGGCATCCGATTCGGCCAACCTGGCAACAAGAGCTTTGCTTTCAATGGTGCTTCAGCTGGCGATGTGAATGGCGACGGGCTCGTGGACCTCTTCGTGCCCAGCAGACCGCGTAACTTTCTCTACATGGGCAAGACAGAGGGTGGCTTCTCGGAGGAGGCCGCCGATCGCGGGGTCGCCCTGCCTGCAGGCGGCACGGGCGCCGTGTTCTTCGACTGGGACGACGACGGCGACGCCGACCTGGCCCTTGCCGACGTGGGCTGGATCGAACGAGACGGCACGCCATCAGGCAACCCGTTGAGGCTCTACATCAACGATGGAACGGGCCTGTTCACCGAGCGCGGAGAAGAGTTCGGATTCGACGCGCTGTGCAACGGTTACTCCCTGACCGTGCTGGACGACACACTCGACGGCGCACTCGATGTCTTCGTTTCCAACTACGGACGCATCGCGGCAGAACCAAACAACTCGTGGACAGATGCCTCGAACGGCATGTCCAACATTCTGTACCGCAATGAAGGTGGCACACGATTCCAAGACAAGACAGCGGACGCTGGCATGACAGACAGCCGCTGGAGCTACGCCGCGGCGGCAGCCGACCACGACCTTGATGGAGACCAGGACGTTTACGTCGCCAACGACTATTCGCGAAACATCTTCTGGGAGAACCAAGGAGATGGAACGTTCCAAGATGCGGCGGAGTCGCTGGGTCTCAGTGACCTTGGAAATGGCATGGGGACGGCCTGGGGAGATCTCGACAACAACGGCATGCTGGATCTCTACGTGGCCAACATGACTTCGACAGCGGGGAGTCGCATCCTGGGCCGCTTGGCGGGGCAGAGCGAGGGCGACACTCAGGACCTGCTCAAAATGGCCGGCGGCAACTCGATCTTCCTCAACAGCCCGACAGAGACGGACACGGAATCAAGCTTTGAGCGACTTCCGGGCTCCGAAGGCGGCGTGAGTGCCAGTTGGGCCTGGAGCCCTGCCCTCGCAGACCTGAACCTCGACGGCAACCTCGATGTCTTTTGCACGAACGGTTTCGTCACAGGCGACACCGCAGCGGACACATGAAGTACGTACTGGCGCCACGTCGTGGCGTCTTCCGTGGATGTGGCGACCGAAGCCAGCATCACGGCGGCTCAGGATGTGAACAGCTCTTTGTATCTAGGACTCCATAACGCCCAGATCTATCAAGATGGGCTGTCCTTCAGCGGCTCGGAGCGCGACAAGGTCTGGATCAATCGCGGTCCTGGAAAAGGCTTTGCCGATCTTTCCGACCTCTCCGGAGCAGACGACCCCAACGACGGTCGCGCGGTTGTTGCTGCTGACTTCGACGACGACGGTGACGTCGATCTTTTCGTGCACAACATTCAGCGCGAGCGCCACAAACTGTTCCGCAATGATGCGGTCGAGCCCGGCGCACCAGAAAGTGGCTTTCTCAAGATCAAGTTGCGCGGCACACAACTGGCACGGGAAGCGATTGGCGCCACCGTGATCGTCACGGGTCCCCATGGCCCGACAGCGCAGGTGCTTTCACGCGGTGCCGGATTCGTCAGTTCGCAATCAGACGAGTTAGTGTTTGGCCTTGGCCCTCTCAAACAAGCCGATGTCGAAGTCGTCTGGCCAGGAGGCCGCCGTGAGTCGTTCGGTGCACTCCCCACAGGTTCTCGAAGCCTGCTCGTCGAAGGCTCTGGCCAAGGCGAGCCCTACGAAGCACAACCGCGCCCCTTGCCAGACCCACTTCCCCCTGGCTTGCTGCTCGAAGAAGGCGAGATACTGCCTTCACTGACGCTTGTGGACGCAAACGGCAACACCGCCACTCTGGATCCCGTCAAGTTGGCGGACGGTGACACTCTCTTCCTCAATCTCTGGGCGAGCTATTGCGCTCCGTGCGTCGCAGAAATCCCCGACCTGCAAGCGCTGGAAGATGCCGGCGAAGTGAACGTCGTCGGAGTCAGCGTCGACGCTCCGGCCTCTCGAGAAAGAGCGTCCCAGGTACTCGCGAAAAGAGGCGGGAGTTACCCGTCTTTCTACCTCGGTGCAGGCGGTACCGGACTCGAGCCACTCGTAGATCTGGAGCGACTCCCCATCCCCACGACGCTCGTCATCACTCCCGAAGGACGCATTGACACGATTCTTCGGGGCCCCTTGGAGCGCTAGCCTCTTCAATCTGCTGTTTCAGCCTCATCATTTGCTGAGCGGGAGAAACAGCCGCTTGGTGCGAAATCGGGGCATACTGAGGGAGCAACCCCGCCGAACACTTTGCCGTGCCATGGCGTGCCATGGCGTGTCATGGAGAAGCCTTTGCGATCGTTTCGCACCCCATTCTCTCGCCTCTTCACGCTCTCCCTGCTGAGTCTGTCCGCCACAGCCCTTCCCCTGACGGCGCAACTCACGCTCACCGGCGAGACGGAGAACAAGCAGCCACTCAATATTCTGCTCCTGATTGCAGACGACCTGGGGGTCGAGGGCGTCGGCGCCTACGAAGAGCCCTCCGACCCGCCCTACACGCCTCGCACGCCTCGGATCGATCAACTCGCAGAAGACGGAGTCCTGTTCCGGAACTGCTGGGCCAACCCCGGATGCTCTCCGACACGCGCCACCATGCTCACGGGGCGCTACTCGTTCCGCACAGGAATCGGACAGGCGGTGCATTACGCCTCGAGCCTGTTCGAACTCTCACCGAACGAGGTGGGCATTCCAGAACGGCTCAGCAACGGCTATCGAAGTGCAGCACTGGGCAAGTGGCACCTCTCGGCGGCCAATGGAACGGGCCTGCGACACCCCAAGCATCTGGGTTTCGACACCTTTCGCGGCAGCATGAAGATCTTCCCGGGCTTCATCGGCGACGCCTACTACAACTGGGAAAAGATCGTCGACGGAGAAACGATCCCCAGCACCAAGTACGCCACTTCGGACACGGTCGACGACGCGCTCGCTTTTATCGAGAAAACTCAGGACCCGTGGTTCTTGTGGGTCGCCTTCCATGCGCCCCATGCTCCTTTTCACAAGCCACCCGCAGAGCTTCACACCTACGACTTACCACCCGACGTGGCCGATGACCTGGCCTTGCACGCGGGTGCCATGACCGAAGCTCTCGACACGGAAATCGGCCGACTGCTTGACAGCATGGACCCCGCCACGCGTGAGAAGACGCTGATCATCTTCATCGGGGACAACGGGGCTCCCGCCTCCGTGACCGTTCCACCTCTCGATCCCCTTCACTCGAAAAACACCGTTTACGAAGGCGGAATCAACGTCCCACTGATCGTGGCGGGACCCGGCGTTGTGAGCGGCAGGCAATGTGACGCTTTGGTCAACTCGACGGACATCTTCTCAACCATCATCGAGATCGCACATGCGGAAGTCCCCGGAGGTGTGCCGCCACTGCCGGAAGATTCCGTGAGCTTGACGCCCTACTTCGAGAACCCTGGCCAAAGTTCAAACCGACAATGGGTGTACGCCGAATACTTTGAACCCAATGGCCTCAGCAGCCCCGTCAACCGGCGCACGATGCGACAGGAGCGTTTCAAGCTCATTCAAAACGTGCATGCCATGGACGGCGTCACGAACGAAGA
>Ga0315339_1000595_pt1 | contig 42574 bp, 37 predicted proteins | sample ASW17metaG_FD_204514 | JGI IMG/M metagenome (GOLD analysis project Ga0315339, IMG submission 204514) | Ammonia-oxidizing marine archaeal communities from Pacific Ocean, United States - ASW #17 | ecosystem: Environmental > Aquatic > Marine > Oceanic | place: USA: California | collected 2016-12-05 | reverse complement strand
CATCCTAAGTGCCGTAGGGTGCAGAGGGACATACCGGGTCCCCACTCTGAATCCGGCACCGCAGGCCGTTCACCGCCTCTCAGTCCAACCGGAACCCGAGCCGACACAACAGCCTGGGCGAAAGGAATCTGTCTGTTCATGACATCGGTTGTTTGTCACCACCTGATCTCTTCAGACTAGGGGCGGACCGGCATGGCCCTTCCCCCACTCGGGGGCTGACTGGCTACAATTACCCGTTATGCAACGACGGGACTTCGTCTCCAACTCCTTCGCCGGCGGATTTGCGGCCGCTGCTCCTCAACAGGGTTCGCGCCGGCGCGAAGCCGCTGGGTACGACCCGACCGCCTTTGAAGTCGACACGGCCATTGAGCGCCGCGTCTCCGGTAAGCCTCACAAGGGGAAGATGCTGGCCGCTATCCAGCCACACTGCGATGACATCCCGATCTTCGCCGGCGGCACGATCCTCAAGCTCATCGACGAGGGCTATGAGGGCATTCTCATTACGTTGTCGAATGACTCGATGGCCGGTAACCTCAATTCGGATCTCGACCAGACCATCCGTGGCGACGCCACTTACGGGAAAATCGTCAAGGCCAACGAAGATGACACCATTGAAATGGGCAAACGGCTTGGTCTCAAGGAGTCGCTCTTCCTCAACTACCCGAATCACAACATGGACGCCTGGCCGATCATCGAGATGCGGGCCCGGCTGATCTTCCTGTTTCGCGCCTATAAGATCGATACCGTCGTGGTCTACGACCCCTCAGGGCTCTATGAGATCAACCCGGATCACTACGTCACCGCGCGGGCCGTGGAAGGGGCCTACTGGATGTCGAAGTCCGAGTGGGACTATCCCGAGCACTTCAAGGCCGGGCTCGAACCCTACGGACCCAACGAGGCCTACTACTTTGCTCTGGGTCCGCAGCTTGTGAACCACGTCGTGGACGTCTCCGATTTCATTGAGGAGAAGGCCTACGCCAATATGGCGAATGTGACGCAGGGACCGTCCGGAGACCGCGGCGCCGCCCTTCGACGCCGCTTGGCCCGCGAGGGCAAGAAACTACCGCTATTGGGGAACGACGACGACACCGCCAACCGCGAGTACACCAAACAGTTCGCCCTAAGCCGCGACCGCAAACGAGGCCAGGCGCATGGGCTCGAATACGCCGAGTATTACCACTACGTCGGACCGGACGAGTCTGAGTTGCAGCGTTACATCGACGACAACGCTGAGTCGATCTGAAAGACTTAACGCCCGGGCTTGGTGCGGGCGGGCTTGGGCCGTGGCAAATAGACCCGAAGCCAAACGTCCTGCTAAATGTCTGCACGAGGACCACTGGGACCCCGATCGGAAATCGGGTGACACCCTTCGGTAGATCGGGATGTCCGGATTCCGGACTAATCCTTGTTTGGAAGAGGTATCCCGTGGAAGACAGGCGGAAGTGACTTTGGCACGCCAGCGCCGATCTTGGGCATGCCGATCATATTCTGAATGAGGACTTGAAGCGAAACGGCAGGGGGCTGTTCGTCCGGTCCGCCCGTCTCGCCCGTCACCTTCGCCTGTAACTCCAGTACACCCCTTGCCTGCCCGATCGCTGCTAAGGCAGTCCGAAGATCACCGGACTTCTCCGCTTTCGCCAGAATGCCCATCGCTCGGGCTTGAAGCTCGCGGATCTGCTCAAGTAAACCGTTGGCGTGATTGATCTCTTTGGCGTCTTGAGCCCTACGTAGTACACGTGGAAGGTGCTCCATCTTGTGCCTTTGCAGGGAAGCTGTAGACGTACCGAAACGATTCGCTATGTGTCGATACGGCTCGCCCTAGATGAGGGCTTGGTCGATCGCGGAACTGTCGAGATGGGTGCAGATGGTGCAGGTACGCGGCACGTTTCAGTGTACGGCAAGATTGAGCGGCAACTCCAAATACATCAGGCGTGATCAATCCTCAGGCTGTCTTGCTAGGGCCACCTGGTGTCTGTGTACCAATCACCACGTGACGCTCGGAGCGGATTGACGCCCGCGAACCAAGTGTGACCTTCCCAGAGGTAGCGCCAGATGTCGTCGTCATAGAGGACAAGTCGTCGAAAGGCTCCGGACTCTGCGTCAAAGCCGGCCGGCAGCAGTAACAGTCGAAAAGCAAGCGCTACCAGGAAGACGGTGCGGCGGGTGGGCGGCACGGTTCCCGGCTGACGGTTCGGTACATCCAGCATCAGTTCAAGTGGCTCCAGGAAAAGCTCAAGATCCAGGGAGTGCGCATGAGCCCACACACGCTACGGCACACCTTTGCAACATACTACGTGCGGTCAGGCGGCGGTGAGTTCCGTCTCCAGAGGATGCTGGGTCACAGCACGCTGGAAATGACCCGGAGGTACGTCAACCTCCAGACAGAGGATCTTCAGGCCGTGCATCATCTGAGAACGGCGCTGACAAACTAGACCAGAGAGCGGCGATTTGAAGCCGTTCAGGGGCGGCGGAAAATTGGACCTCCCGGGTGGTCCGCTGGCATCCTTTCGGTGTTTTGTGGGACACGGGAGGGATGTATCGCGTGGAGCTATACGCTCAAGTACGGCGCAGTGTCTACGTCGAAGGGCTAAGTGAACGCGAAGCGACCAGGCGGTTCGGCTTGGCGCGGGATACGGTGCGCAAGATGCTGCGCTACGCTGCCCCGCCGGGCTACCGGCGCAGCAAGCCGGTGCGTAGGCCGAAGCTACCGTCCACCTTTCCGCCGGCCTTAGCGTGGTTCCTCGGTGGTTGCGAAATCGGCGGGCATGGTTATCTCGATCACCTCCCAGTCGTCGGAGTATTCCAGCACCTCATGTCTGACGCCGGGAGCCTGGTACCACGCGTCTCCCGCCTCCACACGAATCTCTCCGGCGTCTTCCAGGTAGATCCGCGCCCACCCCTTGAGCATGTAGACCATTTGAAAGTCCAGGTTATGGGAGTGGCAGCCCAGCGGCCCCTCGCAAGGTTGATCGGCCCGAATGACGTGCGCCAAAACCTTGCCCCCCGTGACGTCTTTGATGCCCAGGTCCCGATAGGCGAAGTACGGTCGTAGACCCTCCCGGGACCAACGTGCACCCTTCGCATAAGCGGCAAACGATTCTGCTCTCTCTTCAGCCATGCTGCTCCTCCGCTTGCCGCCAAGATGCCACATCCGGGACGTCTGGCGCCACTAGGGTCTGTGGCCGCAAAAGCCGGAGACAGAGCCGTCTGAGGCACCTAGAGACGAAAATAATCTTTGTTCAACGGATCGGTTGTCACCGATATCAATCCGCGAAGAGGTAGAATCGAACCGGTGTTGGTATCTAGGCTGCACGCACCGCGAACCCAGGATCTTGCCCAAGGCTTGACAAACAACGGAGTTTAGGATGAATCACAAAGTATCCACCGCGTGTTGGGCAGGATGGATCAGACTGCCTGCGATGCTTCTCTTCTGTTTGGCCGTAGCGCTTTCGTTTCAGCAGGGGGAATACGACCTACTGTTGAAAGGCGGCTACGTGATCGACCCGAAGAACGGTATTTCCGGTCGTCGCGACGTCGCCATCTCCGACGGCACCATCGCCGCTGTGTCGGAGTCGATTGATGCATCGAAGGCAGATCGGACGCTCGACGTTGCGGATCTCATTATCACTCCAGGCCTGATCGATCTCCACGTCCACATGTTCTCGACAACGAACATCCCGGCCGCCTGGGCGGGTGACAACAGCGTCCAGCCGGACACGAACACTCTGCGGACGGGCATCACAACGGCTGTCGACGCGGGCAGTTCCGGTTGGCGCAACTTTGAGTTCTTCCGCCATACCGTCATCGACAAAGAGCGCCTCAAGACCCGGATGCTGGCGCACATTAACATCGCCGGCTTCGGCATGATCACCTCGATCACCGAGCAGACGGACTTTAATCCCGAAGAAGTCGCGCGCCTGGCGAAGAAGCACAAAGACGTCATCGTCGGCATCAAAAGTGCTCACTATCACGGGCCCGATTGGACGTCGGTCGACGAAGCCGTCAAAGCGGGCAGGTTGGCGAACATCCCGGTGATGGTGGACTTCGGCTACTTCCTTTCCGAACGCCCGTTCTATGAACTCGTGCTCAAGCACCTGCGGCCCGGCGACATGCCGACCCATATGTTCCACGGCGCGGTACCGTGGGTCGACGAGAGCGGCAAGCTCTACGACTACCTCGGTCAAGCCCGCAAACGAGGGATCAAGTTTGACGTCGGTCACGGTGGCGGCAGCTTCGTGTTTCGCAACGCGGTTCCTGCCATCGAGCAGGGGTTCTACCCGGACTCCATCTCGACCGACCTCCACCAAGGTTCCGCCACCGGCGCCATGATGGACATGCAAACCACCATGTCAAAGTTCCTCGCGATGGGCATGCCTCTCGACGAGGTCATCAAGGCATCCACCTGGAACCCGGCACGCCAAATCCAGCGGGAAGAGCTGGGGCATCTTACGCCGGGGGCCGTCGCCGATGTTGCAGCCTTTCGCATGGTGAAGCGCAAGTTCCGTTTTCGCGACGTGGGCAACGGCGCTATCGACGGCAATCAGCGGCTCTTCTGTGAACTGACCCTACGCGAAGGCCAAGTCGTATGGGATTGGAACTCGCTGAGCGGCGTAGATTATAAGACGCTCGGCCCGGAATACGGCTTTCCCAAAGGCGTCAACCAGATCATCCGACCACCGCATTAACCTAACGCAGCACCAACCGAGCCCGGAACGCTCCTGATCTTCGTTGGGATGGACCTGATGCCTTGGGGCACGTCGCCGTTACTCCTGCGGTATGAACCCACTGCTTGTGCAGAGTCACGGGACTAGCTAGTCGTCGTTGCCGTCCACGGGCGAGTTCTTGCCAGGCCAACTCACTCAAAGTGAGCGGCAGTAAGCCCATGACAAAAAATACTTAGTGCTCACTGGAGCATAGATGTTGCGATATCAGAGTGTTGTAACGCAGGCGACCCGGGCGGAAGAGCATCGCCCGGACGAGAGAACTAGGCGCTTGCGTTACAACGATATGAAGGGAGCGGCCCTATTTGGCAGGGCAATTGCTCTTATGGGGTTTGTATCCCAACTCGTTCGGCGCGATGCGGTGTCGTGGCTCCGCGAAGTGGGAAAGGGGTACGGTAGCCGCTCCAAGTTTGATCGACCGCATCAGCAGTTGCCCTGCCAAACCCTACCACGCGAAGCGTCTGCCGTCAGGCTTCGTTCATATCGGGTTCGCATGAGGTTCCACTCGCTAGAGCGGGCACCAGGGGCATGGACAGAATCGAGAACCGCCGTCAGACGCTAGCCTGAGTCCGAAACAAATGTTTGTTCAACGGATTGGTTGTGTCGAGAACTGTATCGATGGTTCGCCCAACGCTCTCTCTGCGATTGCGCGTGGGAATGACGAGAGAAATGGACTCTATGTTCGGCATCCGCTAACTTGAAGCGCTGGGATATGACCGGCTGATTACAGAGATCGAAGGAAACCTTTCGTCGAGCAGATCGTAACTTACCTCTTTCTTTACCGCCCGGATCGGAGTCTTTCGGTGCTTCACCATCCAATCGATTTTGTCGCGTGCAAGAGAACCCCCTTCGAAGACAACGCTGGCCCCCAATTTGAGTCGTGGCCGAACAGCCCTTTCTACGTCTCGAATTGTGTCGCCGGTGTTGGACACGTCCACGAACAACAGGTCGAACTCTGACCTGCCCCCTGAAAACGAATCCGAATCTTGAGAGAGAATCGAAGGATTCGGGGCGGAAGCACTCGCCGCTGCCGTCCCTTTCGTGTTGAAGCTGAACTGTGAGTTCTTCCACTGTTGCTCTCTTCGTCCTTTGTTGAGCAGGTATGAAGCCAGGGCAATATTTCGGCCAACCATTCGGAAGTACCTATGCACTGGTGTAAACTAGTGCCAACGGGACAGGAGAGGCTTTTCTAGTGGTTGATCCAACGTGCGGAGTATGGTGCGGCGGGAGGATTCTATCCTCAGTGGCCGCTGCATTGCTTGCCTTCACAACCCTCACTGCCGCGCAGCCGGAGGAGCCAAATCTCCTCTCGGTCTTCCCGCTAGGCGGCCGAGCCGGAAGCACCTTCGAAACCACTATTCGGGGCCGCTCGCTCGACGAGGCCTACGCCGTGTGGCTCCAGTCGAAAGACCTCAATGCACGCGTGCTTTCCGTGGAACCGGAACCGCTCGATCCCGACGCGTCCGAGAAGCAGAAGGCCAACCCGATCCACCTTCTGCGGATTGAAGTCGACGTGCCCGACAACTTGGAGCCCGGCGAATATCCGTTGCGGGTCATCACGCCGCGCGGTCTCTCGAATCCGCTCAGCGTTCATATCCATTGGGAGCCGAGTTTCATCGAGCGGTCGGAAGCGCATGAAACACCCCGCGAGGCACAGTCGCTTCCCAAGCACCCCTTAGCGGTCCACGGCCGTATCCACGAAGTGGGCCAGGTCGACTACTACTCCTTTGATGTTCGCAAGGGCGAAGAAGTCCTATTCGAGGCCTTCTCCAGCGGCCCGCTCGACCCCAGTATTTCGATCTACGAGTTAACCGGCAGTTGGTTCGATGAAGATCGCGCCGTCCGGTTGGCCTTTCACGATGAGGATGTTTCTTATCCCGGGTTACCCACAGAGGCGGCGCTGACGCACACCTTCACAAAGCAAGGCAATTATCTCGTTCGCATCAACGGCTTCTGGGGCTACGGCGGTATGGACCACGCCTACTTCCTTCGTATCGTACCGGCCGAGGCCGGGCGTACCGACAAGAAGATAGACGCCGATTGGAAGGAGCGAACGTGGACGCGTTCGCTCGACACCGGTCGTATGAAGACGCTGTGGTCCCGCTCCGTCGCTGAACTGGCGCCGAGCTTGACCGATGACGAGGGGAATCGCAAGGAAGGTGCGATCGCCGCCATCCAGGAGATCCCCGTCATCGACGCCGACGCCGAGCCGACCGAGGCGCCTGTCGTGCCACCCGAGATTCCCCTGCCGGCCATGATTACCGGTACGTTCGAGCGCCCTGGCGACATCGATACTGTCCGCTTTTCCACGAAAGAGGGTGACAAGCTCATCCTCGAAATCCTAACGCCCGAAAAGACCATCCCCGAGATGAACCCGTACTTGCGTGTCGTCGATTCCGAAGGGGTTGAAGCTTTCACAAACGTCTACTCAAACGTCAACGTCAATGGCAATACGTCGAAGCAGATCAAGCCGAAAACTGCTTTCGCCTTCTCACGTGGCGGCGATTTCACTCTCGACATTCGCGATATCACCGCGAGCTATGGCGACCGGCAGATGCAATACCGCGTGCTGGTCCGGCCTTGGGTTCCCCACATGGGTGAAGTCCACATTGCCGAAGACCACATCAACCTCGTCGCGGGTGAAGCCAAGAAATTGAGCGTAACCACCGACCAGGAAGAAGGCTACGACGGTTTTGTGATCCTCTCGATCGACGGTCTCCCAGAAGGTGTGCAGGCCGTACCCGGAACCGAGGTCGAACCCGACCGCCCGCCGCCCTTCAGCGTTGGCAAAGCCGAGCGGTTCACGACCAAGAGTAAGAAGGCTACGTTCGTGATCCTGCTAGGCCGCGATGCGCCGGCCACACGCATGCCCGCGGTAGCCACCATCTATGCCCAACCCGTCGTCGACGGGACGCTCGGTGAACGAATTCCTGTGAAAGACCTGCTCGTGATGGTCACGCGGCAGCCGGAGAGTCTGAGTGATAACCAACAGAAACGATCAGCGGAGGCTTCGCGATGAATAGGGTGGTTCTGGCTTGCGCCCTTCTTCTAGGCGCTCTTTCTCTGCACGGCGCCGAAACGACTGACGCCGACGTTGTCTCGATCCGTCTCGTGCCTGAGTCACGCACGCTCGCCGGCAAGACGGCCTCGCAGCAGTTCATCGTCATGGCGAAGACAGCCAAAGGTAAGGAACGCGATGTCACCGACCAAGCGAAGTTTACCTTCGCCGATCCCAAGCTCGGGGCGTTCAAGGAGCACGGACGTGTCATCGCCGCGATGAATGGGGCAACCAAAGTCCGGGCCACGGTCGGTTCGCACGAAACCGAAGCGTCGCTCCAGATCAAGGGCTCCACCGATGAGCGACCATTCAGTTTCGCCAGGGATATCGGCGGTATCTTTACGCGGCGCGGTTGCAACGGCAGCGGCTGTCATGGCGGAGTCAAGGGACAGGCCGGCTTCAAACTCTCCGACAATGCCGTGCATCCCCACGAGGACCACAAATGGATTGTCGAGGGCGGTGTTTTTCAGGTTCTGACCGACGAACCCGAGGGTGACAAACAGTCCCGTGTCAATCTCGAACACCCTGAAGCTAGCCTCTTGCTCCAGAAGGCCACGATGGAAGTCGCTCATGGGGGCGGTCCGCGTTTCGAGAAAGGATCGGACGACTACATAACGGTCCTGAACTGGATCGAGGCCGGCGCGCCCTACGGCGAGGAGGACAAGGATTCCGCGAAGGTTGTCGGGCTCGAAACGTTTCCTACGGACGTTGTCCTCGAACAGGGGCACAAGCAGCGTATCCTCGTAACCGCCCACATGTCCGACGGCACCCAGGAGGACTTTACGCACCAGGTCCTTTATGAAGTGAATGAGTCGGAGATTGCCGACGTGTCGGCCGGCGGCGCCATCGAGGCTTCCAAGCCCGGCGAGACGGCAGTGATGATCAAAGCCGCGGGCCGCAATGCCCGGGTCGGTATCGGGGTCGTCGCGGATGCGCTCGACAACTATCCCGACGTTCCGCGTAACAACTTCGTCGATGAAGAAGTCTTCTCGAAGCTGCGCAGGTTCAACATCGTCCCGTCCGGCCTGTCGTCCGACGAAGAGTTCTTGCGGCGTGTCTGCTTGGACTTGACCGGCCGGTTGCCCCCGCCGCGACGCGTCCAGGCTTTCGTCCAAGACAAAGACCCACGCAAGCGCGAGAAGGTCGTCGAGGCACTGCTCGATTCGCCCGAATACGTGGACTACTGGACGTATCGTTTCTCTGATCTCTATCGCGTCGCGATCTTCCCCGTCGGCATCAATCCCAAATGGACACAGATGTACTCGGAGTGGATTCGCGATGCCATTGAGCGCGACCGGCCGTATGACGAAGTGGCGCGCGGGCGCATTGCGGCGCAGGGCTACAGCCCGGCGACGCGCCATTACTTGCCGTACCTACAGATTCCGCCGCCCGAGAACATGATGGGCGAAGAAGTTCGCGTTTACATGGGCCGGCGGCTCGATTGCGCCCAGTGCCACGACCACCCTTACGAAGAGTGGACGCAGGATCAGTTCTGGGGCATGACGGCTTTCTTCGGACCGATGTTCAAGTTTGGTGGCAATGAGCAGTCGGTCGTCTTCGATTTCCCCAAAGGGAAAGAAGTCGCCCCTGACGTCCCCAGCCCGAAGGAGTTGCGCGTCGTACATCCGCGCACACACACGCCCGTGCAGCCAACCTTGCTCGACGGCAAGGCGGTTCCCTTTGAAGCGAACGAGTTCCCGCGGCGCGAGTTGGCGGAGTGGATGACCTCGCACCCCTACTTTGCCGAGGCGACCGTCAATCGCATCTGGAGCCACTTCTTCGGACGCGGCTTCGTCAACCCGGTCGACGATTTCCGGAGCACTAACCCACCCTCGCACCCGCAACTGCTGGCGCGCCTCGCGAAAGATTTCGAAGACAACGGTTATCGCCTCAAACACCTGATGCGCACGATCGTCACGTCGCGAACCTACCAGTTATCCAGTACAACGAACGACACGAACGCTGCCGACCGGATCAACTACTCACATGCCCGGCCCCGGCCTTTGGATGCCGAAATTCTCTTCGATGCCATCACCGATGTCACCGGCGTCGAAGAGCGCTTCGAGGTCGGCACGAATCGCGGTGTTTGGCGGGGCGGAACGGCTCCTATTGGTACACGGGCCGTGCAGTTGCAGGAGTCGGACATCTATCCCTCCGTCTTTCTCGACCTCTATGGCCGCGCGAACCGCTTCTCAGTGCCCGAGCGCGACGCGACTCCGAAGCTCACACAGGCGCTCCACATGCTGGCCGGTACCACCTATAACGATAAGCTGTGGATGGAGGGAGCGCGCGTTTTCGACCTTCATGAACAGGGTGCGTCGGACGAGAAGATCATCGAGAACCTCTATCTAGCAGCCCTATCGCGCAAACCCACGAAGACGGAGCTGCGCGATCTGAAGGGGCTTATCGCGCAAACACCCACACGAGAGCAGGCTCTCCGGGACCTACAGTGGGCCGTTCTTAGCTCACGCGAATTCGCTGAGAATCATTGAGGTAGGTCCTACTTCATGAATCGGTTGGAATGCCATGTTGCTGTCGGATCTCCTCCAGAACCTTGCGCGCGTCGCGACCGGAGCTAGCCTTTGACTCTTCCAAGTGCTGGCTGATCACTGCTAACGACTCCTCATCCGGCAGCGGGAAAATCGACATGTCGTCTCGATCGAGCAGATCGCGGAGGAAGTCTTCGACAGAACGGTAGCCTTCTCGTGTCGCGCGTTGCTCCAGCGTCGTCTTCAAGTCGCTTGAAACCGGGATGTGCAGTGTGCTCTGCGCCATGCCTGTAATGTAGTCCTTTGTGTGCAATTCGGTCAATGAAAGCATCAGTCCTCCGAGGCCTCTTTTTTCTCCTTCCACCTCAACGCTCCCCTGAGGTAAACTTGGTAGCATCAATGGCTCCCAGGAAGCGGGCCGCGCGGGAGGTTGTGTATTGTTGACTCAAAGGGGCTGTCTCACCGGAACGAACCAACAGTGGGGTCGACGAGACTTCGTCAAGGCCGGCTCGCTCGGCTTTCTGGGGATGAACCTCGCGCAATCCCTGCGCTTGCAAGCGGCGTCGCCGGCGCGCCTCTCCTCCCAGGCCAAAGCGAAAGCCTGCATCCTGCTTTGGCTTGAAGGCGGCCCGGCGCAGATGGATACCTGGGATCCGAAGACGAACAGCTCCTTCCGTCCCATCTCCACCAACGTTGACGGTATTCAGGTTTCCGAACTTCTCCCCAAAGTCGCCAAGCGCATGGACAAGCTCGCGCTGATCCGCTCGATGAGTTCGTTTGGCGACGACCATCCACAGGCAGTTCACTACGCCGCGACCGGCCACTTACACAATCCGGCCATGCAGTTTCCGAGTGTCGGCTCGATCGTCGGTGAGCGCATGGGTCCCACGAACGGGATGCCGCCGTATGTGATCGTGCCGCGCTGGGAGCGCAGCCAGCAGTATCAAGAGTCCTTCCGCTCCGCCTTTCTCGGACCGGACTACGATCCGATGCTCATCCGTGACCCGTCGAAGGAAGGGTTCCAGGTAACGGACCTGAGCCTGCCCAAGTCGCTCGCACCCTCAGCGGTTGAGAATCGCCGCTCGTTCCTCGACGTTGTCGACCGTATGTATCGAGACCGCGTGGAGAGCGCCGAGCACGCCAAGATGGATGCCTTCACGCAAAAGGCGTGGGAGATGCTTCTAACCCCGGGCGTCCGGAATGCCTTCGACCTCTCGAAGGAAACAGAGAAGACCAAAGACGCATATGGTCGTGATTCCGTCGGCCAGAGTCTGCTGTTGGCGCGGCGTCTTGTCGAGGCGGGCACCCGTTTTGTCACGGCAGCCGGTTTCCACGGCAATTCCTGGGACACGCATTCCGCCAACGACAAGGGTCATCGCGACCGCCTGACGCCCCCCCTCGACAACGGACTGTCGGCGTTGCTCGACGATCTGTCGGAGCGCGGTCTCTACGACGAAGTCATCGTCGTCGTGATGGGTGAGTTCGGCCGCACGCCGGACATCAATCCCAATCTCGGCCGCGACCACTGGCCGAAATGCTGGTCGTTGGCGATTGGCGGCGGCGGGTTGAACACAGGCCTCACCGTCGGTGCGAGCGATGAGAGGGCAGCGAACGTCATCGAGCGCAAGACCAGTGTCGGCGACCTCTTCGCGACGATCTACAAGGCTCTCGGCATCGACTGGACTCACGAATACATGACCCCCGTCGGCCGTCCCATCAAGATCGCCAACTCCTTCGAGGACTCAACCGGCGAACCCGTGAGCGAGCTGGTTTAGCAGGCCCTGAAAGCTTCCGTTCTCAGATCCCAAAGCGCCGCGGCCGGGCAACTATCCGCCGAGCCACGTACGTAGTAGGCAGTTCGAGTCGCCTCGGAACCTCCGGCCAATCGTTTCACGTTGCGTCCGAGCCCGTCCGAATACCCTAGAGGCCTTCAGTAGACCGTTCTAAGGTTAGTCCCGGTTTGCTCATCCTAAATTGAACCCATCGGCCTATGGAAACATTGCGCTCGGGGGACGTATTCTTGTTGACAGGAGAACCACCGTGTCATCAAGAGAGAAGCTGCTAAGCGTAACCCTCGTCGCCACGGGGTCCGTGACGCTGTCGCTCGTTCTATACCGCCTGTTCTCGCAACTGATTGTGGCGCCGGGCGACCCAACGGGGACCGTGGCTTCATTGCTGGGCTATCTGGCGGCGTCGGTGGTCTGCATCTTACTCGGCTCCACCATGTGGAAGAGGCTCGAGGTTCCGGTCGCTGAGTTCTCACTTATCGGCGGCGCGTTCTGCCTCGGTCTCGCGTTCCGGCCCATTGGGCCGAATGCGAATGCCCTAGGCACATTGGGCCTCGTCGCTTTTGTGATGGGCTACCTCATCCTCCGATCGGCGGCGAGCCGCGGTAAGCAGCGCACTGTGTTCAACCGGATCGTCGAAAAACAAATGTCTCCAGCCGTCAGGGCCCTCATGTATTTCCCCGGGCTGCGTAGCACGGCGTCCTCATTGCACGCCATGCACGACACGCTTGGTGACGGCGTTCGACCACAATCTGATCGCGAGGCGGCGATCGAAGCCTTGCGTCGTGCTTCCTGAGACCACCCGCTATTTCAACGCGAGACGGGCGAAGCGATCGACCGCGGTTCCATCGCTCGCGAACATCGGTACGCGGTGATCCAGGCTCGACTTCCCGAACGTCGGTGAAATCTCACATTCCCGATTGGCCGTCTGGTCACGCCGCACAATATTGATGCGCCAGGGTTCCCCTCCGACGTCCAACTCGTTCAAGGGGATCGCCATCTCCGCCTGCCATCCACCGTGGTTCGCGGCCGTTGCCGCCCGAAACTTGCTATTCCATTCTCGGTCCGTTCCACTCGCGTCAAGGAAGCTCCCGCGCGCGTTGACCAGGAACGTAAACGACGCGTCTCCGGCTCCGATATGCACTCGAACATGGTCATCTCGGATCGCCCGGCTGTTGTCGCGACCTTCGTATCCTTGCTCGGTTAGGCCTTCCGGCGCTTCGATGAGGGCGCTTACGTAGAGCATGCCGTCCTTGTGAATCACCCGAGCTTCGGTCCGCCGGACCGGCCAGTCGGCTCCCTGCACATCGATGAAGCCGTCAATTGGCACGACCTGCTGCCAAGCGGCGTCATCGAGGTTCCCGTCAACTGTGGGCGAGGACGCCGCGGCCGTAGCCGTGATTGTCTGATCTCGCCAAACCTTGAGCGGATAGAAAAGTACCCGGTCGTTTCGAAACGCCTTTTCGCCCTCCGGCGTTCCAAACTCGAGAGTTGCTGTAGGCACCGGGTGCAGCGCGTTGCCTTCTCCGCGCACGCGGATCGGGATGCGCAGGGGCTGCCCTGGCTCAAGCATTTCGACCCGCTGCTCGCGATCAACTTGCCAGCCGTTCGTGCCGTGCCATTGCAAAGTCATACGTAGTGGCGTTTTGAATGGATTCTGAACCTCAAGCACCGTGTCGACCTCGACGCGATCTCCGTCCACCTTCACGAGCGGCAGCTCTCGAATCGCCTCGCCGAGGTCTCGTTCCAACTCGAAGATCTCGTACGCCATAAACTCTTCAGGCGAGTTCACGGCCTGCTTGTCGATCACGAACGCATCGAAGACGTTCCCTTCGATATCGACGGCGCGTCCGACCAGCCGGTCTCCCATTACGTCAATCGCTGTCACATGATGAATCCGCCGGCGAAACGCCGCATGCTCCTTCGGGACCATCGGGTACGTATTCGCGCCGCCACCGCCTGAGATCAGGTGATATACGCCTCGTTTCGGCCTTCCTTCGTAGCGGCCGATCGGGTACGACCGCATGTAGTAGTGGTCGTGTCCGTTGATCACCAAGTCGATGCCGTACTCCTCGAACAGCGGCTGCCAAACCCAGCGCTGCTCGCCGATCCCACGCGTTGGGTGCGCGCGGAACAACGGGTGGTGAAAGTAGACAAACTTCCAAGTGGCATCTTTATGCTTCTTCAGATCTTCGATCAGCCACTCGGTCTGTTTCTCGCCCAACTCGAACGGCGCATCCCGCGCGTTGCTGTTGAGCGAGATGATGTGGGCGTTGCCATAGTCGAACGAGTAATAGACCTCGCCCTGATCGTCGGGAAGCGAATGGTAGTTGTAGTAGTGAATCGCGTTCCGTTCGTGGTTGCCCAGGCACGGGAAGATGGGGATGTGGTTCGACACGCCGCGCAGAGGATCGAAGTATTGCGGCTTCCACTGCTCGTATTCTGACCCCTGCGCGACCAGATCACCCGTGTTGAGGATGATCTCCGGCTTGAGTTTGAGAATCTGCTTGACGTTGCGCGCGTGCGTGTCGGGGTTCGAGCGGTTGTCCCCGTAGACGACGAAACGCCAATTCTCCGTGCCGGGCGGCGGCGCGGTTGTGAACGATGCCGGGGCAAGCACGGCCTTCCCGTAGCGGACCCGGTAGTCATAGGTGGTCGCCCCTGCGAGTCCGTCGATACGAATCTCGTGAAGCTTGCGAGGTTCCGACTCCTTCGCCTTCTTTCGATACTTCCCGTTCCGCCCGTATTCGACAACGCCGATCACGGGCTCGGTCGTCTCCCACATCACCGTAATGCCGTCGGGTGTGACGTTCTGCAGATACGGAGCAATATAGAGGTCGGGAGGGTCAGCCTCGGCGGCCATGCCCATGGCCGGTTGAAGCGTTAAGAGTAGCGGCAGGCAACACAACAATCTGCCCATGCCCGGGAGTCGTCGTCTGTTGGTTCTCACCGTTCCAGAATACTACCTCAGCGTCTCCAATCCGTTAGCGCCCAGCCCGATGGATGGTTGCACGGCGGGATAAGCTCTGCTCTACCAGGGTCTGCGCTGCTTGACAGCCAAAGACGACACCGTCGGACATGCTGGTGGCACGCTTCCGTATACTTCGGTTGCTTTCGGCCATTTCGGTGGTTCCGCACCACTGGGCGAGTCGAGGGCTAGGCCTGTAAGGCATGTAACATCAATAACTTGAACTTTGGTAACCTGCTTGCAAAAGTTAAGGGCGGAGGTAACGCCATGAAACGAGCAAACCGGACTTTGTTGGGAATCGCAGTCGTTCTGCTAGCCCTGCCGTTCGCCGGTCGGGCTCAAGAGGGGGAGGACGGACCGGCCTTGGGGGTCGGTCGCGTTAGCCTCACCAATGGCGACGTCACGGTGCGGCGTGGCGAGTCGGGCGACTGGGTGCAGGCCGAAGTCAATGCTCCCCTGGTTGACGGCGACTCGATCGCGACCGGACCCGGTTCGCGAGCCGAAGTTCAGCTTGACCATTCCAATCTGCTGCGCCTCGGACCCGACAGTGAAGTCCACATGGCGAGTCTTGGAAATCGCCAGTTCCGCGTCCAGATCGAGCGCGGCGTGGTTACCTACAGCGAACTCCGGGGCGGGGAAGCGGATATCGATATCGAGACGCCGCTCGTCGCGGTCCGGCCCGGCAAGAACGGACAATACCGCGTCGAAGTACACGGCGACGGCGAAGTTTGGATCATGGTGCGCCAAGGCGAAGCGGAAGTCGCTTCACCGGCGGGCATCGAGGTTCTCAAGAAGGGCAAGCGCATGATCGTCCGCGCGGGTCTTGAGAACAGCGACAGCGAGTTCATCATCACCAAGGCCACGCCTCGTGACGAATGGGACGAGTGGAATCAGCATCGCGACAAGCGGCTGCGGAAATCGGAGAGCTACCGCCACGTCAGCAGCAGTATCTACGGCGTGGAAGATCTCGACGATCATGGGCGCTGGACCTACGTGTCAGGCTACGGCAACTGCTGGTTCCCAAGCGCGGGGGCCGACTGGGCGCCTTACCGTCAAGGACGGTGGCGCTATATCGACTACTACGGCTGGACCTGGTTGAGCTACGAGCCCTGGGGCTGGGCTCCGTATCACTACGGCCGCTGGTTCAACCACGCCAGCTACGGCTGGGGTTGGTACCCGGGCGCGCACTATAGTCACCACTATTGGCGGCCCGCACTTGTCAGCTTCTTCGGCTGGAACAGTCATAGCGGCTTCAACTTCGGTTTCGGCTTCGGCGTCGGAGGGCACCACTATCCCTACGGCCACGTCGGTTGGATTCCGCTGGCCCCGGGCGAGCGCTACCACCCCTGGTACGGACGCCGGCACGGCGGCGGGCATAACACCGTCATCGTGAACAACAACATCAACATCCACAACGGTTTCCGCAACGCGCGGGCCCGCAACGGTGTGAACGTCGTCGCAGCCGACCGCTTCGCGCGCGGCTTGGCGGATCAACCTCAGAGCCTTCGCGCAAGCGAACTGCGCCGCGCTACCGTCATGCGCGGACAGATTCCGGTCGTGCCCGAATCGCAGAGCCGCGGCAACGTGGTCAGGCGATCGACACTGCGGGCGGCTTCGTCCGACAGAGGCACCGGCAGACAGTTCTTCAGCACCAACCGCTCTCGCTCGGAGCGTCCGGTGCAACGGGCAAGCTTCCAACAGCAACGACAGGATGTGACCCGCTCGATCCGTTCGTTCGCCGATTCGGAAGGTCGCGGCGCGGGAACGTCGGGTGGCTCAACTGGGACGGTGGGGCGTGTTGCCCGGTCGAGAACGGGCTCCGTGAGCAGCGGCGGAACGGCAGCGACCTCCGGCGGCGTCCGCTCAGCGACGACCGGCGGGACCACTCGCGGTCAGCGATCTCGCGGCTTGCAGGCAACGGTGTCATCCGGAACCGGCTCAACAGGATCGGTCAGGGGTTCAACGACGGCCACAACCGGCTCGCGTCGCGCGACCACTGGTTCATCGCGCGCCACGACTGCTTCGCCCAGGGCCACGACGTCCTCGCGCGGCAGCTCCGGCTCAAGCGGCTCACAGTGGCAAACGTTCTCGCGGAGCCGGTCGGGCAGCCCGCCCGCGACGGTACGCTCAACACCTGACCGTTCGTCGACGCGCAACCGCACCTTCCGCACCGGTGACCCTCAGGTCCTGAACGGGTCCTCGGGTGGACGCACGGTCGCGCCTCGAACCAACTCACGGGTCTCGCGTGGAGCAAGCCAGACCAACTCGTCGAGCGCCGGAAGTCGTTCGGGGAGTCGGTCAACGGCGCCGCGTGTGAATTCTTCGCGGTCGAACTCGCGCAGTTCCGGTGGGTCCACACCACGATCCAGCTCGCGGGCACGGTCATCGTCCGGTGGCGGGTACACGGGTTCTCGGTCATCGCGAGGCCGTTCCGCCGCGCCTTCGATGCCGAACCGTAGCTCTTCCATTGGCCGCTCGCCGTCTCGCCGAAGCGCACCGTCGGTTTCACGATCGCCGAGCCACTCGAGCGGCTCCTACGGACGCGCCAGAAGCTCGGCGCCGCGCAGCTCGGGCGGATCGTCCAGTCGCGGCTCGATCGGCCGCTCCTCGGGCGGTGGCGCTCGTAGCTCCGGTGGTGGCGGCGCGCGTAGCTCCAGTGGAGGCTCTGGCAGCTCGGGCGGCGGTGCTCGCGGACGTAGCCGCGGACGCTAAACGAAACCAGTTTCTATTAATAGCACCTTGGCACCATTCAGACACGGGCCGTTCAGCGCGGCCCGCTCTTTTTTTTGTGTGAACTGAATCTGAAGGTAGGTGGCCGAAGATCTCCCCTAGCCCACGTCGTCGCCGACCCGCATGGTTCCACTAGAGACGACTTGAGCGCGAAGCCCTCCCCGGTGACGCAAACCCCGCTCCACCCCGTTCATAGTCAGCTTTTCGAGGTGGCCGCAAGGTTCGCACAGCCGTAGCCCTCGAAGGCTGACGGCGCCGACCCGAAAGTCCCTGCCAACGAGATGATTCAGCGCAATGCCCTCGGTGATCAGGTTGCGGCGGGTTTCAGCCGGGGGAAGCTTGATGTCATAGTCACGATCGAGGGCCTCGATCGCCTCCAACTCGATGAGCGTGACCTCGTTGGAAGGATCGCCCTTCGAAAATGTACCCTGCCCTTCGCAGTAGCGGTCACCTTCAAGTCCTTTGCCGACCACGGCGGTGACTTGCTGAGCTTCTTGAGGCTCGGCGGCCTTCCTCGGCGCAACGTAGATCCCGACCAGACGTCCCATAGTGGAGATGATAGGGGAAGCTACGGGGACTCGTCTTCTGGGGGAGCCTCCGTCCGTTCAACGGGGGACATTTGGAGGTTTCCATTTCATTACGCAACGTGTAACATCGAAATGCAGGATGCTCCCGTATACGGCATCGAAGGGCCGGGAACACCCAACGGCGCGGAGGAGACTTGTCTTTGTTTGCGGCGTACTCTTGTCGGCGCAGGGCGCTTCCGCTCAGTACTTTAAGCCTTCGCCGCCTGCCTTCGGCGAAGAGGCTCCCTCCATGCGGGAATTCCCGCGGGATCTCGCCCCGAACTTCACCGGTCTGTTTGCGTCAGAGAACCTGATGCCGCTTCTCATCGGGACCGCGGGCACTTTCGCGGCGATGCCTCTGCAGGACAACACAAAAGGCTTCTTCGAGAACCAGGAGCGCTGGCAGGGCTATGCCGGCTTGGGTAGGGAGGGGGGGCAAGTCTCAGTTCATCGGTCCCGTGATCGGCGTATCGTTCCTGCTCAGCCGTACGACCAACAATACGAGGGCGAAGAAGTTTACCTACTCGCTGGCGCAAGGGTTCACTCTCCCCTCGGCGCCCAAACCGGCCTCTGGTAGATGCCAGGGGCAGAGGTTACAAGATTCTCCACCCGGCTGGCGATCTCCCAAACCCAAACGGGTTTACTCAAGCCCTTTACCGCTGAAACGGCCACGCGGCGTTCATCGGGTGATAGTACAGCGTAACTTGCCCTATCCTGCACCTGGCCGATTTCGCCTGTTTTCTCACCTCCACGGTCGAGCCAAACCAGTTGCCGCTCTGAGCGAGCGCCGTCGGCGTAAACCAGCGTGCCATCCGCCGCAATCGTCGGGCTGCGGCTGTTCTGGGCAATCGGGAAGGCCTCTCCGGTGACTTTCAAGGCGGCTAAGGAAAACGGAAGTGCCCAAAGTTCATCGGGCATCCCGGTCCTCTCATAGACGATATGGCCGCTGGGCGAATAGAAAGGGCCTTGCCCGGGTCCGAGAGGTTCTTGTCGGCCGGTATCGAGGTCGTGTACCATCATGGTGGTGTCTTCGGAGGACTGGACGGTGTAAACCAGGACACGGCTCCCGGCTTCAGACGGCAAGAAGTGGGGTTGGCGTATCGCTCTCGCAAGCCCTTCCGACGAATTTTCGGACATCTCGGGCGAAGCGATCGGGGTAGGAGTGCCCCAGCGTGCGGCAACTGCATACAGCACTGCTGGATTCCCCAAGCTAAAAACGATCGATTCGCCATCAGGGCTCCAGGATCCCCCCGAGAATGAATTGCTGATCGGCAATTGGCAAACTGACACAGCGGCCCCCCCTCGAATCGAGACCTTCTTGAGTTCCTCGACGGTGTGGAAGCCGATGAAATCGCTGCCAGGCGACCAGAATGGGTCAAAGGCTCCTTCCCCACCGTCAATGGCCCGTGCTGGTTGCTGCCGCCCGAGATCCTTGATCCAGAGCCTTCCGTCCGCATCCCAGGTGGTCATGGCAATCTGCTGCCCGTTAGGTGAGATGGCGACGTAATTCCGCTGCCACGTGGCAAAAGGTACCGGCGGAGTAAATGCAGACTTGCGCAGGGTCGCTTGGGGTATATCGGGAGGCGTTTGGCGGAAATGGACGAGTGAGACGGCCAGGGCTCCTATCGCGGCAACTGCGGCCACGAACCAAGCGAGCCGAAGCGGACGGACCAATTCGCGTTCTCGGGGCGGTAAATCCGAGGCTGTCAACTCGCTGCCATCCACGGGAACATCGGAGGCCGCTCTGGAACTATCGCCCACGCTGCCAGGGTGGGTGCCGACTGTCTCCACGGACCCAAGGAATCGATACCCTCGGCGCGGTAGCGTCTCAATAAACCGTGGACTCGAAGCCGAGTCCCCCAGGGCGTCCCGCAGCTTGCTCGCCGCCGTATTCAGGCTGCGGTCGAAATCCACATATGTGTCGCCGGGCCAGAGCTTGTCCTTCAGCTCTTCCCGAGTAACAACTTCCCCCGGCTTCTCGACGAGGGCGACCAGCAACTGAAACGGCTGCTCCTGCACGCGGACCTTGCGCCCGCCCTTCCGCAGTTCCCCCGCGGTCAGGTCCAGCTCGAACGTCCCGAACTGGAGGATTCTCGAATTGAGCATCGTGTCGGCCATGAGTTCATTTCCCGGGCATGAACGTTAACTGCCTCGGACGGGCCGATTATACCACTGGAATCGGAGCTCCAAGACTTGATTCCAGGATTAAGGACAACTTGTAAGTCTCTTGCCATCAATCGATTAACAGGTAACACACGGATCGCGGCCCTCAACCGCCTTTTAACCCGCAGGTGTCTGGGCCTACCATCTGATCTGGCCCAAACTCGGCCTCACTATCCAACACCCGGAGGTGAGAGCCGTGACCAAACTTTTCCGAAACACTTCTTCGATGGCCTTGATCGTAGGCCTGACCCTACCCCTCGTTGCCAAGACCAAGGTAGCCCCGGCCCCCGAGCATGCCCTCAACATCAACGTCCGCATCTACAACTACGCGGACGTCACGAGCGGCATCCTCGCCAAGGCCCAAAGCGAATCCGAGCGCATCTTCCGCCGTGCCGGCATCCAGACCAACTGGCTCGCTTGTGCCGTCCCTGGCCGCGAAGTCGAGACCAATCCGTCCTGCAAGGCCAAGCCTGGAGCCACCGACATCCACGACATCCAGGTCCGCATCCTCCCCAAGAAGATGGCGCAAGGACTCATGAAGCACTACAGCGAGTTCGGACTGGCCTTCACCGCCTCCGGTGACGGCTTTGGATCGAACGCCAGTATTCTCTATCACCGGGTCGAGGAGTTGTCGGAGCGCCGGCACACATCCAAGTCACTCCTGCTCGGGCACCTCATCGCCCACGAAATCGGCCATCTGCTGCTCGGCTCCAACAGCCATTCGCACAGCGGCATTATGCACGTGCCATGGAATCGCGCTCAGGTCGAGCGGGCTTCGCTGGGCACGCTCCTCTTTACCGAGCAAGAGCCCGACAAGATGCGCAATCAAGTATCCCGGCGAATCGCCGCTGCACAGAACCTAACCATACTTTACGCTGTCAAACGCTGATCCGAAACTTCGTGTTAATCTCGTGTCGAAGAGGGCCCACTGTCAACCGCCAGGGAGATCGAATCCCGGCGAAGGGTCGCAAGCAGGAGACACAGTGATGATGCGGCGGATGAGTGGTCGGGCTGCCTTGTTGGTGCTCGCGGTGGTAGTCAGCATAGCTGCGGCGCACGTGAAGGTCGCCATCGCGGCCCCGGCCGGAGCGGCCAAAGTGTTGGGCGGCGCGAAGGGACAGTCAGGCTCTCCCATTGAAGGGCCGGTTCTGGGCTATGTATTTAATAGCGTCCATCGAACGATCCATCCGATTCAAGGGATTACAGGCGCGGCGCAGGTAGGCCCGGCGCTTGCGTCGGAAGTCAGCTTCGCGACAGTCGCGGTTTTTCCCACACACACCTTTGCGTTCGGCGTGGAGGCCGGTTCGGGGTCAGCCTACTATGTAGAGCTTACTCCTGCCGCGGCCAAGGCGACCACGCTCGGCTCGATCAACGACGGCGCGGACCGCATCGTGATCAGCCCCAGCGGAACCGCCGCGATTTTCTATGACCGCGCGAACCGGGAGGCACAAGTCGTGAGCGGCTTGCCCGGCGACCGAAAGGTGCGCGGCCCTGTTGCGTTGGACAGCGTTCCGGGTGTGATTTCGGCACTCGCGGTGAACGATGCGGGCGACGCGATTCTGATTGGCGTGTCGGAAGAAGAAGGCGGATCGCTCTATCTGGGTGGGCCTTCGCGCGATCCGCGGAGCCTCACGAACATGGGCCGTGTATCGTCGGTGGCATTTCTTCCCGACTCGAACGACGCGGCGGTAGCGGACTACGATCGCAACGAGGTCATTCTGTTGACGGATGTTGCGGGAGGCGGCGGATCCACTGTGATCGGTGGCGAGCACGACGGGGTGATGCAGCCGGCGGTGGTTGCGGCATCGGCGGACGGAGCCTCGATCTTGGTCGTGAGTTCGCAGCGCGGCGGGATTACGCGGCTCTCAACATCCGGCGGGCTTCCGAACTCCCTGGATTGCGATTGTCGGCCGAGCAACCTGATGCCGCTGGTTGGGAACGCGGTATTCGTCGTGACCGAGACATCAGCGTCGCCGCTGCTTGTGTACGACGGCGACCGGGAATTGAACGGGCAGCCGGCCCCACGCATCTGGTTCGTACCTCCGTCGGAAGCGACTCTTGTTGCGGAGCCCACACCGTCTGCTCCTCGACGCCTGCCGCGCGGACGGTCCGGCCGTTAGTAGCTGACGCGGCCACCCTGGTGCTACCTGCGGGGATGTCTTGATGGCGGCAACTTAGCAGACCGCGTGCTTGTTTCTGACTTCGACTACGATCTTCCCGAAGAGCTGATCGAGCAGACCACTCTGGCGGACCGCGCCGCGAGCCGGATGCTTGTGATCGACCGTGCGGCGGGAACTTGGTACGACCGGGCTTTCACGGATCTACCCGACTACCTCGAGTGTGGCGACACGCTTGTCCTCAACAACACGAAAGTACTCTCGGCTCGGTTATTCGGTCGCCGTGCGGGCGTACACGCGACGACATCGAAGTCGGACATTACGGGGCTTGTCGAGGTCCTGTTGCTGAAACGGGTTTCCGACGAGCCGAATCGCTGGGAGGCGCTGGCGAGGCCCGGACGGAAACTGCGTGTCGGCGAGGAGATTCAGTTTCCCGGCGGGTTGGAGGGGACGATCGTCGATCGGGGTGAGCGCGGTCTGCGGGTGATTGAGTTTGCTCCTGTGCCGGACTTCGACGCCATGCTCTCGCGAGTCGGCCACATGCCTCTGCCTCCCTACATCAAACGGTCGGACGAGGTCGCGGACCACGAGCGCTACCAGACCGTGTTCGCAAGCCGGGCGGGGGCGGCGGCTGCTCCCACGGCGGGTTTGCACTTTACGCCGGAGGTGCTTGAGCGGATCAAGTCCCAAGGTGTCCGGCCTGTCGAGATCACGCTTCATGTCGGACGAGGCACGTTCCAGCCGGTTGAGGTGGAAGAGATCGAGCGGCACAAGATGCACTCGGAGCAGTATGAGATTTCAGCCGAAGCCGCCTCGGCATTGAACGAGGCGGGCCGGCTAGTCGCTGTAGGCACGACCGCGGTACGCACGCTGGAGCATGGCATTCGCGAAGCCGGTGCTAGCTTCAAAGCAGGCGCAGGGGAGACGTCAATCTTCATCTATCCCGGCTTCGAGTTCCGTGCCGTCGATGCCTTGCTGACAAACTTCCATCTGCCGCGATCGACGCTGATCATGCTCGTGGCGGCGCTCGCGGGTAGGGAACTGACCCTGGCGGCCTACGAACACGCGGTCCGGGAGCGGTACCGATTCTACTCCTATGGTGACTGCATGTTGATCGTCTAGCGATCGAACAGAGATCCTATCCCAGGTGGTTTTCGAGGGCAGCGAGGCAGCCGGTCCAGCCTTGGGCATGCTTATCGCGCCATTCCTGATCCGGCATGAACTCGTGGGTAAGCACAACCTCGGTAGCCCCGCCGCGATCGTGGAAGTCGACCGTCACCAACGTGTCGGTCACCGAGCCGTCTTCCCATGACCACGAGTAGACGAGCTTTTCAGGTTCGATGATCTCACGATAGACGTCGACAGCGGTATGAACGGCGCCTTTTGCGTGGGTGATCTCGATGCGGTATTTACCGCCGACGCGCAGGTCGACTTGAGCCTGGGCTTTGTGCTCCGGTGTAGGGGCGTGCCACTGGCTCAGCCCTTCGGCTTTCGTCCAGGCCGCGAAGACTTTTTCACGAGGCGCTTTGAAGGTGCGGCGGATTTCGAGAGTTGTTTCCGGGTTGTACGCGGGTTGGGCGGTTGCCATGCAGTATGCTCCTTGTCGTCGGTCGTTTTCAAGTAGGTGTCGAGGGCATCGAAACGCTGCTCCCAGAAGTGGCGGTATTGGGCCATCCAGCGGGCGGCTTGCGCCATGGGGCTGGGGTTGAGTCGGCAGTGATGGACGCGGCCTTTCTTGCGGCGGGCGAGCAACCCGGCGTCCTCTAGAACGCGTAGGTGCCGTGAGATTGCTGGAAGCGAAACGGCGTAGGGCTTGGCCAGTTCGCCGGCAGTCGCTTCGCCCTGAGAGAGGCGCTCGAGAATACCTCGGCGAATCGGGTCGGCGAGCGCCGAAAAGGTCGTACTGAGATGTGTTGATATATAATTAACCATTAAGTTAAGTATTGGCGGACAGAAATACCATTGTCAACCTGTGGCAACGATCCAAGCCCGTCCGCAAGAGTCGCGGTTAGCGAGCCTGCGGCGACCGGCCCATTGCCGACGCGCACGCTCGGTAAGACAGGCGTTGAGGTGACAATCCTGGCGCAAGGCTGCGGCAGCCGCTTGTTGATGTATGAGGAAGAAGAGAAGGGGATCGAGGCGATCCACCTTGCTCTCGATCGCGGTGTGCGCTACTTCGATACGGCCCAAGCCTACGGCGAGGGTAAGAGCGAGACCTGGGTGGGCAAGGCGCTCAAAGGCCGGCGGGACGAGGTCTTCCTTGCTACCAAGATCCGCACCCGCGACCACGACGAAGCACTTCGCGAGACCGAGCGCAGCCTGGAACGCCTTCAGACCGATCACGTCGACCTACTGCACTGCCACAACTTTTGGTACGAAGATGACCTCGCGGCCGTCGAAAAGGGCATCCTCAAGGTGCTCTACCGCATGAGGGATCAAAAGATCGAGCGATTCATTGGCGTAACCAGCCACGTCGATCCTAAGACGCTAGCGACGGCACTCCAACGCCACGATTTCGACTGCACGCAGATGGCGCTCAACGCGGCGCTTCAAGGGCGTAGCACGGAAGGAAAGAACCTGCCGCCGGTACCCGCCAATAGCTTTGAGCGCGTGGCGTTGCCCGTGGCGCGGAAGAAAAACCTGGGTGTCCTGGCAATGAAGGTAGCCGCGCAAGGCGCGCTGGTTGGCGACGAGTCGGGTAAGGCCTCGATCGACCCGTTGTTGCGCTACACGTTGTCGCTTCCCGTCGCAGCCGCCGTGGTCGGCATGCCGGAACTGGACTTCGTCCGCCAGAATACCGACCTCGCCAGGGGCTTCTCGCCCATGCCCCGCAATGAGATGGACGACTTCTCGCGCGCGATGTCCGAGGCCAACAAGGTGGCGCTCGACGCACATTTCTGCGACCACGAAGACGTGTAAGCTTATCGCGCCGGACAACGCGAAACGCTGTCTCACAGCCCTTCGCTCGTGCACAATAAGTAGCTTGCGGCCGGCTTGCCGATCGGAGTTCGCGCCCGCCGCCCAGATCGCGGCTATCTAGTAGAACAAGAGCATGACACCTGAACTAGCCAAGAGTATGGCCGAGTTTTTCATTTCCGTGATTGAGATGGAAACGGAGACGACTCGGAAGATCATTGCCGCGGTGCCTGAGGACAAGAGTAGCTACCGCCCGCACGACGATTCCCGCACGGCGTTGGAGATCGCCCGCCGTATACCTCTGACCGACATGTGGTTTCTCGATGCGGTCACTAATGGCGAGTTCGCCATGCCCGATCCCTCCGCCGAGCAGGCGGTCACTTCCGTCGCCGGCGCTTTGAAGATCTACGACGAAGACTTCGGTCCGGCGCTCGAAAAAGTCAAGGCTCTCAGTGGCGAGGTCCTTGCGAAGGACGTTTCGATGATGGGCGCTTTCAACATGTCGGCGGTCATCTATCTTTCATTCCTCATCCGCCACACTGTGCATCACCGCGGTCAGCTTTCTGCCTACTTGCGGCCGATGGGCACAAAGGTGCCCAGCATCTACAGTGGCAGCGCCGATGAGCCTTTCGAGATGCCGAGCGGCGAATAGGTTGCCTTCTTCGGCATGGTGATGAGCAGTCAGAGTGTAGTCTCGGTAGGCGTATGAGGCTGCCCCGTTTCTATCCCATCATCGACACCTCGTTTCTAGCGAAGCGTGGGATCGAGCCCGAACAGATGGCTCAGTCTCTTGCCGCCGCGGGCGTGCAGATCGCGCAGTTCCGCCACAAGGGTCCGTACACCCGCGACGTGCTGGCCCAGGCGGAGCGAGTGGGCCGCATCATCCAAGAGGCTGGCGCTACGTACGTCGTGAATGACCGTGCCGACATCGCTCTGATGGCGGGCGCGGTCGCTGTTCACATCGGCCAGGATGACTTGCCGCCGGAAGCGGTTCGCCGCATGATAGGGAGCGAAGTCGCCGTCGGCTTTTCGACCCACAACGAGCAACAGCTTCGCTCGGGTGATCAAGAGCCTGTCGATTACCTGGCGTTCGGTCCGGTCTTCGGGACCGCGTCGAAAGAGAATGCTGACCCGACTGTGGGCGTCGAGGAATTGGCACGACTACGCCCGTTGACCCGAAAACCGCTCGTGGCCATCGGGGGCATCACGCGTGTGAATGTTCGACAAGTATTCGAGGCGGGTGCGGATTCCGTCGCGGTGATCTCGGACCTTGTCTCGGACGACCTGCCAGGGCGCATCGCTGAATGGTTGGAACTCACTACGCCCTAGAGCGGATGGGTCGGCGAGGGCTAGTCGTCCCCGCCGCTATCCCGTTGTCCTCGAACCCGCTATCACCATTGCTCGGGTCGGGACCCACCAGCGGACGAAGCCGTGCCGGAAAGGTTGATGAAGCGCCATAATCTGTCCATGCGATGCGGCCGGGCCGGCGGGAGAGGAACTTCTTGCCGCCGAGGCCGTAACTATCTGTGGGGAACACTATGCGATTCACCCGAGTATTGCTCCTGGTTGTAGCCGGCCTTCTGCTGCTTTCGCCGGCGTCGGCGCGCAGCACGCAAGACCGCGTCTCGGTCCGTGACGACATCGTTGTTGAGCGAGGCGAGACGGTCGCCGACGTGGTGTGCATCGGCTGCTCGATTCGGGTCGAAGGAGCGGTGACGGGCGATGCTGTTGCGATCGGTGGCCGCCTCACCGTGTCCGGCCGCGTTGCTGGAGACGTGGTGTCGGTGGGCGGCTCGATTAATCTGACGGGAGTCATCGACGGTGATGTCGTAGCTGTCGCGGGAGGCGTGGAGTTAGGTCCTGGGGCGGCTATTGGCGGCGACGTCGTAAGCGTTTTAGGCGGCGTCGAAGGGGTACGTGACGGACGTATCGCGGGTCAGTTCACCACGGTCCGCTCGATCGTGCCGATCGTTGCGTCCGGATTTGCCGTCGTCCTCGTGATCTGCCTGATTGCGGCCCTCATCTTTCAGCCGCTTGTGACGCTGCTTTGCGCGGCGTTGATGGGTCCGCAACGGCTTGACGTGCTTGCCTGCACAGCGGCGAACCGCGGTCTGATATCGTTCCTCGTCGGGGGCGGCCTGCTGTTCGCGTCGTTTCTGCTCAGCGTTTTAGGTGTCTTGATCCCGTTCTGGGTGCCGGGGATTAACTTCCCATTTGTGCTGATTCTGTTTGTGCTGCTCGTTGTCGGCTACGCGGGCATTAGCTACTGGGTGGGCCGCGGGATGCTACCGCGCGTCAACCCGGTGCTCGCGGCGTTTCTTGGCGCGGTACTGGTGACGATTCTTCAGATGATTCCGGTCGTCGGCTGGATCGCTGGCTTCATCTTCTCGATCATGGCCCTGGGCATTCCCGTGACCAGCGGCTTCGGCACCGCCGTCGACTGGATGGGCGGACCGCGGACCCGCCGCGCCGAGTCCGCCTAACCTCACTTCCAGTTGCCGATGCGAATTGGGTTTGCTCGGCATTCCGGAGTGGCGTGGGAACACGGAGCGACGCCTGTTCCGCGTGTGATGGGGCGTGGGCCGTGAGACATTCTGAGACTGGAACGGGGTGTGAAAACGGGGCAAACCGGCGATGTGGGCCCTGATGAGAAGCTTGCAAGTAACTGATTTGCCTTGAGATGCGCGTTGGTAAGGGGGCAATGGCGAGTTTGAGCGCGGGGAGAAACGGGGCGACGGTGTCTCATGGATTGCACGCGAGGAGGGCCGCCGGATTGGATTTGGGGTATCTCGGACGGTTTGGCAGAGAGTGGCAGGATTTCTCAGCCGGGGAGAGTTTTTGCGGTCGTAATGGTGGGTGCAGAGGCTTGGCGGCGCGGGATTTGCGGTGAGCCAGGTTGGATGGGGCATCGTTCGGCTCGATTGTAACCCGGCGGATCCAGTCTGGCGGGGGGGGGGGGGGGGGGGGGGCCAATTGCTGGCGAGCAAAGTGCCAGACCCGCAAAAAACGAATCCGAATCTTGAGAGAGAATCGAAGGATTCGGGCGTGTGTAAGGAGGCAGGAAATGACGAGGAAGCTCCTCACGGAACTCCCGGGTAACCCAGATCACCGCCCCCGCATCAACTCCAGCGGCATATGTAATCAACTGACCGAGGTGGTTGTGATCCGTCGGTTCCAATTGGTTTTCGATGACAACCAGGCGGTCCTTATTCAAGTCACGGGCCAGAATGTCAATCCAGAAATCCCCTACCGCCGATTCTTGTTCGATCGCCTCTAACTCGAAACCAAGGACAGCGCCAAGCTCATCGAGATACTCTGCTAGCCAAGGAGTGAAGTCTCGATCCTCTCTAACCCAAACCTCCCTCGGGTCACATCGAGTCAGGCTGCCCAATGTTGTCACTATCGGCACCACGGACAGAGCAGCAAGTCTGGGGCGTCCGCAGACGTACAGTAGACTCAACCCCCAGGAAGCCCCTACTACGCCCCTCTACCTCTGCCGCTGGCCCAACAGTGATGTCTCGGTTGTTCAAGCCCGCAACAAGACCGAGGCGATCATCAGGCTCGATGAGTTCCAGAACGCCGAGGGTGCTCAGATTTCACGGCTCTCCGACTTCCTGGTGGATTTCCACCTAGGTGACGACGGAAGGCTTGAGTTTGGAACTTTCGGTGAAGCCACCGAGGACGAGATCATGGAGACGGCCTACCCCGAGCCTGCATCGCTCACTGGGAAATTGTTTCTCAGTATCTATCCGACGTTGACACCTTCTTGACCAACATTCTAGCGTGGGCAGGCGGTACGAGGGCCTCTACCCGTGAAGCGTCCGTTTGCCCACGGGCCACTGGATCCACCCTGACGGCGAGTGCCGATCCAGGCGGCTGGGGTGCCCTCAAACGGCAGTGGCGCATCGAAGCCACGCTCAGCTCTCGGGCACAGCTTCCATGAGCAGCGCCAAGGCGTTTTTCAGACCCTCGTTACCTGGGCTTGAGCCTTTGTAGTGTCCCAGCCGCACGACGACCAGGTCGTGGGAGGGGATGATAAAGGTTTTCTGGTTTCCGGCGCCCGCCATGTAGTACGCCTCTTTTGGAATGGGATAGGCGTCCTTACTGTTGATCCAGAAAAAGCCGCCGTAGATGGGACGGCCGTCGGCCTCCCACGCGGGCGCCGGTGTGCTGACGAACTCCATAAAGCCTTCTGGAAGGATGCGCTCGCCTTGCCAAACACCGTCTTGCAGGTACAGGTTGCCGAGGCGCACCCAGTCGCGGCCGGTTCCGAACTCATAGCCTTGGATCAGGAAGTTCCCGTAGGGGTCGGTCTCCATCACCATGTCACGAATGCCGATCTTGTCGAATAGCTCCCGCTGGGGGAAGGAGTGGTACTCATCCCCGCGTCCTTCGACGCCGAGCCGCACCAGGTAGTTCGTCAGGACGGGATCACAGTTCCGGTAGCGCCCAATCGTATTCGGCGGCCACTGCTGGGGCCTCGTCGCTGCCCACTGGAACGAGTCCATCCCACCTGTATAGAGATATTGATGGTCGGGGTATCCCATGGCAGAGTCATATTCCGGATCGCCACGGTTCACGCAGCGGATCCCGCTCGACATCCGCAGGATATCCGCAATGCGGATCTCTGCGCGCGGATCCCCTTCCCCTTGCCACTCGGGGACGGGCGCTGGTTCCCAGAGGTCGTAGACGTCTTGCTGGATCAGAACGGCCATCAGGGTCGCGGTCAAGCTCTTGCCCATCGACCAGCTTTCGAGAGGCGTGTGAAGGTCTAGCCCGTCGCGGTAGCGTTCACCGATAAGCCGTCCCTTCCAGGTGACGACGAAGGCACCGGTCATACCCTCGGCCGGCTCGAAGGCAGCGTCGACGGCGGCCTGGACCTTCGCTGCATCGAGCTCAGCCGGAAACGGCTCGTTGGGCAGCACGTCGCCCATCGGCCACGGCTGCACGTCGGGATCGGGAAGCGAACTCTTCACGTGGACCGGCTCGAACTCGAGCCCATCCTCCCCGAGAGGGAAAGTGACGCAGCCTTGATCGCCCAGGTATTTAGCCGTACGCACCACGCCGTCCGGGAGCGTCAGGTGCACCATCTTGTTATTCGTGTCGATTTCCCGATTCGTGACCTTCGAGCGCTGATCATAGTGGCTCGTGAAGTAGCCGATGTTCTCGGCGGCGAAATCGGCGTCGAGTCCTGTGACGAACACGGCCGAGCACAGGATCTTGGCGAAACCCGCAGTGTGGTGATGGAGAGGGTCACCCGGCGGGCCTACCCACTCCGTGGGCAGCTCGAAGGACTTGGCACGGGCCACTAGCGCCTCAGTCGCTGACATTTTGTTGGAGGACGCGGACGACGTTTCCTCGTTCTCACCCTCGTCCACGCAGGCGAGCGCGAGGAGCGCAACCGCGACAAGACTCAATCGACTCATGAATAACCCTCCTAATCTTGCTGGAAGTACCGCTACTCCCAACGATATGCGTTCTGCTGCGCAACTCGCATGTTTAGACTTTCAACTGTAAGGTGTACCTGAATGAAGTGGATACCCAAGTTCTCAATTACGGTAAAACCGGCAATTTCAGTTGGCCGTCCCGCCACGGGTAGTATAGAGTATCCACGGGCCGTGGGGCACGGGGCAAGGTCGTTGCATTCAGGAGAAGACAGGGAGTACCATGTTGGACTCGGAGTTCCAAATTGGAAATCCTGGCTTACCCATCCCTACTTTGCACAGTGAGGGCACTATGGCGGATCATCCCACACCAAACCGATTAACTTCCCGCGGCAAGCGAACGCTGAGTCGCCGCGCGCTCTTCCGGAGCGGAGGCGCGTTGGCCGCGGTCGGGCTCGCTTCGTCGAGCACGCCCCTATGGGCGAGTCCCCCAGGCAAGCTGAGCCTCGGGCCGGACATCTACGAGTCGATCGGTGCCCGGCCTGTCATTAATGCCACGGGGCCGATCACGAGGGTCGGCGGCTCGATCATCCTGCCGGAGGTGCGCGAAGCGATGGCACAGGCGTCGCGCCGCTTCATCGTGATCGACGAGCTGATGGACGCGGTGGGAACGCGGCTCGCCGAGATCACCGGCGCCGAGTTCGGCATCGTGACCTCTGGTTGTGCCGCTGCGTTGACACATGCCACGTCGGCCTGCATTGCCGGCGGCAACCCGGAGCGCATTCGACGGCTGCCGGTGCTGGCGGGCATGAAAGATGAAGTGGTCGTGCCGGTGGAGTCGCGCAACGGCTATGATCACGCGATTCGCACCCTCGGCGTCCGTATGATCAACGTGGCCGACGAGAAGGAACTGCGAGCGGCACTGGGACCACGGACCGCGATGGTGATGGTGCTCGCCCGCACCGCGGACCAGAGCAAGACGCTCGTGCTGAGCCAGATTGCCAAGGCCGCCCATGAGTACGGCGTGCCCGTGCTGGTCGATGCCGCCGCCGAAGATCTTTCCGTGCCCAACATTCACATCGAGCGCGGCGCGGACCTGGTTGCCTACAGCGGAGGCAAGGCGCTGCACGGCCCGCAGAGCACCGGCATGTTGATCGGCCGCAAAGACCTCGTCAAGGCCGCTTGGGCCAACAGCGCGCCGCACGATTCCTTTGGCCGCGCGATGAAGGTTGCCAAGGAAGACATCATGGGCCTGCTGGCCGCCGTCGAGATGTGGCCGCAGCGGGATCACGCGGCTGAGCGGCGGCAGTGGACCGGCTGGGTGCAGGAGATGGCGGCGAGCGTCGGCAGGGTGCCGGGGGTCCGCACGCGGCTTGACCTGTTCGAGGGCATCGTTGAGCGTGATCCGATCATGGCGCTCAAGTGGGAGAGAAAGCCGCGGCTCGACATCCATTGGGACAGTAAGGAAGTCGGCATCGGCGGCGCGGAGGTTCTTCAGCACCTCATGCGCGCCGAGCCTCGGGTGGCTATCCGTTTAGGCGAAGGCACACTGCGGGGTGGGGGCGACAGCAGGGCCCGGGTCTACCCCACGTTCATGCAGCCTGGCGACGCTAACATCGTGGCCGATCGGTTGTATCGGTTGCTTTCGAATCCGCCGAGCGCCGAGATGGGCAAATCCGCGAAGCCCGCGGCTGACGTCGGTGGCCGCTGGGACCTGCAAATCGAGTTCATCTACGGCAGCGCCAATCATAAGGTGACGTTCCAGCAGCAGGGTGATGTGCTGAGCGGCGAGCACGTCGGCGAGATAACCTCCGGTGACCTCACCGGGTGGGTGGATGGCGACCGCATCCACTTCCGTGACGAGCAGGACTACGAAGCCGCCAGCTTCTCGTACGAGTTCGAGGGGACCGTGGCCGGCGACACCGCGCAAGGAGAAGTGGGACTGGGGGGGTATGGCTCGGCGCGGTGGACGGCTAAGCGGTATGTGGCGGCGTAGAGAACCGCGGGATTCTAGTTGGTGAGGAGGGGATCAAGCGGCGGCAAGTGAGAGGCCGAGTCTGGCACGCACGGATGGGCGTCCTGCTGGCGTGCTTCCTCGGGCTGTTCACCGCCCTTGCTTACATCTTTCCCGGCCTGGTCGCCTATGCGATTAACCCCAATCTGGCAACCGGAGATGAGGCTCTACCGTTCCTGATCAAGACCGTCATTCTCACCGGACTCAAGGGACTGATCCTCGCCGGTTTGTGCGGCGCCATCATGTCGACGATCCAGGCATTGATCAACTCGTGCGCCACCATCCTCACCGTCGACCTCTACAAGGGGCAATGGCGGCCCGCGGCGTCCGAGCAGGCGATGATCCGCTTCGGCCGATTTTCCGGGGTCGGCATTCTGATCGTGGGCGCGCTGTGGGCGCCGGTCGTGATGAGCTTCGGCAACATCTTTTCCTGCTTCCAGGAGTGCTGGTTCTTCATCGCCGCCCCCATCATGGTGATATTTCTGCTCGCCGTCTTCTGGGGCCGTGCGACCAATACGGCCGCGACCTGGACATTGGGATTGTGCTTCCCCATGTTTGTCCTGCCCTACTTGTTGCGTCTCTTCGAAGTCGGGATGAACGCGTTCAATATCGCGGGCTTCGTGTTCGTCGGATCGCTTGCATTCATGGTGGTATTGAGCCTGTATACGACGCCGCCTGAGCGCGCCGCGATCGAGCGCGTCCTCTGGACGCGGGCCGCGCTTAACCTGCCACGGGACTTCGTAGCGGCAGGCTACCCGGTCTATAAGCGTGTCAGCCTGTGGTGGGTTCTCACGATCAGCATCTTTGTTGTTCTTTACATCTTCTATTGGTAGGTTCTCCTTGATTTGTATCGACGACGTTCGCGACTATGACGCAACTCTCAAGCGTCGCATTACCCGCTTCCGCGAGAAGCTGGCCGACTGGCTCGCGCCGCATCGCCTTACATTGGCCGAGGCCCGCGTCCATAAGGTTTTGATTCCGATGGTGGGCGTCTACACGCCCGGCTGGCAGGCGTTGCCCGCGGTCTCGTGGGAGTTCGTCGAGCTGGTGACCGAAGAAGGCCCCGTCGGAACCGGCGAGTGGTCGGTCGATCTCGACGCAAACGCGCGCGCCTGCCTCGAACAGCTCAAGGCCAATCCCGGGCGCAACCTGCTCGACGCCGCCCTCGAAGAGCCGCTTTTCATGGCTTGGTGGGACCTCGTCGGCCAAGTCCTCGGCAAGCCGCTGCACGTACTGTGGGGCGAGCTGTTCGAAGCGGATTTCACGCCGCCCGACCGCGTGCCGAATGCAGCCTACAGCTGGCAACGGTTCGCTGACCGGCAGGGCAAGAATGCGATCACGCTTGAGAATTGGCCCGATTTCGCGGCGGCCCGGGCAAAGGAGGGATTCCCTTCGGTGAAGGTGTCGATGACGGCGTATCAGCCCGAAGAGCACATCGAGCTGATCCACCGCATTCGCGAGGCGGTCGGACCGGAGACTCAGATTCGCATCGACGCCCATGGGACGTGGAACTATCAGGAAGCGCGGCGCATTCTGCATGCGGTCGAAGACTGCAACCTCGAATACATTGAGCAGCCGGTCAACTCGATCCTGCCACAGCGCTTCTATACCGGAGAGGAACGACCGCCCGAACGTTCAGCCGAGCAGGGCGGTTTCCAGGTCGAATACTACTACCGCAAGATGACGGCGTTACGGCAGGAGTTGCGGACGCCGCTTTCGTGCCACTGGTGGCCGCCGATCGTACATCCGCCCGGCGCCGGCGTGATGTCGAATCAGTGGGAACCGAATTGGTATCTGCTTGAGCGCTATGAGGGTGCGGACGTCTCGGTTCCCGATATCAACCTCGGCCCGTGGGGTCTATGGCGCTTCGCTCAGTTGGCGAAGTTCATGGGTTTGCACATCACGATCCACAGCAACTTCGAGCTCTGTTTGCAGCTGGCGTTTCGCAGCGCGATGTCGTCGGCGTTGCTCTATGAGTCCGCGCGCGTCGGCATCTACATGGGGACGACGCCGCGCGGCTGCCACCCGATTGACAATGAGACGATCCACGTCAGTGACGACGTCATCGAAGGCGGACAGTTCGACTGGACCGGCGGACACGTCAATCTTTCCAACGCGCCCGGCCACGGACAGAAGCTCGACCCGGAGCGGCTGGAGCGCTTCCGCTACACGCCCGAGGCGGTCGCGCCGCATCGCGCCTACGCACGCGAGATCTACGACAACTACCTGCTCGACCGGCCCCGCCGCACGACACAGGCGGGCTGGCCCAAGCACCAACCCGAAGAACGCTTCGACCGCCACACCTGGCCCTATCAAGTGGCGCATATTCTCGGGACCGAGCAGGACCAAGACATCGACGTCGAGCTAATCGGCGAGCAATCCGGTTGAGGAGGCACATGGCGGAAAAAGGCAAGAAGGCAGGACTGATCACCGGGGGCGTCGGCGACCTCGGCTACGCCTGCGCGAATAAGATGGCCGACATGGGTCTCGACCTGGCGCTGCTCGATATCAAGGGCAACGACGAGCGTGTCGCCGCGCTACGCAAGAAGGGAGCCCGCGTGCTCTACGTCGATACCGACGTCTCCAGCCGCGAGGCCGTACAAGGCGCCTTGGAGCAGGTCTGGGCCGAGTTCGGCCGTCTCGACGTCTGCATGTGCAACGCCGGCATCTCGATGAACGTCCCGTTCCTCGAGTACACGGTCGAGCAATGGAACCAGCACATCGACGTCAACCTGAACGGCTACTTCCACATCACGCAAGAGGTCGGCAAGCGCTGGGTCGAGGCCAAACACAAGGGCAAGATCATCTTCACCGGCTCTTGGGTGCAGGACGTTCCTTATAAGCTCATCACCCCCTATTGCGTTTCGAAAGCCGGTGTCTGGATGCTCGCCCGCTGCGCCGCGCTGGAGCTGGCCCCTTACGGGATTCGGGTCAATGCCATCGCGCCGGGCATTGTCGATGCTGGCTTGACCGCCCGCGAGCTGAGAGATTTTCCAGAGTTCCGCGAGGAGTTCATGAAACTCATTCCGCTTGGTGAGATTCAGCAGGCCAGCGATGTGGCCGACGTCGTCGGCTTCCTCGTCTCCGACGCCGCGAACTATCTCACGGGCACCACAATTACTTGCGACGGCGGTTGTATGGTCGGCGCCGCATCGGCCTCACAGTGAGCGACTTCCGAATCACCGGCATCGTTCCGGTGCTGCCCGCGCCCTTCCTGCCGGACGAGGAGCTGGACCTCGATTCGTTGCGACGGATGGTCGGCTTCGCAGCGGACCAGGGCTTCAGCGCCGCCTGTCTGCCGGCCTACGCCACTGAGTTTTATAAGCTCAGCATCGACGAGCGGTACGCGCTCGTAGGAACCGCCGTGGAGGCAGCCGAAGGCCGCATCCCGATCGTCGGCCAATCGAATCACTATTCGGCGAAGCTCGCCGCCGCCATCGCCAAACGCAACGCGGAGTTGGGCGCGAGCGCGATCTCCGTCGCCGTACCGCGGCTCTTTGCCATCTCTGAAGAGGACATCTTCCGCTTCCTTGCGACCATTGCGGAAGCAACTCCCCTGCCGCTAATGGTCCAGGACTTCAACCCGGGCGGAGCGACGGTGAGCGCCGCGTTGGTGAAGCGTCTGAACAAGGCCTATCCTCACTTTCGCTATTTGAAGCTCGAAGAGCCGTTGATGGCCCCCAAGGTGGCGGAGGTTCTCGCGGAGACCGGCGGCGCGGTGCAAGTGCTCGAGGGCTGGGGCGGGATGTATCTGCTCGAAGGTATTTCGGCGGGTGTCTGTGGCGCGATGCCGGGCCTGGGCGTCGCCGATCTGCTGCAAGAAGTCTACGACCTCGCAGCCGGTGGCGACTTGAACGCCGCGATGGACCGCTTCGAACGCGTACTGCCGCAAATCGTCTTCAGCCTGCAGAATCTCGAATTGTTCCTCTACATGGAGAAACTGTTGCTCGTGCGGCGCTCACTGCTCTCCCATGCGACCGTTCGCGCGGCGACCCTAACGCCCGATCCTGATACCCTCAAGCACGTAGGGTTGTTGACCGCGCGAGTCCTTAGCGCCGTCAACAAGTAAGCTCCTCGCTCGACGCTTGGTACGGTCCCCAGTTTTTCCACGTCTGCGGCGCCAGTCTCGGTGTCTCAAGTGACGAGTATCGAAGCTAGGGTCGGATTACATCCAACGGCGTCAGCTCGTGCTCGATCATGCCGATATGCCATCCGCCGATATTGCCAAAGTAAATCTTGTTCTCGTGGAGGGCGATGTTCGTCGGCCGGTTCAGCCATTCGGACATGTAATCGCGGTAGAGCACCTCGAAACGCCCATCGGGCCGGATGACGCCGATCTGGTCGAGCGAGCTTCGGGCCGTCAGTTTGGAAGACCAGCACCCTCGGTCCGGTGCTCTCGACGAGATAGAGCAGCGACGTTTCCGGATCGATGCAGATGCCGTTTGCGAACCCGAACGGCCCATCGTGAACGCACTCGGTCTTACCGTCGGGCGTGATCACGAAAAGCCTACCCGTGCGCTCTTGGGGGTGGTACTTGACTGACTCAGTAAAGAACAAATTGCCCGCGGCGTCGAAAGCGCAATAGTTCGGGTTGTCGAGAGCGCCGGTTGAAAGCACCGAGACCTCACCGCCGGCATCAGTCTTGAGAACTTCGTTTCGGCCCGCGTCGCAGGCGCACACCGCCCCAGCCCCGTCGGTACAGACGCCAAGGACCGTCCCGCCAGTTTCAGCGATCGTTTCGGACTTGCCACTGGAACAATCGATGCGATAGATCTGGCCTGCCTCGCCGCCCGCGATCAACGAGCCGTCAGCCGCGAAGTTCAAGCCTTCGGGGTGGTCGAGGTCTTGGCAAACGAAGTGAACGTTCTCGGGCGTACAACGCGTCATTGCGGTTTCATCCATTCCGGTAGCGGTGGTGGAGAGCCGTTGAGCCAGGGGGTCGTCTCATGCCATTCGTCGAGGCGCGCGCGCAGGTCGAAAAAACACACCCGTTCCGCGCCCGGCTCGTCGGGAAAATACGGCCAGGATTCAATCATCCCGGAGCAAGTTCTGAATCAGCACTGCCGTATGGGTTCCCGCAAGAGGGAAAGACAAGGAGTCCCGGCAGATTTCCGAGCCAAACGCATCCCTGGCGACGAAATCTACATCTTGTGGGACCGATGATACTACTGCCAGCGACGCTACAAAGCCATTCCGATTCGTGTAGGACATCGAGAATCGCCCATGGAAGTCGGGTTGTGCGGTTACGGTGGCGCGGTAGAGTCGCTCTCCGGGAACACGGTTGTTAAACACAGCCGTTACTATTGCCGCTCCTGGAGGTGTGATTTCAACCTGAGCGAATCCAACCTGGATCGGGGCTCCTGCTGGTGCTGTAACCAACAATGATGCCGCTCTCGGAGGATTGAGCACGATGGCAAACTGGGGCCCCAATTAGAAATCGGGGCATGCCCCCAAGGCTCGGTCCTGCACGTGAGCAATAGGTCCATTCACCATCGTCCGTCCGCAAGATGTTGCCCCTTGTCGCAAGTTCGGTTTGTCCGGATTCCGGACAAGTCTGTCGTAAGCCGATTGCGGGTCAGCCGCTTAGCCCCTCGAAGCGAATCACCCTGCATTACCCTGGATGCAAAATTGTGACGTGAATTGTGACGTAACTAGGCGAGGGACACCGACATTCACAGACTGACACGGAGTATCACGAAGTGCTATGAATACAGGGCCAGACCGCATGGATAGGGCACTCTGTGACGCTCCGTAGCACTCCAAGAAGCAGCGACCCCACACTTGTGGATCAGGAGGCCCCCAGTTCGATTCTGGGCGCCAGCACCAAAGAATCAACAACTTACGGGGAAGGGAAGCCCCGTAATCCCCTCCGAAAACCCCCGAATACGGCGAGTTTTGGCAACCAATTGGCAACCAAGCGTGGATCCCGCACGCCTGGGGACACCTCCGCCGGCAACCGAACGCATCACCCCGGCGATCGACCGGCTGGCTTCAAAAATAGATCGCTTGGCGAATCGCCCCATCGAACTGACGGTCAACGTGAAGACTCCGGATGGCGGTGTAGTGAAGACGATCACAAAAGCTCTGAAGCTGAACACTGGCGGGCTGCGGACCGCGGTCGCAGCGGCGACGCCTCAGAACGGCTCGGAGACGGGCCAGACGGGCAATCTAGACCCCGCGCCGGCTGCGATACATAAGGAGTTCAATGCCGAGAAAGCAGGTAGTTAAAAAAAGAGGCCACCGCCCCCAGCGGTTCACGCAAAAGCAGGTGGAGAAAGCCGTCATGGAAGCTGGGGGGATTCTCACCGCCGCGGCCCGGACGCTGGGTTGCGCCGCATGCACCATCTATGAGTACATCAAGCGCTACCCGGCGCTCAAGGGTGTGCTGAGCGAGGCCCGCGAAGGCTCGCTCGACCTGGCCGAATCGAAACTCATGGAGGCGATCAATGCTGGCAACCTTACGGCGATTATTTTCTTCCTCAAGACTCAGGGCAAAAAGCGGGGCTACGTCGAGCGTAGCGAGCATGATTTGAGATCGGCCGAGGCGCCCATCAAATTCACCATCAAGATCGGGGAGCCACGCGACAAGTTGTAAGCTATCGGGCAACCTGGGCCGAATCGGCCGAGGGGTAGAATTAAATCAAACAACCAAAAACCTCAACCCATGGCACGGGGCGGATCAAGACCAGGAGCGGGGCGCAAGAAGGGCTCCAAGGCAACGCACGGACGCACGGTTGGCGCTACGGATATCGCGACGGCGAAACAGCGCAAGACGCTGACGGAACTGGCTCGCGAGCACACAGAGATGGCGCTTGCCGTGCTGGTCGAGATCGCCAGCAACAAGCTGGCGTCGGATAAGTCTAGGGTGTCGGCGGCCAATGCACTGCTCGACCGAGGTTACGGCAGGCCCCGACAGGCTCTTGAGCATCACGGTCTGACTTCGGACGACGAGCCCATCCAGTTCACGTTCAAGATCAACGGGAGGGCGAGTGAAGCGGCGAAACAAAGACCTTGAGGCGATGATCCGCGACACAGTGCGGGAGCTGGAGGCCATGTTCCCACCGCCGGGGCGGGCTGCGGTGGTACGCCTCGACCGTTCGGAGCGTGCTGGTAAGCGTGGAGGCCGACAGGGCGGCGCGCTCGGCGTTCTCGGCTTGATGCGCTGGCTCTGACCTGATCCCGCTCGCTAGTCATCGGCACTTTGAGGTGCCAACATCGCCCCCAGCCGCGCTAGACGCTGGTTTATCTCTGCCATCTCGACGTCCTTTTAAGAGAGCTTCTGCTGGAAGGTGGAGAGCGTGGTTTCCTTTGCCCGGAGCCGTTCATGCAACCGCTCGATGTAGATGTGGGCCTTTTCGAGTTCATTGATGAGGACGCTGACCTTTTCGGTCAGATCCACCGGATTGCCCTCGGTTGTGGGACCCACACCGGGCAAGTGGTTGTGCTCCCACATATGCGCCGCGTGTTCGTCAATGGATTCCAGTTAGTACCCAGGATCGAATACGTAGTCACAGCCACCACTGCACGCTCCAGCCGTCGTGATCTGGCCAAGGATGGTTAAGTCGCCGTTGGGAAAAAGCCGGAAGGTCACCCCCGCCGTCGGCTGAGCGTCGAAGATCAAGTCCGACCCCAGAGTGCTGAAGATCCATCGCTCGGCCTCGTTGGTGTCGTTAAAGACAAATGCCGTCTGGCCGTTGTTGCGAATTTCGAAAACGCCGCGAGGGGCAACCGTGCCGTTCGTTTCCTCGACCATAAGCTTCGCCGTGCCGTCGCTGCGCTGGACGTGCAACGAGGCCGATGGACTGGTGGTCCCTATGTCGACATCTCCGTTCGGATCGATTCGCAAACTGTCGCTCTGCGCCCAAGCAGGTGTCGTGAATGCCAATAACGCTGTCGCCGCGAAGATCACGATTTTGGACAGGTGCCTTGTCGTCGTCATTTTGCATTTCTCCTGTTTGTTGCTCAAACTGGCTCTAGACACTTACTGAAGCCTGCAGTACGGTCGCACGAACCGTCGAACTACAACCGCCTTCTCTTCGGCTGTTTCTGCGCAACTTTCAACCCTTCCCCGTCTCCACAGCCGCTCCACTGCTTGTGATTCACTCTCCACCCTTGCTTGTCTTAACAGCACTGTGATTCTCCTTTCCCGTTTTCTGAGACGACCCCCTCAAGGGCATCCCGCCGGAGCCGAGCTGTGGAAGCTCACCGGTCCGTCGGCGGTGGTAGAAGTCAAACCACCGGGGCTGGAGGTCACCGTGTAGCTGGTGATCGGGCTGCCGCCATCCGACGCCGGCGCCGACCAGCTCACCGTCGCCTCGGTGTCGCCCGCCGTGGCGGTGGCGTGGGTGGGTGAACCGGGATTGGTTAGCCCGGTCACCGTCGCCTCGGTGTCGCCCGCCGTGGCGTTGGCGTGGGTGGGTGAACCGGGAACCTCAGCGGGCGTGACGGCGTTGGAGGTCGCTGAGGGGACGCTGTCTCCCACGGCGTTGGTCGCCACCACGGTGAAGGTGTAGCTGGTGAGGTTGGTCAGCCCGGTCACCGTTGCGGTCAACATAGTGGCGCGCGACAGGACCCCGCTCTCAGGAACGATGACAATGGTGGGCGCGTGCAGAGTCACCCCTGGAGCTCCGGCTGAGATGAACAGACCGGGCCCGAGCGTGATGGAGTTGCAGGCTTCGTAGAGGTTCGGTTGCGAGATCGTGTCGTTGGACAGGACCAGATCAAGCGGTAGCGGGGGCACCGGTTCGGTAGGCGTCACCGAATTCGATGGAGCCGAGGGAGGGCCAGTACCGATTGCATTCGTCGCCACCACGGTGAAGGTGTAGCTGATGCTGTTGGTCAGCCCAGTCACCGGCGCGGTCAACGTAGTTCCGTCGGCGGTGGTAGAAGTCAAACCACCGGGGCTGGAGGTCACCGTGTAGCTGGTGATCGGGCTGCCGCCATCCGACGCCGGCGCCAACCAGGTTACCGTCGCCTCGGTGTCGCCCGGCATGGCGACGGCGTTGGTGGGTGAACCGGGAACCTCAGCGGGCGTGACGGCGTTGGAGGCCGCTGAGGAGACGCTGTCTCCCACGGCGTTGGTCGCCACCACGGTGAAGGTGTAGCTGGTGAGGTTGGTCAGCCCAGTCACCGGCGCGGTCAACGTAGTTCCGTCGGCGGTGGTAGAAGTCAAACCATCGGGGCTGGAGGTCACCGTGTAGCTGGTGATCGGGCTGCCGCCATCCGACGCCGGTGCCGACCAGGTCACCGTCGCCGCGGTGTCGCCCGGCATGGCGACGGCGTTGGTGGGTGAACCGGGAACCTCAGCGGGCGTGACGGCGTTGGAGGCCGCTGAGGAGACGCTGTCTCCCACGGCGTTGGTCGCCACCACGGTGAAGGTGTAGCTGGTGAGGTTGGTCAGCCCAGTCACCGGCGCGGTCAACGTAGTTCCGTCGGCGGTGGTAGAAGTCAAACCACCGGGGCTGGAGGTCACCGTGTAGCTGGTGATCAGGCTGCCGCCATCCGACGCCGGCGCCAACCAGGTTACCGTCGCCTCGGTGTCGCCCGGCATGGCGACGGCGTTGGTGGGTGAACCGGGAACCTCAGCGGGCGTGACGGCGTTGGAGGCCGCTGAGGAGACGCTGTCTCCCACGGCGTTGGTCGCCACCACGGTGAAGGTGTA
>Ga0315339_1000594_pt1 | contig 42628 bp, 36 predicted proteins | sample ASW17metaG_FD_204514 | JGI IMG/M metagenome (GOLD analysis project Ga0315339, IMG submission 204514) | Ammonia-oxidizing marine archaeal communities from Pacific Ocean, United States - ASW #17 | ecosystem: Environmental > Aquatic > Marine > Oceanic | place: USA: California | collected 2016-12-05 | reverse complement strand
CGCACGCACCACACTCTGCCGGCGAACGAATTCGCGATTACCAGCGAAACGACAACACTCGGTGCGAATCATCTGTCGCCCACCCCACGCGAACCAAACTGTCCCCACTGGTTTACCCTCAGTCCCATCGTCCGGCCCGGCGATACCACTGACGGCAACCGCGTACTCGGCGCCGGAGCGCTCGAGCGCTTTCTGCGCCATCGCAGCCACGACGGGCTCGCTTACCGCACCGTGCTCGCTCAACACCTCCATCGGCACGTCGAGCTCACCCCGTTTGGCCTCGTCGGCGTAGGTGACAAAACCCCAACCGAACCAAGAAGAGCTACCTGGAACATCGGTAAGCACCTTGCTGATCCAACCGCCGGTGCACGACTCAGCGCACGCCACCTTGGCCCCGATACCGAGCAGCGCGTTACCCAGTTTTTGCGAGAGATCCTCGAGTTCCCGGTCGGTTGGTGTCATGACGCAGTCCTCAGCACCCAATCGTAGATTTCGAGATATCGTTGGCTCATTCGATCGACGGAAAACTCAGCCTCAGCACGCATCCTCCCAGCGGCACCAAAACGCGCCCTGAGCTCGGGGTCAGAAAGCATGCGCGCCATCGCAGCCGACAGCCCCTGCCGGTCATCAGGCTCGAACGTGAGCCCGTGGAGTCCGTCCTCTATGAGGTCGATGAGGCCTCCCGCGGCAGAGGAAACCACCGGGACACCCGAACTCATTGCCTCCAGCACCGCAACACCGAGCCCCTCGCGCTCCGCCGGATGAACGAACAAGTCGAGCCCCGGCAGAAGATCGGGCAAATCAGCTCTGAACCCCACGAGCTTCACACGGGTGGCCAGATTGAGATGCGCCAACCGGCGCAGGAGCGATTTCTTCAAGGGACCGCGGCCAAAGCATAGTACGTGAACGTCAGGGTACCGGGATAGAAGCTCGGGAAGGCACTCAAAAAAAAGTGCGTGCCCCTTGCGCGGAATGAGCTGTGCGACGACTCCGATAACGAGCGCTCGGGCCGGGAGGCAAAACGTCTCTATCAGCCGTTCACGAGCCGGCGCGGGTCGGAAACGCTGTGAGTCGATGGCGCTCGGCACCGTAAAGACCCGAGAAGACTCCAGGCCCACATGCCCAAGCAACTCTTTCTCAATCGCGGAGGAAATTACTACCACGGCCTGGTAGGGCCTGTATTTAAGTCGCGCCCATGCAGCTAGTTCCCGGTTGTCCACGCGCCGTGTCAAAACCGCCGGCACGCCGATGGTCCGAGCACTCCAACCACCGACCGTATCCGCCCCCCGGCGGGAATGGACATGTAGGATAGTGGGCGAGTGTCTCTCGAGCACGGTCCTCAGCCGCCGCGGCAAGAAAACATCAAGGTCGCCGGCCATGGGTAGCTCCACAACCTCCGTGGCACGAGTCGCCGCCGCGATCTCACTTTTCGGCGGGCAGACCAGCAGATTTTCGATCCCGACAGCCGCGAGGCCCTGGATGAGATAGCGGACCTGCTCGGCACCCCCGTAGCGGTGCCGTCCGGATTCCAGGTGCATGATGCGCATGCGTAGGATGTTACCCGCAATTACAATGGCGACGCCCCCATCGCACCAAGAAGAAAGTTGACCAAACCGCACACCCCAATGATGCAGCAGTACCTGGGCCTGAAAGCTCAGCATCCCGACGTTCTTTTGTTTTACCGGATGGGGGATTTCTACGAACTGTTCTACGACGACGCGCGACGGGCCGCCAAACTGATGGACATTGCCCTTACGAGCAGGGGACAGTCAGGCGGCAAACCGATTCCCATGGCCGGCGTCCCGGCACACTCAGTGGATAACTATCTCGCCCGTTTAGTACGCCTCGGCGAATCCGTCGCCATCTGTGAGCAAGTAGGTAATCCTGCTATCGCCAAAGGCCCGGTGGATCGTGAAGTAGTGCGCGTGATCACGCCTGGCACGCTGACAGACGAAGCCTTGTTGGAGGACACACGCACACACTACCTGGCCGCCGTGAATCTAAGCCCCACCGACCCCATCGGCCTCGCCTGGCTAGACCTCTCCAGTGGACAATTCTCCGTCACTGAACTCGACGGCACGCAGACCCTGCGGGGGGAGCTAGAACGCCTAAGGCCCGCAGAGATTCTCATCGAGGAGGATGCACAACTTCCCGCATGGCTCGAGCGCTCTGGTGGCCTTCGCGGTCGGCCCCCATGGCATTTCGATCTGCACTCGGCACAACGCGCGTTGTGTCATCAGTTCGGCACGCGAGATCTAGCAGGCTTCGATGCCGAGGATGCTACGGCCGCCATTGGAGCGGCCGGATGTCTCCTGCAGTACGTTAAGGACACCCAACGATCGGCGGTGCCGCACTTGCGCGGCTTGGTTCGAGAACGCCGCGACGAAGCGATCATTATGGATGCGGAGACCCGCCGGAATCTCGAGATCGAGGTAGGCGCAGGCGCGGGGAACGAATACTCTCTGGCAGGACTCATGGATCGTTGTGCAACCCCGATGGGGAGTCGGCTCCTCAGACGATGGTTGAATCGCCCAGTCCGGGACCGGCATGTACTTCAGCGCCGCCAGCAAGCAGTCGAGGCGCTGGTCGAGTCCCGCGCGATGAGCGACGTACAGGCTGCCTTGCGAGACATCGGGGACATGGAAAGAGTCCTGGCGCGCGTGGCGCTTCGCTCTGCACGACCCCGGGATCTCGCCCAGCTTCGACACGCACTGGAAGTGCTTCCCACACTACCCACAGCAGTCGCAGCACTAGAGTCCGCCCTCCTGTCCGATCTAGTCGAGGGCTGCGGGTCACATGACGAAGCACGAGCTTTTCTAACGGAAGCAATCGTCCAAGAGCCCCCAGTCCTCATAAAGGACGGCGGCGTCATCGCGCCCGGATTCGATACCGATCTCGATGAGCTGCGAACCATCAGCACCGACGCAACCAAGTATCTCGATGAGCTCGAGCAACGGGAGCGGACCCGGACCGGTTTTAGTACCCTGAAAGTAGGGTACAACCGGGTTCATGGGTATTACATCGAGATTAGTAAATCCCAAGCCCAAGACGCGCCCCAAGACTACATTCGCCGGCAAACGCTGAAAAATGCGGAGCGTTTCATCACGCCGGAAGTCAAGGAGTTCGAAGACAAGGTCTTAAGCGCCAAGGAACGCGCCCTCACCCGCGAACGGCTGCTATTCGACACCGTCCTCGATCGCTTGAACGACAGCTTGGCCGCGCTTCAGGAGACAGCAACACACGTGGCCCAAGTCGATACCCTCGCGAATCTGGCTGAGCGAGCACTCGCCATGGCGCTCGAAAAACCACAGCTAAGTGGCGAAGCAGGCCTTAGCTACCGAGAGGGGCGACATCTGGCCGTGGAATTGGCGAGTGCCGAGCCCTTCGTGCCCAACGACCTCGAGCTAGACGATGACCGCCGCATGCTGATCATCACCGGACCCAACATGGGAGGAAAGTCCACTTATATGCGCCAAACGGCGCTCATTGCGATTCTCGCGCACATCGGAAGCTTCGTGCCGGCCAAGGGCGCACGGGTCGGACCCATCGACCGGATATTCACCCGGGTAGGGGCTGCAGACGATCTAGCGGGCGGGCGTTCCACGTTTATGGTGGAGATGACTGAGACAGCCAACATCCTGAACAACGCTTCGGACTCGAGCTTGGTTCTGATGGATGAGGTGGGGCGGGGCACCAGCACATTCGACGGACTGTCTCTCGCGTGGGCAGCCGCGCGGCACATCGTGAGAGAGTCCCGGGCATTCACGCTTTTTGCGACCCACTATTTCGAGCTGACCAGCCTGCCGGAGGAGATTCCGGCCTGTGCCAACGTGCACCTCGACGCTACAGAACATGGCGATGAACTGATCTTTCTGCACAACGTGAAGGAAGGACCGGCCAACCAGAGTTATGGATTACAGGTGGCAGGATTGGCCGGCGTTCCGGCGAACGTGATCGGCGAGGCACGTGAATACCTCGAGCATTTGGAACGGCGCGAGCACGGGGCGGGGTATAAAGGACCCCAAACCGAGTTCACCTTCGACCCACCCATTGCACCACCCGACCGAAGTGAACACGAGCTGGCTCAGCGCCTCGGTGCCGTCGACCCCGAGGACCTCTCCGGGCGTGACGCGTTGGACCTCGTATACGAGCTGAACAAGCTAGCTCGAAAATTTCAGGGGGGCTCCGAATGACGGCGCTAGACAGGGCCGAAGAATCGGCCTGACTCCAGAAAGCTCACCACGTTATTCGCCACGGCTCTAGACCAGAGCATCGACAGATGGGAAACGCGCAATACGATGTGCTCGGTCGCGCCTTCAAGGCGAGTTTCCTCTACAGAAATCGCGCCGTCGTGGGGAGATGCCAGACCGCCGAGAAGTTGCCCGCAGCCAACGGGTGAGGAACCAGCGATTAAGCCTAGGTCCATCGGCGCGGTCCACGGAACTACGGCACTGCCGAGAAAAGCCGGCATGCTCTTTCCGATGAGCCATCGACCACCCGGAAGGCGTGCCACCGCACGCCCGGCGCGGCTTCCCTGCAGAGGTGCGCCCAGGCAAACAATGCGCCCGATACGTTCAATCGGCTGGTCTTGCAAAGCTTTCACCGTAATGACGCCGCCCAGGCTGTGTCCGACGAGGTGAACGGCCTCTCCTGGCACGCTGTTCAGGAATTCTGCCAACCGCCGCGCGTTTGCTTCGACACCGTCTAAAACGGAACGATAGGAGAACTGGTGCGTTTGAAAGCCCGCTGTGCCCAGCCGGCGGTGCAGCAACAACATCTCAGCGCCCGGCATCCGTAGGCCATGGACTAGAACAACGCTCGTCATCGCTCATGCACTACGTCAGACTCGGAAACAGCGATCCACCCACCCCGCTCTCGCGGAGAATCAGTTGCCCTCGCCTTCCAGGTTCTCGAGGTATCTCGCGTATCTCTCGTCACTGATGTTCAGGTACGTCGCCCAAGGACGTGGGTCGGTAGCGTCCCAATAGAGAGGGTCCCCCGGAAGACGCTCATTGAGAAAGCCACGCTCATCCAAGTAGACCTTGGTGGAAGGCCCGTTGGTGTCGGTACAGGTGTTGTAGAGCGGTCGTAACTCCGGGCGGGTCTCGCCGTCGAGGTTATAGACGAGCTTGGAGTACACGGGTTGGACGAAAACTTCCGAATCATAGAATACGATCTCGCCCTGGATGGCATCACCTACCCGTTGATAGCGCTCGACGGTCTCTAAATTATCGGTAAATTCGTCCAGACCACCTTTCCAGCCCCTAATCTGATTGGTATATACAACGAGCACCTCTCCATCCCAGAAGCCGACGGACTCACCGTGCCATTTGGGATACCGGAAATCTTCAGTCGTGTGGCCGCTACCGTCCGTGTAGATCCAACGAATATAGTTTCTGTTATTGCCGGCACCCAGTATCCAGACTCTGTCCGGTGTCACGATGAATTCCTCAGCATCAGTTACCGAGGTTACGAACCCTCCCGGCAGACAAAACGAGTTTGCGCCCCAGATGCGGCCCTCCGTGTAAGCCTTCATATCTTGAACAAAATACTCCTGATATTGCAGCGTCAGCATCGCGACGACGGAGCTCGCCGGGTTAGCGCCCCCCCTTATTCGGTCGCCACCACCCCCCCAGCGACCCCGCCAGTCGGGCATCGTCGAATAGGTATGCTGGGTACCACCATCGGCCTCTTCGAGCCAAGCCGCATAATGCTCCGCAGCGCTCGCGAATGGATAGGGACTCGCGAGCTCCATCGCGCCCACCCGCCCGGTGCCCCCCGACGCGTAACTCCGGGCTCTGCCGATCTGCCCGCTACCCATGCCACCGCTGTCGAGGTCCAACGCCATGCCTCTGAGCTCTTCGACCGTGTTATTCAAATAGTAGGCCGGGTCGGTCCAGAGCTCGCGATCCGCACGAAAATCCCCCGTCTCAAAAAGGGTCTGTGCAGCGATCGGAACTGCCAGGAAATGACTGACAAGGAGCGCAGCACTGGCGGCTACCACTCCTGTGCGGTTTGCGTTCATATTATTTCTCCGCTTCTGACGCGCGCGCAGCGCTTGGACTCGGCGCGCGGTGCTCAATCGTAAGTCTGGCCGCCCGCGGTCACGATGGTGGTGTAGTTACCACCCGGACGTCCGTCCTTTAGCCGCCACATGTTTACCGTGACGACATCGCCCGGTTGAAACGTTTGATATCCAATCCCGCGCCGGATTGTGTTTGGGATGTTCGACATCTCGATCCAGTAATTTACGACTTCACCGCTCGCTTCCTCGACATCCACGAAAAGAAAAACGTGTGGATTCCGGAAGGAGAACTTAGTCACCGTACCGACGACGGAAACCTCTTCGCTGTGATCGAACATCGCATGGGAATGGTGGGGAGCTGCAGGGCCGGACACTGCGAACGCTGCAACCCCAACCAACAACTCGATCCGCATCAGTCTTTTCATTTTGGATCTCCTTAACGGCCAGTCCCACGGTCCGAACATCAGACTAGCTATCCGGACCTTTGAACGCAATTGAACGAGCGCGCCTTCGAGCTGGGTCGGCCCCGGAAATCCTACCGCAGCCGCTCGAGCGCTTCGCGATTCGTCCACGAGGCAACAGTCTCGATGGCCTCTTCGAGGCCCACCCAGCGACAGGCCGCGTGCTCGGCAGCGTTCAGGGTCACCTGAAGGATCTCCGCAACCTCGAGATACCAAAGGTGCTCCACGTTTTCCGTTACGCCAGGCGAATAGCGGTCCCGCCACTCTGGAAGAATCGGGAAAGCCCGCTGAATGCCCGCATCCACGAGCCCCACTGGCGCCAACCCGGTCTCCTCACGCACCTCCCGCGCCGCAGTCTCCGCGGGGGTCTCATCCCAGCGCAACGTGCCGGTCACCGATTGCCAAAAGCCCCTCGGGTGCACCCGCTCAAGCAACAGGCACTCACGTCCGGGCGTGTGGATCACCACCAGGACCGACTCGGGGCGACTGTGTTCAGCCATGACCGGGTGGGTTTCGGTCAGTCGCTTTGTTTGGCTGAGCGGATCCGTATCCCAAGCTCTTTGATCTGCGCGGCGCTGGCGGGGCTTGGTGCGCCGGTGAGGAGGTCGCTCGCAGTCTGAGTTTTCGGAAACGCGATGACATCGCGAATACTCTCCGCACCAGCCATGAGCATCACCAGACGATCAAGACCGAAGGCGATACCACCGTGAGGTGGGCATCCATACTCCATTGCCGTCAAGAGGAAACCGAACTTCGCTTCAGCCTCTTGCGTATCTATCCCCAGTACCTCGAAGACCGCCGACTGCATCTCGGGCGTATGGATCCTGATAGAGCCGCCGCCGATCTCCGTCCCATTGAGCACCATGTCGTAGGCTCGGGACAAAGCACCCTCCGGATTCGATTTCAACTCTGTTGGATCCGCCGACCTGGGCGCGGTGAACGGATGGTGGGACGAGGTCCAACCACCGTCACCATCCGCCTCGAACACAGGGAAGTCCACTACCCAAAGTGCTTCCCAACCCTCGGAGATCAGTCCACGATCCTCGCCAAGCCGATCGCGCAGTGCGCCGAGACTTTCATTTACGATGCGTACCTTGTCAGCGCCGAAGAAAACGAGATCGCCAGTTTCCGCCCCAACGCGATCCAAAACAGCCTCGACGGCTTCCACAGGGAGAAACTTCAGAATCGGAGACTGGAGCCCTTCCAATCCAGCAGCGCGGTCGTTGACCTTGATGTACGCCAAGCCTTTCGCGCCGTAACGAGCCACCATCGTCGTGTAGTCGTCGATCTCTTTGCGGCTAATAGCGCCACCCTTCGGTACGCGCAGAGCTGCGACACGACTCGCCGCATCACTCGCGGGACCCGCAAATACCTTGAACTCAACTCCTTCGAACAGATCGCCGACCTCGCTAAGGACGAGCGGATTGCGCAAATCCGGCGCGTCACTGCCATAGAGTTCCATGGCTTTCGCGTATGTCAGTCTTGGCAGCGGATCGGGCAAATCGACATCGAGGACCGTCTTGAATGTCTGACGAACAAGCACCTCCATCAACGTCATAATGGCGTCCTCCTCCATGAACGCCGTCTCGATGTCGACCTGAGTGAACTCCGGTTGGCGATCGGCCCGCAAATCTTCGTCTCTGAAGCATTTGACGATCTGATAATAGCGGTCGAATCCCGACATCATGAGCAACTGCTTCATGAGCTGTGGAGACTGGGGTAGGGCAAAAAACTGGCCCGGCTGCGTGCGGCTAGGAACAAGATAATCTCTAGCCCCTTCCGGGGTCGTCTTGGCCAGTATGGGCGTCTCCAGTTCGACGAAGCCCGCATCATCTAGGAACCGCCTGATCTCTCGAGCGACCGTATGACGTAAGCGCAAATTACGCTGCATGCTCTCGCGTCGCAGATCTAGATATCGGTAACGAAGTCGGACCTCTTCGCTCGCATGTTCTTCGTGATGGAAAGGTGGCGTCTTGGACCGGTTGAGCACGACGAGGTCCTTCGCAAGGAGCTCGACCTCGCCCGTGGGCAACTCCGCGTTCACAGTGCCTTCCGGCCGCTCCCGCAGGAGGCCTCGGACGGCCAGGACGTATTCACCACGAATACGCTCGGCCTGAGCAAACATGTCAGGGTCATCGGGATCGAAAACGACCTGCAGGAGCCCCTCTCTATCCCTCAGGTCCACGAAGATCACGCCGCCGTGATCGCGCCTGCGGTGCACCCAGCCGGCAACCGCCAGCTCCTCGCCGATGAGAGAGCGGTCCACCTGACCGCAATAATGGCTGCGCATGGGAACCAGCAAAGCGTACTTTGAAAGGTGGCCGGATGTTACGGCGAAGCCTTGGAGGCTGCAACCTCGTTGACAGGGTGAGTCGGATGCCAGTGCGGCACGACGACGCCTAGCGAGATGATCATCTTCAATGCTTCTTCCACCGTCATGTCCAATTCGTTCACATCTTTACTCGGCACGAACAGCATAAACCCCGAAGTGGGATTTGGGGTCGTCGGAAGGAAGACCGTGACGATCCCGTCACCGGTTCGAGATTGGACCTCGGGCGGATTTTCCGAGGTCTGGAAGCACAGGCTATATAAACCAGCGCGCGGGTACTCGATCAGCAAGACTTTCTTGAACGAAGAATTGGAATCACTGAACACCACCTCAGCGAAATGCTTAACCGAACCATAGACCGAACGCACCAGCGGTATTCGACCAAGAACTTTCTCGTAATGATGGACGAGGCGCCTACCGAGAAGATTGGCAACCAACATGCCAGTCAAAATGAGCACGGTAAGCGCGAGAATCGCCCCCAGCCCCGGGATGCGAAACCCGAGCAACTCCTCCGGGCGGTAGGGTGAGGGAATCAGGAACAGCAGCCGATCCATCAGATCTAGCAGCAGGGTAAATATCAGGATCGTCGCCCCGATAGGCAACCAGACCAGCAACCCAGCCACCATATAGCGCCGCATTCTGATTAGCATTCTTTACTCCTCAACCGCTCTAGCGGCCGCGGAACCCGAATCCTTGCTAGACCCAGAGTTCGCATCAGATCCCGAACCCGACTTGGAATCCGATTTTGACTCGGAACTCAGGCCAGCCTTCTTCGACGGTTTATCCCCGGAAGGCTTATCCGCTTTCTTAGCCGTCTCTCCCTTATCGACTTTGGCGTCCGAACTCTCCACAAGGTTGCGTTTGGTCTCCTTATCGGACTTGAAGTCCGTTTCGTACCAACCATCACCTTTCAGCCGGAAGGACGGTGCCGAAATCAAGCGGCGCAAAGAGGGCGCTTGGCAGTCAGGGCAGTCCTGCAATGGGCCGTCGTTGAGCTTCTGCAATGCATCAAGCTCATGCCCGCAGGCCTCACACCGATACTCGTATATGGGCATACCCTCGCCTTGTCTTCCTGAACGCGTCTGGTACTAGTCTTGGGAGTAGAAGGGTGGCATTTCAAGCCCCTTTTCCGCAACTTCGCACATCGCTCGATCAAGCCGCCTCCGCGGCTTTACCCTTCACAAATTCGAGCCCATCGCCGGAGGTCGTAACGCTGATGGCGCCTCCAGGCGCAAAATCACCGTTCAGAATCCGCTGGGCGAGCGGATCTTCCACCTCCCGCTGGATCGCACGCTTAAGCGGCCGGGCCCCATATGCCGGGTCGTAGCCAGCCTGGGCAAGCCGCTCCCTAGCTGCCTCATCGAGGCTGAGCGTCATGTCTCGTTCGCGCAGGCGTTCGTGGAGGTAGCTCAGCTGAATGTCAACGATCAGGCGTAGATGGTCCGCATTCAACGGGTGAAAGACCACCACATCGTCAATCCGGTTGATGAACTCGGGGCGGAACCTCTGGCCGACGACCTCCATCACCGCCTCCTTCATCGCCGCATAATTCTCTTCGCCCGTGAGCTCCTGAATTCTCTCGCTACCCAAATTGGAGGTCATGATGACTACAGTGTTGCGAAAATCAACGGTACGTCCGTGACCATCGGTGAGGCGTCCATCATCCAGCACCTGCAGCAGGATGTTGAAGACGTCCGGATGCGCCTTCTCGACTTCGTCCAACAAGATCACCGAGTACGGCCGGCGCCGTACGGCCTCTGTAAGATAACCCCCCTCTTCGTAACCGACATACCCCGGTGGCGCACCGATGAGTCTCGCCACCGAATGCTTCTCCATGAACTCGGACATATCGATCCGCGTCATAGCCTCTTCGGTGTCGAACAGGAACGCGGCCAGCGCCTTCGTGAGCTCCGTCTTGCCGACCCCCGTAGGCCCGAGAAACAAGAATGAGCCATTCGGCCTGTTGGGATCCGATAACCCGGCGCGTGAGCGGCGGATTGCCTTAGACACCGCTTCCAGCGCCTCCGTCTGACCAACAACTCGAGCCTCCAAGAAGCTTTCCATCTTCAGAAGCTTCTCCTTCTCACCCTCGAGCATCTTCATCACCGGAATACCGGTCCATTTCGACACGACCTCCGCAACTTCCTCCTCCGTCACTCGGTGGCGCACCAGCTGGTAAGCCTCGCGCTCCTTAGTGAGAGCCTCCTGCAGTTGTCCCTCAAGCTCGGGAATCCTGCCGTATTGCAACTCCGACATTCGGCCCAGGTCATTAGCACGGCGCGCCTTCTCAAGCTCCATCTTCGCCCGCTCGAGCTCCTCCTTTATCTGGGTAGCACCCTGCATGGCCGCCTTCTCCGCACTCCAAATCTCCTCCAGATCCGCATAATCCGCCTCAAGCCGGCCAATTTCGGACTCCAGATCCTCGAGTCGGCGCTTAGAAGCCTCATCGGATTCCTTCTTCAACGCCTCGCGTTCGATCTTCAGTTGGATAAGGCGCCGGTCGAGACGATCCATCTCTTCTGGCTTAGAGTCGATCTCCATCCGAATCCGAGACGCGGCCTCGTCTACCAGATCGATCGCCTTGTCCGGTAGCTGTCGATCCGAGATATACCGGTGCGACAAAGTGGCAGATGCAACGATGGCGGGATCCGTTATCTCCACGCCGTGATGCACCTCGTAACGCTCCTTGAGACCGCGCAGTATCGCAATGGTGTCCTCCACGGTAGGCTCATCGACCAGCACTTTCTGGAAGCGGCGCTCGAGCGCGGCGTCTTTCTCTAAGTACTTGCGATACTCATCCAGCGTCGTCGCTCCGACGCAGTGAAGCTCACCACGTGCCAGTGCGGGCTTCAACATGTTGCCGGCATCCATGGATCCCTCGGCCTTCCCTGCGCCGACCACGGTGTGCAACTCGTCTATGAACAGGATGATCTGACCTTCCAGCTTCGCGAGATCGTTCAGCACGGACTTCAACCGCTCTTCAAACTCGCCACGGAACTTCGCGCCTGCAATCAACGCGCCCAAGTCCAGTGCCAGGATTCGCTTCGACTTCATCCCTTCGGGCACTTCACCGTTGACGATACGCTGTGCGAGCCCTTCGATGATGGCCGTCTTGCCGACACCCGGTTCACCGATTAGCACGGGATTGTTCTTGGTCCGACGCTGAAGAACCTGAATGGTCCTGCGTATCTCGTCGTCGCGTCCGATAACCGGGTCGAGCTTTCCATGCTCGGCGCGAGCCGTAAGATCGATCGCATACTTCTCGAGCGCCTGGCGGGTGTCCTCGTGGTTGGGGTCGTCCACCTGAGCACCCCCACGAACCTCGTCGATCGCCTTCTCAAGCGCGCCCTTGACCACCCCGGCGCCCTTCAGCACGCGGCCGAGATCACCACGGTCCTGGCACGCCGCAAGCACAAAAAGCTCGCTGGCTATGTAAGCGTCGCCGCGTTGCTGTGCAAGCTTGTCGGAAGTATTCAGGAGCTTGTTCAGATCGTTGGAGAGATGAACCTCACCGGCTACGTCACCCTGAACGCTTGGCAACCGATCCACGGCTTCACCCAGCCCGGAGCGAAGCTGATTCAGATTGACACCCGCCTTGGTCAAGAGGCTCGGCACAGTGCCTCCCTCCTGCTCCAGAAATACGGTCATGAGATGGACTGGCTCGATGAACTGGTGGTCACGGCCCAAAACAAGGGACTGGGCATCAGCCAGGGCGAGCTGGAACTTGCTTGTCAGCTTGTCCATGCGCATGGTTACGCACTCCACAACTACAGGTAGATGCCTCTCGTAATGGGGTCATCTACCAAGAATATCAACTCCTGGAGCCCCATATTCTCGTACCGGGTCGGCCATCAAGGATCGAGCCAGACCAGCGTCGCCATCCGCCCGCAAGGGGCTTCACGGCGATGGGAGAAAAACCGCTCGGACTCCGTATAGGTGCAAAAACCCCCGCCGTATATCGACGTAACACCGGCACCCTCGAGAACGCGCCTAGCCAACCCATAGAGATCTGCCTGCCAGCGGCCCTTCTCGTTGGGCTCGAAACAGGCCACCGCACCGGGGTCGGCGCCGACTAAGGTCCTGCGCACCTCCTCACCCACCTCGTAAGCGCGCTGACCGATGGCTGGTCCCAGCCAGGCCAGTATGCGCGCAGGATCAGCGCCCATGCTGGCAATCGTGGCAGGCAGGACGCCCGCCGCGAGCCCACGCCAGCCGGCGTGGGCGATCCCCACCCGCGTGCCCGCCGTATCACAGAAGAGCACCGGCAGACAATCGGCAGTCATGACGACGCAAGCGCGGCCGGGGTGGGATGTGACGGCACCGTCCGCCTTGGGGGCGGAGTTTTCTCTTTCTTGGTGGGAACTAGAGGAATGCCCTCTTTCTGCGTCCAGATCAAGGACGGCGCGCCCGTGAACCTGCTCCAGCCAGTGGGGCTCGCTCGCCAACCCGAGAGTTTCGATCAGTGCATGACGGTTGGCCACCACGGCCTCCGGATCGTCACCCACGTGGGCACCCAGATTGAATCGCTCGTAGGGCCCCTCGCTCACACCCGCCCCTCGCTCGGTGCTGGCCGCCCGCACACGAGGGGGCGCCGGCCAGTCCGGAGAAATTACCGCAGGGGCAGCTCCCGTGCTCACGGCCCTCCACTGGCGGCGGCAGTCAGGTCTGCCCGGAGCGCGTTCAGGAGCTCAGTCATGTCCTCCGGCAGCGCGCTCTCGAACTCCAGCTCCTCAGAAGAGATCGGGTGCTGAAAGGCCAGGCGCTTGGCATGTAGCGCCTGGCGTGGGAAGCCCTGGAGTTGCTCACGCAGACGCGGTTCAGGGGACTTCGGTAATCGGGGTCGACCACCATAGACTGGATCCCCCACAAGCGGCGCCCGCAGATGTGCGCAGTGCACCCTGATCTGATGGGTACGTCCGGTGGTCAGCTGAATGCGTAGATGTGTATGGGCGCGGAAGCGCTCGAGCACCCAATAGCGAGTAAGCGCCGGCCGGCCGCCTTCCCTCACCGACATCCGCAAGCGATCCCTAGGGTGACGGCCGATGGGCGCCTCGATCACACCCCCTCCCGTCAGCACCCGCTGGCAGATCCCTTCGTAGACGCGCTCGATCTGCCGCCGCTCCACCTTCTGGACCAATACTTTATGGGCGTCTAGGGTCCTCGCCACCACAAGGAGGCCACTCGTATCCTTATCGAGCCGGTGGACGATGCCGGCTCTAGGCACGGCTGCCAGGCTCGGGTCCAGATGCAGCAGGGCGTTCTGCATCGTGCCGGAGGGGTTACCCGCACCGGGGTGAACCAGCAGATTCGAAGGCTTGTCGATCACTAGACAAGCCTCGTCCTCGTGCACGACCACTAGGGGAATCGCCTGGGGCTCAACCAGGATGACTGGCTCGAGCTCGACGTCTAGCGCCAACTCCTCTCCTTCGCGCACTCGAGTCTTCGGCTCAGCCTGGCGGCCGGAAAGCGTCAAGTCACCCCGCTCGATCCAAACCTTCAAGCGACTACGGGAGAAATCAGCCAGGAGCTCAGCCGCCGCCTGGTCGAGCCTGCGTCCAGCCTGCTTCGCAGGAATCAGGGTTCGACGTAGAATACGTTCCACGCAAGTACCTCAGAGATCCGGAAACTTTGTTTATAATTCATCCTCTAATTGGAGGCTAGCCGGTTGAGAGAAACTTTGATCTTAGTGCTTCGCGACGCACGGCCTGATCGGCCCCTTCTCGGGGAGCTTGGGTCATCGCAGAGAACAAAGATCCTGCAACGAAATAACCTCTGGACGGGACACTGGGATAGGAACGAATACGCTTGAGCTCATTCTTGAAAACGGTTCTGCTGACCGCCATGAGTGTGGTGATCGTGTCCGGCTGCGCGAGTCGTCGCACCGCCGCGATAATCCAGGCCTCTGGACCAGCTGAGCTTTACGAGCTCGGCACTGAGGCCATGCAGGGAGCCGACTGGCTCTCGGCGGTAGACGTTTTTCAGTACCTCGAAGCCCGTTATCCGTTCAGCAACCTCGCAAGCCAGGCACAGCTGGACTTGATCTACCTCTATTACCGGGCGCGCCGGCCTGAGGAGGCCATTGATGCGGCTGAGGAGTTCGAGTCGGAGAACCCGACACACCCGCGAGTAGATTACGCCCTATATATGAAGGGTCTGATCTACTTCGATCAAGCACCCAATTTCCTGGAGAGATGGCTTAGTGTTGACCTGTCCGAACGCCCGCCGCGTGACACACTGCAGGCGTTTAACTCCTTCCGAGATTTGATCCAACGTTTCCCCGAGAGTGAGTACACGCCCGACGCCCAGGAGCGGATGATCTTCCTACGAAATCGCCTTGCGGACTATGAAAATCACGTCGCCAGCTATTACATCGAGCGCGGTGCTTATATTGCCGCTGTCAATCGGGCGAAGTTCGCATTGGAGACCTACCCGGGCGCGCCGGCGATGCAAGACACACTGTTCCTCCTCGCGCAAGCGTACTCATTGCTAGGCATACCGGATCTCGCCGCTGACACCCAGCGTGTGCTGGAGATCAATTTCGACGTCGAGCCTCCACCCCAACCCGCCGGTGCCCAGGTCGAGATATCGGAGATCGAGATGGCAGAGTCCACCGAGCCTGAGACACCGGTCGATCCGGGAGGCTAATACCTCCACCGAAAAAGCCGTCAGTAGCCGGACGTAATAGGGTAACGCCAATCCCGCCCAAACCCCCGGCGGCTCACCCGGACACCGGGGGGTGCCTGCCGGCGTTTGTACTCGTTTCGTTTAACCATCTCCAAAATCTGGCCGACGATCTGGCGATCGAAACCGAGCTCGGCGATCTGGTCCACGGAAAGATCCCGTTCGATGAACGCCTCTAAGATCGGATCGAGAACTTCATAGGGTGGCAGTGAGTCAGTATCCTTCTGATCGGGTCTGAGCTCAGCGCTAGGCTCACGGGTAATGACCCGCTCGGGAATAACATCTCCGAGCGTGTTTCGAAAACGCGCAAGCTGATAGACAAGCGTCTTACCACAATCCTTCAATGGCGCGAACCCGCCCGCCATGTCTCCGTAAAGCGTCGCATAACCCACCGCCATTTCGCTCTTGTTCCCGGTCGTCAGCAACATCTTTCCGAGCTTGTTGGAGATCGCCATGAGCAGTATTCCTCGGCAACGCGCCTGGATATTCTCCTCGGTTGTATCCGGACTCAGTCCCACGAAAAGATTCTCCAATACATCCGACGTGGCATCGACAATGGGCCCGATCGGTAGCGTGTCAATCTGCACGCCAATGTTCTTAGCCTGTCGCGCGGCATCTTCGAGACTCATCTGGGAGGTAAACTCCGATGGCATCATGACCGCGTGCACGCGATCGGCGCCCAAGGCATCCACGGCGACGCAGAGCGTTAGGGCAGAATCGACACCGCCCGAGAGGCCGAGTGTCACACTTTCGAACCCGTTCTTGTTGACGTAGTCGCCGGTGCCCATCACCAACGCCCGATAGATGCTTTCCGCGTAGGGGAGTTCCGGCGCGATGTTACCGGGGGTTATGGCCGCACCCCCACCGGATGCATTCGGCTCAACTTCGACAACGTAAAGCCCCTCCTCGAAAGCAGGAGCGCGGAATACCACCTCACCCTTTTCGTCCACGGCAACGGAGCCGCCATCGAAAACCAACTCATCCTGCCCACCGACCATGTTGACGTATAGCAGGGGGCACTGGTTTTCATTAGCGCGCTCCATGAGGACTCCCTCGCGCACAGGTTGTTTCTGACGATGGAAGGGAGAGCCATTCAGAATCAGAATCATTTGCGCCCCCGCCTTCACAGCAGCGCGGCAGGGGGCAGGCGTCCACGTGTCCTCGCAGATCGTTAACCCAAACCGCACCCCACCGTATTCCAGCACGGTGGGACCGGAGCCAGGCTCGAAATAGCGTTTCTCGTCAAAGACGGAGTAGTTCGGCAGCACAACCTTGCGATGGTGCGCGAGGACCTCTGCATCGCTGATGAAGGCGCCGCTGTTGTAGATGCGCTCACCTTCATATTCCGGATAGCCTAGATAGAGGGCGATACCGTCGATCCCGTGTCTCACGTCATCGAGTGCGGTCGCAACCCTGAGCCGCATTCCTCTGTGCAGGAGCAGATCCTCCGGCGGATAGCCGCATAGGGTTAGCTCAGGAAACACCACGAGATCGCAACCAAGGTCATCGCGCGCTCGACGCGCCGTATCCAGAACTTTCTCGGTGTTGGCCTTGATCGCGCCAACGTGTGTATGGATTTGGGCGAGCCCGATCCTCACTCCAGCGCCTCGGCCATCGCCTTTCCGAGGTCTGCAAGTGAACGTACCGTGCTAACGCCAGCTTGCTCGAGTGCTCGGTATTTTTCGGGCGCGGTGCCTTTGCCACCAGAGATGATGGCACCAGCATGGCCCATCTTTTTCCCAGGTGGTGCCGTGGCACCCGCGATGTAGCCAACCACGGGCTTGGAAACGTAGCCCTTGATAAACTCGGCGGCAGCCTCTTCGTCGGAACCGCCAATTTCACCAACGAGAATGATGCCTCGCGTGGCAGGATCGGCCTCGAAGAGCTCAAGGCAATCAATGAAATGTACGCCGCGGATCGGATCACCACCAATTCCAATACAGGTGGTCTGTCCTAAACCCACCTTTGTCGTCTGAAACACCGCTTCGTAAGTTAGCGTTCCCGAGCGGGATACGATGCCGATACAACCGGGCTCGTGGATAAAACCCGGCATAATTCCCATCTTGCACGCGCCCGGCGTGATGATCCCCGGGCAATTGGGTCCGATAAGCTGACAACCCTGCCCCCTAAGCACGGCCTTGACCTCGAGCATGTCCAGAACCGGGACACCTTCGGTGATACAGACGACGAGCTCGATCCCAGCATCCGCGGCCTCCAGGATTGCGTCAGCGGCAAATGGCGCGGGGACGTAGACCATGCTCGCGGTTGCCTGGGTCTCCTTTACCGCCTCCCGGACGGTGTTGTACACAGGCAAACCGAGATGCTCGTCGTCGCCGCGCCCGGGCGTCACTCCACCCACGACCCGAGTACCGTAGTCTAGAGACTCCTGCGTGTGAAACGACCCCTGCCGCCCGGTGATCCCCTGGCAGATGACCCTGGTATCGGCGTCAATCAGGACACTCACGCCGCGCGACTCTTCTTCGCAAGGTCAACCACCTTACTCGCCGCTTCGGTCAGGTCCTTCGCCGGCTCGATGTCGAGTTCACTGTCAGACAAGAGTTTCCGACCCTTCCTGACGTTCGTGCCCTCGAGACGCACCACGACAGGGACGGTAACACCAACCTCGCGGACGACCGCAATGATGCCCTCCGCGATCAAATCACAGCGCACGATACCGCCGAAAATATTGACGAGAACAGCTTCCACATTCGAGTTAGCCAATATGATCTTGAAGGCCTCTGTCACTTTTTCAGCAGTAACACCGCCTCCCACATCTAGAAAGTTGGCGGGCTCACCGCCATGTAGCTTTATGAGATCCATTGTTGCCATCGCAAGACCCGCGCCATTCACGAGGCACGCAATATTGCCGTCAAGCGAAACGTAGTTGAGATCGTGCTCACGTGCCTGCCGCTCACTGATATCCTCCTGAGCCGCGTCACGCCATCCCTCGAGGCGCTGCTGGCGAAATAGCGCGCTGTCCTCGATGTTGATCTTGCCGTCCAACGCGATTACGCGGCCAGCAGCATTCACGATCAGTGGGTTGACTTCCACCAAGCTCGCATCACATTCGTGCAAAAGCCCCACGAGTCTACCGAGAATATCCGCGAGCTCTTTCGCTTGTTCCTTATCCAAGCCCAATCCGAAAGCGATTTCCCTCGTTTGATAGGGGCTCAGGCCAACCGCCGGATGAACCGACGCAGTCAAGATTTTCTCGGGCGTAGCGGCTGCTACTTCCTCAATGTCCATACCGCCCGCCGCCGAAGCCATGATGACCACGCATTCCTGGCTCCGATCCACTAGCAGGCTGAGGTAAAGCTCCCGGTCAATACTCGAGCCCGCCTCGACGTAAACCATATCGATGGGCAGCCCCTCGCTGCCGCTCTGGTGGGTGACGAGGTGTTTACCCAGTAGTGAATCGGCGTGTTGAACGACTTCATCCAGTGACCGTGCGAGCTTCACGCCACCGGCTTTACCCCGGCCACCGGCGTGCACCTGAGCTTTGACGACCCAGAACTCGCCCCCAAGCTTTTCCGCTACAGCGCGCGCCTCCTCCGGAGTGGAGGCCACATGGCCTGAAGGCACAGGAATTCCGAACTCGGCGAAGAGCGTCTTGGATTGATACTCGTGAAGATTCAAAGGGAATCTCGAGATTAGCGGGAGCGGTATTGTCCACGAAAGGGAAAGGCAGGGAAAGTGACGCCATCGAGTGATGGTCGCCCAGTATGATGCTACTCCCAGGAACAGACAGGCTATCGGGTAAAACTCCGAACGATCACAGCCGTCGGCAAGGAGTTAGGCTCGGACGCGAGCCATCGTTGAAAAGCAGCTCGAAATCCCGATTTACTGCGCTCCCTCGCTGGTATGCGCCTTGTCCCGCATGCACCTGAGATCTAACAGGTAATCACATCTTAAAAGTTGGAAAAATTCCCGTCTTGCGGCGAGAATAGGCAGCGTTGTCAGCCTGTTTCGAACGGTGGAACTCTTCGAGATTTTTCCCTGGACTGCCTTGGTATGCGCGGGCCTGTTGGGTCTCGTGGTCGGCAGCTTCCTTCCTGGCAGGCGGCGGTGGCGCTACCTCTCACGTGGACGCTCCTGGCTCTGGCGGTTACCGATAATGAGTCAATACGGACAGTTCCTGCATTGAAAAAGATCCCGATTTTCCCCGAGCCGAATACTCGTGCTCAGCACGGCACGCGGGCTAGATACGCACTCCCTGCAGGGATCCGCCCCTGATGCTGCGGGTGGGTCTCACTGGTGGTATCGCGAGCGGAAAAACGACCGTTGCGAACGTTTTCTCCAGTCTAGGTGCCGGTGTCATCGATACAGACCATCTCGCGCGTGAAGTCGTCGCTCCCGGGGAGCCGGGGCTAGAAGCCGTACGCGACGCCTTCGGGAATTGCGTCATATCGAACTCAGGGAAGCTCGACCGACGAGCGTTGCGGACGCTGGTCTTTGCGAATCCCGAAGACCGGCGGACGCTGGAGGCGATTCTCCATCCCCTGATCCGCGGGCGGACCTCGGAGAAGTTGGATCAGCTCGACGCTCCCTACGCGTTAGTGGTCGTACCGCTGCTCTTCGAAACCGGTTTCGAGACTTTGGTAGACCGAGTCGCTGCCGTCGACTGTCCCCGCGATGTGCAGCTGGAGCGGCTACGTGCTCGTGACGGAATCGACACAGCGGAAGCGGAGGCCATGCTCAGTGCCCAAACCAATAGAGACACGCGCTTGGCTCGTGCCGACGACGTGATCGACAACAGTGGGGACTGGGAACGAACTCGTGAGCGGGTGCGCGAGCTGAACGCACAGTACTCAGTGCTAATCAGGGGTTAGCGGGTGGATCGGATTGCCGAGCCGAAGCAGGTCGCGCAGAATAGCGCCATGGCAGATCCCGCCACCGAGCTGCAGAGCCCTTCCCCTACGGCAGGGCGCATGGAATCAGAGCAACCGCTCACCGAGCGCATGCGCACCTTTTTGAGGATTGAGCTACTTCACCGGCAAGCGTGCTTCCATAGCGAAGATGCCACTGAGGTGGGCACCCGCGCGGCAGTCTCTAGCCTCTTGGAGATTCTCACCATCCTTAGCCGAGCTGACGTTCGCGCGGATGTCGTGAAGGAACTCGAAAGGCAGGGGAAGATACTGGTTTCGTTCGCGCGTCGGCCGGGCGTGGACCCCGCCCGCCTACAGGGTTTCGTTGACGAATTGCACACACTTCAGGAGGATCTCTCGAATTGCAGCCCGAAGTTCATCGCACCGCTGAAAGAGTGTGATTTCCTTAACAATATCAAGCATCGCAGCTCTTTCCCCGGCGGTACGTGTATGTTCGATCTTCCCGACTATGCCTATTGGCTGCGGCTGCCCTACGAGGAGCGATTAAAACAGTTTCAAGCCTGGCTCGAAATCATTCGGCCGATTTGCGATGCGGTGATTCAGGTTCTGTGGCTCATTCGGGAAGCCAACGAGCCCGACGAGCAATTAGCGGTCCAGGGCATGTACCAGCACAACATGGAGAGTGGTGCCGAACCTAACCTCGTACGTGTGCTATTGCCGGCCGACGAGGGGATCTATCCCGAAATCAGCGCCGGGAAACACCGCTTCACTGTTCGTTTCGTGAAGTGGCAGGGAACCGAGAAGCGACCCGCCCAGGTGGAACAGGACGTTCGCTTTCTGCTGGCGCTCTGTTAATCGGCCTCGTTGGAGCGTTGCGCCGCCAGAAGGCTCCTCACGAAAGGCTCGTCCGCCGGTAGAATCGGCAGCTCCAATAGCTCCTCGGGGAACGACCAGCTGAGAGGCTGGTTCTCCCGGGAAACCGGATCTCCCTCATATCGCTTGACTCGCCATAATTCGAGACGAACTCGACGGTCGGGATAGGCGTGAGTCAACGTCGTCAGAAACGTAGCGCTTAGCACCCGAATGCCCAACTCCTCGCGAAGCTCCCTGTCGAGCGCCTGGCGCGAAGATTCACCAGAGCAGCACTTACCCCCGGGGAACTCCCAGAACCCCGCCATGTGCGTACCGGCCCGGCGCTGCCCTACCAGCACCCTACCGCTCTCGTCCTGGATCAAACCCGCAACGACTTGCAGGAACGTCCCGCTGGGTCGTGAGCCCATAGTATCCATCGGACCCGATCAGGGTGGGCTCAATTTAGGCGCCCGTGACAATGTTTGTATTTCTTGCTCGACCCGCAGGGGCAAAGCTGGTTTCTTCCGACCTTGGGCTGCTCACGGGTATAGGGGGTGATCGGTTCGGGTCGAGGCGCCGGCCCCGGGCGTGCCCCAGGAGCCATAGCCTGCGGTGCCGCAGCCGCCAGTTCCGGGGCAGCCGCGTGTTGGAAACTCAACTTGCTCGCATCGCTGGCGCGAGGTTCCAGAGCCCCCACCTCCTCTTGGCGGCGTATCTGCACCTTCGACAAAATAGCGATGGTATCGTGATCCATCCGGTCGAGCATGTCACTAAACATATCGAACGCCTCACGCTTATATTCCTGAGCGGGCTTGCGCTGTGCGTAGGCCCTCAGGTGAATCCATTGGCGCAGGTAGTCCAGCGATCCGATGTGCTCCTTCCAGTGCGTATCAAGTTGGCGCAGCATGATGGCCTTTTCCAACTCGCGTATTGGCTGAGCGCCGACTTCCTTCGCCTTCTCGTCATAGGCTGCCTCAATCCGAGAGACAATTTCCTCGCTGAGGCCAGCCTCATCGAGAGCGTGGTCTCCCTCTAGCAACGATCCCACAGCAATATGAATGCCAAACTCTCGTTCCAGCGCACGGGTCAGGCCTTCCTTCTCCCACACCTCCTCCACGCTCTCGGGAGGTATGTACTCGCTCATGACCGCCGCAACAACGTCCCCGCGAATCTCCTTGATCTCCTCCGAGATATCCTCTGCATCCATGAGGTCCGCTCGACGCTGATAAATCACCCGGCGCTGATCGTTGGCGACATCGTCGTATTCAAGTAGTTGCTTACGGATATCGAAGTTGTGCGCCTCCACCTTTCGTTGCGCACGTTCGATCTGTCGGGAGAGCATCCTGCTCTCAATCGCCTCGCCTTTTTGCATTCCCGCCCTGGAAAGGAGGCGTTTGGTGCGCTCCGGATCACCAAAGATCCGCATCAGGTTATCCTCCATAGACAGGTAGAAACGACTGGATCCGGGATCGCCCTGTCGGCCTGACCGACCGCGGAGCTGGTTGTCAATTCGCCTCGATTCATGCCGCTCGGTGCCGACGATGTGCAACCCACCTTCCTCGATGACCTTCTTGTTCCGAACCTCCCAGTCAGCCCGCACTTTCCCCCGATCCTCCTCCGAGCCGTCTTTGTGCTTTGACAGCTCGGCCTCAAGATTCCCCCCCAGGACGATATCCGTACCTCGACCTGCCATGTTGGTGGCAATGGTCACGGTACCGGGCCGCCCCGCCTGGACGATGATCTCAGCTTCCTGCTCGTGATATTTGGCGTTTAAGACCTGGTGGGAAATTTTCTCTTTCTTCAGCAGGCCAGAGAGAAACTCTGAAGCTTCAATCGAGGTCGTGCCGACCAATACAGGCTGACCGCGCTCGTGGCAGTCTTCGAGGTCCTCGATGATAGCGTCGAACTTATCCTTCTGCGTTAGATATACGAGGTCCGGCGCGTCGTCACGAATCATCTCCTCATGGGTGGGGATGACAGTGACCTCGAGGTTATAGATCTGCTGAAACTCGTAGGCCTCCGTGTCGGCTGTTCCGGTCATGCCCGCCAACTTGCCGTAGAGACGGAAATAGTTCTGAAAGGTGATGGAGGCGACGGTTTGGTTCTCCTCTTTTACCCGCACTCCTTCCTTGGCTTCGACCGCCTGGTGCAAACCGTCGGACCAGCGCCTGCCCGGCATGGTGCGTCCGGTGAACTCATCCACGATTACGACCTCACCGTCCTGAACAACGTATTCGACGTCCTTGTTGAACAGAGCGTGCGCGCGCAACGCCGCGTTGAGATGATGCATCAGGCGTATGTTGCTCGCATCGTAGAGACTTTCACCAGCCGTGAGGACGCCTGCCTTCGTGAGTAGCGGCCCAGCCCTGTCATGACCCTCTTCCGTGAGGTGTGCCTGCTTCGATTTCTCGTCGACAGCGTAGTCGCCGGGCTTGATGAGTTGGCACTTCGACGGTTTTGCCTCGGGTTCGACCTCGATTAAGTGATAACTTTCTCCTCGCGCCAAGGTCAGCGCCTCTTCGATGGCCATCTCGCCCAGGTCCTCGCCCGATAGCCCCTCGACACTCACCCGGGTAGCTTCAATATCCTCGTTCGCCTTGCCCGCCGGCGGGCTATGGAGCTTCAGACTAGGAATGAGTCGATTGATCCGGCCATAAAGCTCGGTGCTCTCTTCAGATCGACCTGAGATAATCAATGGCGTTCTCGCCTCATCGATCAGGATCGAGTCCACTTCGTCCACGATAGCGTACGCCAGCTCACGCTGGACCCGATCCTCAAGCCGAAACGAAAGATTGTCTCGCAGGTAATCGAAACCGAACTCGTTATTGGTACCGTAGGTAATGTCGGCGGTGTAGGCCTCCTTTTTTTCCTCTTGGGTCTGTCCAGCTTTGACCACACCGACGTTCATCCCGAGGAACTCGAAGATAGGGCTCATCCAGTTCGCATCGCGCTGAGCCAGATAATCGTTGACCGTAACAATGTGGACCCCTTTCCCCGGCAACGCGTTGAGATAAGCGGCTAACGTAGCGACCAGGGTCTTACCCTCTCCGGTGCGCATCTCCGCGATCTTGCCTTGATGAAGTGCCACGCCACCCACGAGCTGAACATCGAAGTGCCGCATTCCCAATGTCCGCACCGACGCCTCCCTGACCACGGCGAACGCTTCCGGCAAGAGCGAATCCAGGTCGTTCTCCTGCTCCAGGCGCGCTTTGAACTCCGACGTCTTAGCCTTTAGTGCGTCATCGTCGAGCGACTGGAACCCGACTTCGAGTGCGTTAGCCTTTGTGACGAAACGACCATAATTCTTCAGTAGCCGCTGGTTTCGGCTGCCGAATAGGTTGGGCATTAGTTTGGAAGCGAATTCGAGCAAAAGGGGATTCCAAAACGGCGAAGGCCCGTATTCTACGGGCAGAATGGGAATTTGGGGACCGGGGCGACCGTTTACAAGCCAACCGGACCGTTTCTCGGCGGATCTCTGGTGACTTGAGGCAACTATCTTATGTAGGTGAGCGGATCCACCACGCGACCGTTGCGCAGCAACTCGAAGTGCAAGTTTGGCCCCGTGGCGCGCCCAGTCTCACCCATAAGGGCAATCTCCTGTCCGCGTTTGACAGTATCACCCAGCGCGACGAGGCTCTCGGAATTGTGGGCGTAGCGGGTGACATAACCATTGCCGTGATTGACCTCCACCATCTGACCGTAGCCGGAACGATCCCCCGTCCAAATCACTACACCGGAAGCTACAGCGACCACTTTAGCTCCCTCACGGCCAGCAAAATCGACGCCCTTGTGAAACGCCGCACGACCGGTGAACGGATCCGTACGATTGCCAAATCTGGAAGAAATATAACCTGACGTAACTGGGCGTCCCTCGGGGTAGGCCTCTTCGCGGAGCCTCCGATTGAGCAAGAAGTCCTCGAGGACGTTCAGCTGTTGCTGGCGATCCTGGAGCTGCACGCTCAACGAATCCAACGCCGTCAAGATCCCCGGCGCCTGCATGGGGTCGGCCATCGCAATCGGCTCCTCGGGACCGCCCAGGGAGGGCTCACTCGTGAAGTCGAACTCCCCATCGTCGAGACCGGCCATATGCGTCAGCCGTTGGCCAAGTGCGTCAAGGCGAACGACATGAGCGTTCATCTGCCCTAACCGCAGAGCAAGCGCGTCTAGATTCTGCTGTGTCGCGCGACGGGTCGCGTTCAGCAGGTCCTCCTGCTCGGCAAGTTCGGCCCGCCAATTCTGGACTTGTGCGGACGGGCTGGCGATTCCGAAACGCTCTGCAGCCCTGAATCCGGAATAGAATACGCCGGCGAACACAACGAACGCGAGGCATGTAAGGCTAACCCAGACTCCGCTAGAGGTCAGTCGGACGTTACCGACATGCCCCCTATTCTCCGACAGAAGAATCAACTGCATGAATATCCGCCCTCGACCTCAGCTGGTTTCTTGTTCCTTATTCCTACACCGCGCCCGCCCGTTTGGCGCGATAGGATAGTGTAATTATAACGTGATCTGTAAGACACTCGTTAACCACGCTATCCTAGGACACAACCCCCGTGGACCGGTGGTTGTGCGTCCCACCCGTTTAGAGCGGTTTGCCCTTTTCGAGAGACCTGGAATGCTCAGAAAATCGCCTTCTCAAGAATGTAAGGGCGAAACCTTGACGCCCGTCTCATAATCATGGCCGCCAAGGATCCCAAGTCGCTAACCGACCTCCTGCAGTGCGGGGCCTTGGGAGAGCTTACCGCTGAGGCTCAACGCCGGCGGGGCCTGACGCAGCGCGTCCGGGCTCTGCTCCCGGCCGATGAAGCGGCCCATCTAGTGAGTGTCAGTACCGATTCGGAGGGTGAGCTGGTCCTGGTCATGGATGCCTCCGTTTGGGCGGCACGGGTGCGGTACCATGCAAAGCGCCTTGGCCGGGACCGTATCACGGTTAAAGTAGTTCCGCGCTCAGATCAACCGGAATAAATAAGCGAAAAACCTTAAGGCGTGGGAAACCGGCGAAGCGGAGTGTGCACGACTAGTATTTTGAGCATTTCGAGCCGAGGCTCGACGAAGTATCGCAACAGCTGGAACGTCTTAGGCCTAGCCGGGGGCGAGTTGGTAGGACACGGGTGAGCGCCGTGGGTCGTCGAAGACGACCTCCTCGAATTGATTCTCCTGATCCAGCAACGCGCGGAGCAGGCTGTTGTTGAGATGGTGGCCTGACTTGTATCCCGTGAACTCGCCGATGAGGCAGCAACCCAGGAGATAGAGATCTCCAACGGCGTCCAATATCTTGTGACGGACGAACTCGTCTCTGAATCTGAGGCCATCCTCGTTAAGCACCCGGTACTCGTCCATCACCACCGCATTGTCGATGCTACCGCCGAGCGTCAAGTCTCTCTCCCTGAGGCTCTCGATGTCCGTCAAGAATCCGAACGTGCGTGCTCGACTGATCTCCTTGAGAAATGAGGTCGTCGAGAACTCGAGACTCGCGCTCTGCTTGTGCTTTCTCAACACCGGATGGTCGAAATCGATCTCGAGATTCACCTTGAAGCCGTTGTACGGCGTCAACCGCGCCCACTTCTCACCATCCCCAACTTCGACAGGCTTCCGGATACGGATAAAACGCTTCGGGGAGTTCTGCTCCTCAATGCCGGCTGATTGGAGTAGGAAAACGAAAGGCGCTGCACTGCCATCCATGATGGGGACTTCCGGCGCGGTAAGGTCGACGAAAGCGTTGTCGACGCCGAGCCCCGCCAAGGCGGAAAGCAGGTGCTCGACCGTAGCGACCTTGGCCTGCTGATGCTCAAGTGTAGTACCCAGCGTAGTCTCAGTGACTTTTAACGCATCGGCCGGGATATCGACGGGCGTATCGAGATCAATGCGCCTGAAGGTAATGCCTGAGTTGGGCGGCGCGGGTCTCAAGGTCATATAGACCTTGGCACCACTGTGCAGGCCGATTCCCGTGGCTCGGACTGATTCCTTGAGCGTTCGCTGCTTCAAGCGCTGATCCCGGTTGCGTTGGAGGTTTGAGCCCCATGTATGACATCCTGGGTTGACCTACGGGTCGCGTGGCACCCCCAGAACTTGCAGGACACTAGTATAGCGCTCGCAGCACGGGCAAGGAAACGAGGCAGCACATACGGCAATCGTTCGGCTCAATCAGCCTGGCGCCGCAAGAATGCCGGTATATCCAAGAGTTCCTCCTCGTTCTCAGGGAACTCGGTCAACCCGTCCCCCACGGCGCGTTTACGTTGAACCGCGGGCTTCTCCAGCTCGGAATAATTAGGCTCCCCGGCAACCGAGCGCGTCACCACCCGAACCGGCTGCTCACCGTTTCCAGTCGCCTGGCCGAGGCCGGTCGCCACCATCGTAACGCGAAGCTCTTGGGCCATATCCGGATCGATAACCGTTCCGATCACCACCGTGGCATCCTCCGAGGCAAACTGCTTCACCGTTTCGCCGACTTCTTGGAACTCACCGATCGACAGGTCCATTCCGGCGGTCACGTTCACCAAGATACCGTTGGCTCCGGCAAGATTGATGTCTTCCAGCAACGGGCTCGAGATCGCCGCTTCGGCTGCCACCCGGGCTCGATCCTCTCCGTTAGCCATACCCGAACCCATCATCGCCATGCCCATCTCTGACATGACTGTTCGAACATCCGCGAAGTCCACATTAATTAATCCCGGGCGGGTGATCAGTTCCGCGATCCCTTGGACCGCTCCCTGTAATACCTGGTTCGCGGTTCGAAAAGCGTCTAGAAGCGTCGTCTCCGGCCCCAGTACGGTCAGTAGTTTCTCGTTCGGAATCGTGATGAGGGAGTCGACGTAGCGACCCAACTCCGCGATTCCTTGGTCTGCGATCTGCATGCGCTTAGCTCCCTCCATAATGAAGGGCCTGGTCACCACCGCCACTGTCAGGACGCCCAGCTCCTTCGCCAATTGGGCGATCACGGGAGCTGCGCCCGTCCCGGTACCGCCTCCAAGGCCGGCGGTGATGAAAAGCATGTCCGCGCCCTCGATCACCTCCTGAATGCGGTCCCGGTCCTCCATAGCAGCCTGCCGACCGATTTCCGGATTAGCGCCCGCCCCGAGGCCCTTGGTGATGTTGCAACCGATTTGAAGTCCGGTCTGTACCTCCGCGCCCTTCAGCGCCTGAGCGTCGGTGTTGGCACAGATAAACTCGACGCCTTCGATTCCGGAACTCATCATGTGCCCGACGGCGTTTCCTCCGCCTCCGCCGATGCCAACCACTTTTATGATTGCCGTCTCGCTGTATCCATCCATTAACTCGAACATTTCCGAACTCCTTAAGAAGTCAAACGCTTAAAAATTCCCTTGAAACCAATTCTTCATCCTTTCGAACACCCCGGGCATACCCACGTTAGCGACCGACCTGTCCGCCCGAGCCTGGACAGTTTCCTTTCCGTAGAGAAGGAGCCCGACACCGGTAGCGTGAATGGGGTTACGCACCACGTCCGACAATCCCCCCACATACTGTGGTACGCCCAACCTGACGGGCACATGGAAAATCTCCTCTGCGAGCTCAATCGCACCTTCCATCTTCGCGCAACCTCCTGTAAGGACGATGCCCGCAGCAATCAGCTCCTCGAAGCCGGAGCGCCGCAACTCGTCGCGCACGAGCGAGAAGAGTTCTTCGTACCGTGGCTCCACAACCTCAGCAAGAGTCTGCCGAGCCAGTCGGCGTGGTGGACGATCTCCGACGCTCGGCACCTCGATCGTCTCGTCAACATTAGCCAGCTGTGATAGGGCGCAGGCATATTTGATCTTTATCTCTTCTGCATACTGGGTGGGCGTGCGAAGCGAAACCGCAATGTCATTCGTCACTTGGTCCCCGGCGATGGGTATCACGGCCGTGTGCTGGATCGCACCACCGCAGAAGACCGCGATATCGGTGGTACCGCCCCCCATGTCCACCAGACAGATCCCGAGCTCCTTTTCATCTTCCGTCAGCACTGCATGGCTGGAAGCCAGTTGCTCGAGCACCACGTCCTCCACATCCAGCCCGCAGCGTTGAATGCACTTGACGATATTCTGGGCGGCGCTGACCGCGCCGGTGACCAGATGGACTTTCGCCTCTAGCCGGACGCCGGACATACCTATCGGCTCGCGGATACCCTCCTGGGAATCGATGAGGAATTCCTGCGGTAACACATGAAGAACTTTTTGATCCGCCGGGATTGCGACCGCGCGGGCCGCGTCAATCACGCGGTCTACGTCGCTGGCACTGACTTCCTTGTCGCGAATAGCCACGATTCCATGCGAGTTGAGGCTACGCACGTGGCTGCCAGCGATGCCCGAGTAGACAGTGTGGATTTCACACCCTGCCATGAGCTCTGCTTCCTCAATCGCGCGTTGGATCGACTGAACCGTCGATTCAATATTGACGACTACGCCTCGCTTGAGCCCCCGAGACGGATTGGAACCGATGCCGATTACCTCGAGCACGTTTTCGGGGGAGATCTCCCCCACGATCGTGACAACCTTCGAGGTGCCGATATCCAGCCCAACGAGAAGTTTTCGTTCCTCGCGCCTAGCCACTGCCTAACACCTCGCCTGCCTCCGCGAGCTGCAGCTCCTCGTCCGTGATCCAATCGATCGAAAAACCGTTCGTGTAGCGGAGGTCCACGTACCTGACGCGCTCAAACTCCGCAGCGAGCATGGGCGCCACGACCTCGAATAGGCGGTCCAGCCGCTGGTCCACGTCGCGGCGACCGATACGAATCTGCTGACCGGTTTCGAGCACAATGTGCCACGCGCCGCGCTCATCCATGACCAAGGCCTCGAGTGACAGATTGGCTTCTACCAAGCGCCCCCTGAGTGTGAGATATCGCCTCACAAGCTCCCACTCGCTGCCGGTCGGACCGACCAGGCGCGGCAACTCCGGAAAGGCGTGACGGGCATCGTTGGTGAAAAGCTCCCCGTGAGTATTCAGGAGTCCCGTGTCTCCCCAGCGCGCCGCCGCCTGGTGCTCGACGACCCGAATGGCTAGCTTGTCCGGCCACCTGCGAGTGATCTCTGCACGCTCAACCCAGTCTAGCCCTTCCACCCGGCGCTGCAGCGCACCGAGATCGCTAGACAAGAAACCCCGATCAAGCCCGGGCGCAAGGGCCGCCTCAACCTGGATGGGTGTCACCCGTTGAAAGCTCCCCTCTATCTCGAGCTGCCGAACTGGATGATCCAGAAGAGTCTGCGCGCCGAAGAACCCCACCCCAAAAACACCCACGACGGTTGGCGGCACCAGCAGGTACCTCCAGTTGATGGCAAGCTTGGGAAACTCTCGCGACTTCGTCACGATCTTTCGGCGGTTAACTTTTGCCCGTGTCACGAAACTCTCTCACCTAGAATTCGAACCTCGAGCGTTAGAGTGACGCCCGAATCTTCCCGTACACGATCCCGTACCAATTCAATCAAGTCCTCAACGTTCGCTGCGCTCGCGGAACCGGTATTGATGATGAAGTTGGCGTGCTTCTCGGAAACGACGGCGTCACCGATACGCTCCCCTTTGAGGCCCGCAGCCTCTATCAATTTTGCCGCGTAACAGCCGGGTGGGTTGCGAAATACGGATCCGCAGCTCCGCTGCCCCAGAGGTTGAGAAATGCCCCGCTTGCGCATCAACCCTGAGATGTTCGAAAAGTCGGCGCCAGTTTCACGCTCGAAAGCCAGCGTCGCGCCCAAGAACCACTCGTCGGTTTCACGCTCCACCGAGCGGTAAGCCACCCTGAACTCATCCGCAGCCCGGATTCTCATCGTCCCCGTTCGGTCGATGGTTTCCACAGACTCCACGGCATCCCAGGTTTCGCCGCCGAACGCGCCCGCGTTCATGGCCAGTGCGCCCCCGAGGGTGCCTGGAATGCCAGCAAAAAAAGCCGAAGGACCAAGTTGCCAGCGCATGCATTGCCTTGCCAGAACCGTGCATGGAACGCCGGCGCCGACTTTCAGGTGTCGTTCGTCCAATTGCTCGATGCGCGCCGGAAGATCCAGCGTGCAAATCACCACACCTCGAATGCCACCGTCTCGAACCAGTAAATTCGATCCCAGTCCGATCCAGTGAATTTCGTTATCAGGATCCTGTTGGGTTAGAAACTCGGCCAAATTTTTCACATCCGCCGGCTGATAAAACACGTCAGCGGATCCCCCAATGCGCCACGACGTGTGGACGCTCATTGGCTCGTCACTGAGAAGCCGTTCTGTCGTGCGCTTATCAATCACAACTGCGTTCACCGCCTCACTCCAACGGGGCCCTTAACGGCAAGCTCCGTCGGCAGTCGCTGAGCCATCGCCCCGATGCTTCCTGCGCCGAGGGTTAACACGACGTCGTCGGGTTGCAGGACACTGCGCAGCGCTTCAGGGAGGGTGTCAAGGTCCCCAATGAAAATGGGCTCCACGCGTCCGCGGCTCCTCACCGCTCGCGCCAACGCCCGGCCGTCGGCGCCCGCGATTGGATCTTCTCCGGCCGCAAAAATATCCGTCAGCAGGAGCACATCGACGTCAGAGAGTACCTGCGCGAAATCGTCCATTAAGGCTTGTGTACGCGTGTAGCGATGTGGCTGGAACACGACGAGGAGACGACGATCGGGCCACACCTGTCGGGCCGCACGCAGAGTCGCGCCGATCTCCGTCGGATGGTGTCCATAATCATCAACGAAAGTCGCTAGCCCGCTGGGGGTGGTCACCGATCCAAGCACCTGGAAACGGCGATCGATCCCTGAGAACTCGGAGAGTGCCCTTTGAATTGCTTCGTCGGAGACGCCAAGCTCGGTGGCAACCGCAACGGCAGCCAACGAATTGAGTATGTTGTGCCGACCCGGCAGGTTTAGAGTAAGTTGCAACGGATCGCGATCGACACGGTATACCGAGAAAGAATTCGATAGAGCGGACGGCTGGGCGCTCCCGGCACGCACGTCGGCCCGCTCCGAAAACCCGTAGCTCATAACTCGCCGCCCCAAGTCTGGAATGATTTCGCGAGTATTAGGATCATCGCAGCACAGAACCGCCAAACCATAAAAAGGCAGATTGAGCAGGAAATCCGTGAAGCCCTGCTTGAGGCGCCCGAGCTCCCCTTCGTAACTCTCAAGATGCTCGGCATCGATATTTGTCACAACGGCGATAACGGGCTGTAGATGCAGGAACGAGGCGTCGCTCTCATCGGCCTCGGCCACCAGGTAGTTACCTTCACCCAGCTTGGCGTTGGCGTTGGCACTGGCGAGTCGCCCGCCGATCACGAAAGTGGGATCCAGTTCGCCTTCGGCGAGCACACTGGCGACAAGGCTCGTCGTCGTAGTCTTGCCGTGCGTCCCCGCAACCGCAATTCCGTAGCGGAACCTCATCAGCTCTGCCAGCATCTCTGCCCGCTGCACGACAGGGATTCGCCGCCGATTTGCCTCGAGGACCTCCGGGTTGCCCGCAGGGATCGCGCTACTCACCACGACGACATCTGCCGCGCCCAGATGGCTCGCATCGTGACCCACTTGGATCCGAGCACCAAGACTCGACAGTCGTTCGGTGACCGAATTGAGTTTGGTGTCCGAGCCCTGCACCGCATAACCGAGGCTGATCAGCACCTCAGCGATTCCCCCCATGCCTACGCCACCGATTCCGACGAAGTGAATGTGGTGAATGGCGCCCATTCGGTCGGTCATGACCGCACCTCAGCAAGCTCAAAACATATGTCCGCCAGGTCCTTAGTCGCATCCGGTAGCGCTTGAGCGCGCGCACTCTCGCGGAACTGAGCCAGAAAACTGCGATCCTCGAGCAGTCGAGTAAGCTCGCGGGCGAGTCGCTCCGAAGTGAACTCATCCTCCGGTATCACGACACCTGCGCCACGGGATGCAAAGCTATCTGCGTTTCGAGTCTGGTGATCGTCAATGGCATAGGGATAAGGCACCAATATGGCCCCTAGCCCGGCTGCAGCGAGCTCGGCGATGGTGAGCGCGCCAGCGCGACAAATGACGAGGTCGGCCCAACCATACGCGTTCGCCATGTCGTCCACGAAACCTTCCAGGCGCGGCTTCACACCGCACTTGGCGTACGCATCGCGCGCATCCTCGAGTCCCCGCCCAGCCTGGTGCCAGATCTCGAGCCTCAGTCGCTCGGGCAGCGCGGCCAGTGCTACCGGGACTCGCTGATTAAGAACCGCCGCCCCCTGGCTACCACCGAGAATCAGTACCCTCAATGGAGCGCCCGCACGCGCCTCGGCGCGTTTGGAACTCTCAGGTAGGTTAAGGATCTCCCGCCTCACCGGGTTACCGATTAACTCCGCTCGAACACCGTTCGGAAAGCTGTTCGGAAAAGCCTGAAAAACCCGTCTGGCGAAACGCGCCAAAATACGGTTAGTCGTTCCCGCAACCGCGTTCTGCTCGTGAATTAACAACGGTCGACCGCTCAGCCAAGCCGCGATACCGCCAGGACCGGAGACGAAGCCACCCAAGCCAAGCACAGCCGCCGGCTGGCGACGGCGCACCGCTACGAACGCTTGCAGGAGTGCGAGCGCAAGACGAAACGGCGCGACCAGCCAAGCGAACGCCCCTCGACCTCTAAGCCCTGACACGGAGATCCACTCGACTTCGATACCTGCGTCCGGCACGAGGCGAGCCTCCAAACCCTTTCGCGTCCCCATCCAAACTACGGAACCCGAGCGACTACGGATCTCCTCGGCAACTGCTAACCCGGGGAACACGTGCCCCCCGGTGCCGCCTGCCATGATCATAATTGGCCCAGTCACTTTTTCTTCCTCTTCCGGGTCTCGGGAGCTTCCGCCCGTCGCGCCGCAGTCACCAGTTCGTGATGTATGCGCGCTAAGAAACCAAGTGAGACCAGCGTGATCACAACACTCGTGCGGCCGTAGCTGATTAACGGAAGGGTCAGTCCCTTGGTGGGGAGGAGACCTGTATTGACCCCCATGTTAATGAAGGCTTGAATACCCAAAGTAAGCCCGATACCCGTGCTGACCAACCCCTGGAACGGCATTCCTAGCTCGCTAGCTCGCGGCCCCATCGCGATAGCTTTGAAGACGACGATGCCGAAAAGAACGATTGCCAGCGTTACGCCCATGAAACCGAGTTCTTCGGCCATGACTGCGAAGACGAAATCGGTGTGCGCCTCGGGCAGGTAGAACAGCTTCTGGACACTCTCACCAAGCCCCACACCCAACCAATCTCCCCGCCCGATCGCAATCAAAGACTGAGTGAGTTGGAAACCGCTGTTATAAGGGTCTGCCCACGGATCGAGAAACGTGGTCAGCCGTTGCAACCGGTAACTTGAAGTCAGCGCCAGCGCGGATAGGGCCGCGACCGCCACAACAAATGAGAGGAAGAAATCCCTCAAGCGTGCACCACCTACGAATAGCAACCCGAGACCCGTCGCCGTCAATACCACGGCGGCCCCGAAGTCCGGCTGCGCCAATAGGAGTGCACAGGCTAGGGCAACGAGTGACATAGGCTTAAGAAACCCCAGCGTCTTTGCATTAAGCTCGGTCTGATGTCGAACCACATAGCTCGACAGATAGACCAACAGGCAAAAACGCGCTGGTTCTGATGGCTGCAAGGTCAACGGGCCAAGGTCCAACCACCGCGTGGCACCGTTCACCGTGTGCCCGATGCCGGGCACGAACACCGATGCGAACAGCGCCATCGCAGCCAGCAACAACAACCCATTCAGTCGAAACCACAGGTCGGTTGGTGTCGCCATCGCTACTGCCGCTCCGAAGCAGCCGATGGCAATGGCGCCAAAATGGCGAATCAGAAAATAGTGCGGTTCTCCCATAGCACTGTCCGCCAAACTTATAGATGCCGAGCTCACCATGACGCTTCCCAGTACCAGCAAAGCGATGACTGCTGATAACAGTTTTGGATCCAGATTGAAGCCTTTGAACCCGAGATCCTGATTCATCTCAGGTGCTCCTTCACTGCCTCAACAAAGACATCACCGCGTTTCCGGTAGTTGGGGTACATGTCCAGACTGGCGCAGGCGGGAGACAGTAATACCGTGACCGGACGAGCCGTCGCCGCGCGGGCGATTTCGAGGGCGCTGCCCACCGCTTCTCGCATGTCCTTCGCGGCTTGGACGGACGCAGTCGGTGACAATACCGCCTGAAGCTCAGCGGCCGCCTCACCGATAACGACCGCACCGACTAATCTACCTTCGGCGGCCTCAACCAGTGGGGCGAAATCTGCATCCTTAGCCCGACCACCAGCGATTAGCACGAACGGCCCCGAGAGCCCCCGCAATGCTGCAACGGTCGCGCCCACATTGGTGCCCTTGGAATCATTGATGAATACGACTCCGTCTTCCTCAGCCACCCTCTGGCAACGATGGGGGAGGCCCTGAAACGCGCGAAGCTCATCCAACTCGGCCTCACGTCGCGGACCTAGAAACTCGCCCGTTACAACCCCGGCAAGGGCCATGGCGGCGAGCGCGTTAGCTTCATTGTGCAGGCCTTGGAGCGCAAGCTCCGCGACCTTCATGAGCGGAGCACCGTCTCTGCACAACCACCGCTCGCCCCGATGCTCTGCAGACGAGTAGCCTGCCTCTAATGGCTCGTGCACAGAGTACGCGATCGTCTGCCCGTGCTTGCGCGCCATTTCCCTGACCACCTCGTCGTCCCAATTGAAAACAAAGGTGTCCGCTGACTGCGCGAGCTTTGCCTTCAAAGAAACGTAACGCTCGAAGCTTCCGTGCCGATCCAGATGATCGGGCGAAACGTTCAGCACGGCGCAAGCGATGGACCTGAAATTCTCCGCGGTTTCAAGCTGAAAGCTGGAGAGCTCGAGCAGATAAGCTTCTGCCGGGACTTCGAGTAACTCGAGTGCGGGCGGCCCGAGATTTCCTCCCGAGGCGACCCGTACTCCGGTGGTAGACAGGATGCGTTCCAGCAACGTAACCACCGTGCTCTTACCGTTGGAGCCGGTCACTCCGATGACGGGCGTGTCCACCGCCTGAGCGAAAAGCTCTATATCGTTGATGATCGGTATACCCAAACGCTGCGCCTCGACGACGATGGGTATGTCCAGGCCGAGCCCGGGAGACAACACCACCTGAGAGACACCCTCGAGCCAACGGACATCCAGACTCTCAAGAACAATCGAAATCTGGGACTGGTCTTGGCGCAGCGCCTCCAGTCCGGGTGGCCGAGCGCGGCTGTCGATGACCAAAGTTTCGTCGCCCCGTGAAGCGAGAAATCGGGCGACGGAAAGCCCGGTGACACCCAGACCCACCACTAGCGTCCGCTTGTCCTCACCCGAGGCGTTCATCTCCTCTTCACCCCATTTTTCCGCAGATCTCATCAAACTTCTTGGTGTCCCCCGGCGGGTTCTACCTGATCTTCAAGCTCGCCAACCCAATGAGCACGAGGATTACCGTGATAATCCAGAACCGCACGATAACCTTCGGCTCAGCCCAACCCTTTAACTCGAAATGGTGATGCAGCGGGGCCATACGAAAAATGCGCCGGCCGGTCATCTTGTAGGAGGCAACCTGGATAATGACTGAGACGGTTTCAATGACGAACACACCGCCCATGATGAACAACACCAGTTCCTGCCTCACCACCACAGCCACCAGGCCCAATGCGGCACCAAGAGCCAGAGCTCCGATGTCGCCCATAAAGACCTGAGCGGGGTAGGTGTTAAACCACAAAAAGCCCAGGCCGGCGCCAGCCAGGGCCGCACAGAAAACGAGCATCTCACCGGCACCCGAAACATAGGGAATGCCTAGATAAGACGAGAACACACTGTTGCCAGCAACGTACGCGCATATGCCCAGCGCAGAGCCCACGAGTACCGCCGGCATGATGGCGAGCCCGTCGAGGCCATCGGTTAGATTGACACCGTTCGACGAACCAACTATCACCAGATAGGTAAATACAATGTAGACGATGCCGCTAAGAGGGATCATCAGATTGGGGAAATAAGGGATGAGCAGCGCATGCTCCACTGCGGGATTTTCCGCTGTCGTGTAGAACGCCGTTGCGGCAGCAAGGCCGACGACGGACTGCCAGAAGAACTTCACGGATGGACGCACACCCTCAGCGTCGCCGACGACGATTTTTCTGTAATCGTCCACGGAACCGACCAGTCCAAACGCGAGCGTTGCGAGCAGTACGATCCACACGAATCGGTTGGTTAGGTTGGCCCAGAGTAGGGTGCTCACGACGATCGCCAGGAGTATCAGCGCGCCACCCATGGTGGGGGTGCCCGCTTTCGGCTGGTGGCTTCTCGGTCCCAGCTCCCGAATCGGCTGTCCTACACGCCGCGAGATCAATCGCTTAATGACGAACGGTCCCATGGCAAAAGATAGGATAAGAGCGGTAAGAGCCCCAAGGATGGCGCGCAGCGTCAGGTAATTGAACACGTTGAAGCCGGAATGAAACCGGGTTAGATACTCGGTGACGTAGATCAACACGCTGACGCCTCGCTCACTTCACGCCCGGCACCGAGTCTTGCAACCAACCGGTCCAGTTCCATGACCCGGGAACCCTTCAACAGGAGTGTCGTGTCCTCCGCCAGCAATGGTTCGAGAGCTTGCTGAAGGGATGCAAGCTCAGAGAAAAACTGCCCATCTCCCCCATACCCCGCGGCAGCATGTCGGCTTAGATCTCCGATCGCGAACAACGCATCGCAACACTCCCTAGCGTATTCACCAATCTCCCGGTGTAACGCTGGCGCTGTTTCACCGAGCTCCGCCATATCACCGAGGACAAAGAGGCGATTTCCCTCGCACTCGCGCAGAAAGTCCAAAGCGGCACGGGTCGACTCCGGGTTGGCGTTATAGCTATCGTCAATAATCATCGCTCCCCCGCGACCGGGGAGTAGATTCAGCCGTCCCTCCACGGCATGCGCTTGGCTCAAACCAGTCTGGATCTCCTCGCCCGATGCACCCACCGCGTGCGCGGCCGCAGCCGCGGCCAATGAGTTCAGCACATTGTGTCGACCCGCCAGGGGCAATTGCATTTGGAGCTCGGCGCCTTCGGGCAGTTGGAGCGTGAATCGGGAGCCCTCGGGCTCAACCACGATTTCCCCGTTGACCTTGCAGTCAGCTCCGTTCCCCAAGCCAAAGCTAATCACCTTTTCCGCTTGGCTGCGCGCACGCCAGTCCGCACAATGTTTATCGTCAGCGTTGATGACTGCTGTACCCGCCCTCGGGAGGTGGTCGAGGAGCTCGCCCTTGGCCGCCGCAACTCCCTCTACGGATCCGAAACCCTCGAGATGGGCAGCGTTCGCGTTCGTGATGACGCCCACTGTCGGTTGAGACAACTCGCTCAGATAACCGATCTCGCCGGGATGATTCGCGCCGAGCTCGATTACTAGCACCTCGTCTTCTTCGCCGAGTTCCATCAAAGTCAGCGGCACACCGAGGTCGTTATTCAGGTTGCCACGAGTGACGCAGATTTCGCGCCGTGCCCCAAGGATGCTCGCAATTAGTGCTTTGACCGTGGTCTTTCCGTTGCTCCCGGTCACCGCAATCACAGGGATAGAGAAATTCCCCCTCCAGGCACGCGCCACCTGAGCAAATGCGTCACGTGTATCGAGAACCCTGACCTGTGGGAGCGAGAGACTCGTTAGACGCGATACCACTGCGCCGACCGCTCCCTTGGACTGCGCGTCAGCAAGGAAATCGTTACCATCGAACCGATCACCGGAGATCGCGACAAAGAGCGATCCGGATTCAAGCTCCCGACTGTCGATGCTGACGCCCTCGAACTCCGAGTCCTCGCCTACGAGTACTCCTCCTACTTCCCGAGCCACAGCAGAAAGCGTGCGCGCCATCACGCCTGTCCTCCTAAGGCTGCCTTGACGACGGCGCGATCGCTGAACGGGTGGCTCTCTCCCGCCACCCATTGCCAAGCTTCATGACCCTTGCCTGCCACCAGAACGATATCCCCAGCACCCGCCTTGAGGACAGCATCTCGGATCGCTCGTGCACGATCATGCTCAATCCAGACATTAGGGTGATCAATTATTGCGGCCCGGATCGCCGCAATTATTTCTCCGGGATCCTCACCGCGAGGATTGTCATCGGTTAGCACGATGTGATCGGCGAAACGAGCCGCCACGGCACCCATGAGCGACCGCTTGCCAGTATCCCGCTCGCCGCCGCAACCAAACACACACCATAGATCTGCTCCGACCAGGTTGCGCAGATTTGAGAGCACGCGCTCGAGCCCCGCTGGGGTATGCGCATAGTCGACCACCACCGTGGGCTGGTCTGAGACCCCTCCCAATATTTCCATACGTCCCGGCGGCGGCTGACAACGACTTAATACTTCGCAAGCCTCATCCACCGGAACGTTCCAGGTGAGCAAGACCCCCAGCGCTAAAACAAGATTCTCGGCATTAAAATCGCCAATCAACGGCGAGGTGATCGCACCGGTACCTCGAACCTCGTCCACGAGAGCACCCGAGATCTCGATCGTGACCCCCTGCAACCCCGAAGCGGTGAGGGTCCCTCGAATACCACGGTCGGACGCCAGGCTTACGTCGATCCGCTCGATAGACTCGGCGAGCCCTCGCGCCAGGGTTTCACCGAAAGGATCGTCGACAAAAACCACGGCATGGCGTAAGCCGTGTAGTGTGAATAGCCTCGCCTTTGCGGCTCGATACTCGGCAGCATCCGCGTGATAGTCCAGATGATCCCGAGTGAGATTTGTAAACACGGCCGTATCGAAGGTCAGCCCAGCGACTCGATCCTGCGCGAGTGCGTGAGAGGAGACTTCCGTAGCCGCGAAGTCGGTTTCAAACGACGCCAGTGTCCGGTGAAGGCTGAGGCAGTCCGGCGTGGTCAGCGTCTGGGTTGTGAGGGTCGGGGGAATGCCGGCCCCTAGGGTCCCAACATACGCGCAGGGGTAACCGCGTAGCGTCTGGGCCTGGGCCACCAGGTAAGCAACGGTGCTCTTGCCGTTGGTACCAGTGAATCCAGCCAATCTCGGTCCGCGCTCACCCAGGCGATAGAACCGCCGCGCCAACTCTCCCAACCGAACGCTCAGATCGGGGACGGCAACCCTCGGCACTGTGGACTCCTCGACGCCGGAGACCGGGTTCGCCGCCAATGGTGCCCGCCGAGTTCCGAGGCGCTCCTTCTCGGGCCCTGTCCGGGACTCGGGTTCAAAAAGCACCACCACGGCTCCTTTGCGGATAGCCTCCTCGGCATAGGCAAGGCCGTGGCTCCGCTCGCCGCTAACGGCGACGAAGGCGGCGCCTGGCTGCACCTGGCGACTGTCGGAAACCAGATCGGTGATTTGGATACCGCCCACATCTGGCGGTACCGCGCCAAGCAACTCACCCACCGTCATCACGGTTGTCGCCAGCGCCGCCATCATCGGTCCACCTCGATCGCGGGGTTTCGGGCAACGATGGTCACCGGTGGCTCTGCCAGGGCATCTGGAGGCACAGCGAGCAAACGCAGCGCACCCGACAGGATTCGGGCGAAGACCGGTGCGGCTACGTCTCCCCCGTAGTACTCTTCGCCGCGCGGCTCGTCGATGACCACCACCGCCACCAACTTCGGATCCGTAACCGGCACGAATCCACCGAACACGGCCAGATAACGATCCTTGGAGTATCCGCCAACGCTCGATTTCCACGCGGTGCCCGTCTTACCCGCGACTCGGAAATTGGCTATGGCTGCCCGATTACCCGTGCCTACTGGTGAGACCACCGCCTCCAGCATCCCGTTGAGGGCCTGAGCCGTATTACTCGAGACAACCCTTTCGCCAACCGGTATCTCATCCACGGCGACCAAGGAAACGGGCCGACGCACCCCGCCCGCGGCAATGACCGCATAGGCCTGGGCAAGTTGCAGCGGCGTCACGGACAATCCGTAACCGTAGGCGAGCGTTGCCTGCCCCACCGGACGCCAGTGCTGTGGATCGTTAAGCACCCCCGCGGACTCACCGGGAAAGCCGCTGTCTGTAAGCCGGCCGATGCCGAATCGAGATAGCGCCGCCCACAAGTCCCGATGATCCAAATCGAGCGCGATCTTAGCCACCCCGACGTTACTGGACTTCGCCAAGATCGTCGTCACATCGACCTCGCCGAGGTTATTGTTATCCTGAGTAATGACATTACCGTTGATCCGCAGAAAGCCCGGGGATGTGTCGACAATGGAATCCGGGGCATACCGGCCGCTCTCCAGAGCCGCGGCAATCACGAACGGCTTGAAGCTCGAACCCGGTTCGAAGATGTCGGTGGCGGCGCGGTTACGGTAGCGTGAGGCAGCAAACTGGGCCCGGTTGTTCGGGTTGTAAGAGGGCTGGTTTGCCATGGCCAAGACTTCACCTGTCTGAGCATCAAGTACGACGACCGACCCGGATAACGCCCCGTTCTCCGTGATAGCTTGCTTGAGCTCGCGATAGGCGAGGTACTGAAGTCGCAGGTCGAGGCTCGCCCTCAGCACTTTGCCCGGCCTGGGTGCGCTAACTAGTTCCACGTCCTCGATCACGCGACCCAGCCGATCCTGTATGACGCGTTTCGTGCCACTCTCCCCGCGGAGCCAGTAGTCGAATTCGTACTCGAGCCCCTCCTGGCCAATGTCGTCGATGTTCGTAAAGCCGAGCAGGTGTCCAACCACCTCACCGGCCGGGTAGTAACGCCGGTACTCCCGAAGCGTCGCCACCCCTGGAATCCCCAGTTGTAGGACTTGAACGGCATGGTCGGGACGCAGATGGCGGCGCAGATACACGAACTCCCGATCCAGGCTGCTGGTAATACGACGGGCGAGCCAATCCTCATCAAGCTCCAGCACGCGGGCCAACTCGCCCAGGCGCTCCATGGCCGTTCTTAGCTCCTGGGGATTGGCCCAGATGCTATCCACCGGTGTGCTCACGGCGAGCGGCTCGCCGTGGCGATCAGTGATAGAACCCCGGTGTGCAGAGATCTGCACCGCCCGCAAGTGCCGGTCGTCACCCTGGGCCGATAGGAAGTCCTTTTCCAATACCTGCAGGTAGAGAATGCGGCCCTCCAGCAATAGGCCGGCACACATGACGCCGACGAGAAGAGCCAAGGTCCGCCAGCGCTTCCAGTGCAAGGTGAACGGTTTACCGCGGCCCTTCATTGGTCCGGCTCCACAATCACTACAACCTCGTCTGGGCGGGGACTTGCAAGGTTTAGCCTCTGAGACGCAAGGGACTCGATCCGCGGGTGCGTGCCCCAAGTACTCTGCTCGAGCTGAAGGCGCCCCCAATCGATCTGCAACCGATCTCTTTCACGGTTGAGCTCTTCAAGCTCTACGAACAATTGACGCGACTGGTGTTTGGCTTTGATGACCCACACACTCGACACGACGACCGCAGCAGCCAAAGACGATATTAGGCCCAACTGCAAGCATCGATTACTCAAGCGCTCGCCCCCAACTTCTCAGCGACTCGCATCCGAGCGCTGCGCGCCCTCGGGTTGGTTTCGATCTCTCTCTGAGAGGGTCGAGTCAAGCCGCCAAGCAGTCGTAGCGTCGGCCTC
>Ga0315339_1000593_pt1 | contig 42636 bp, 35 predicted proteins | sample ASW17metaG_FD_204514 | JGI IMG/M metagenome (GOLD analysis project Ga0315339, IMG submission 204514) | Ammonia-oxidizing marine archaeal communities from Pacific Ocean, United States - ASW #17 | ecosystem: Environmental > Aquatic > Marine > Oceanic | place: USA: California | collected 2016-12-05 | reverse complement strand
AATCTGCCCGCAAAAGGGCATCAACTCCGGGGACAATAAGAGTTTCACCCCCGGACGCACTAAGAACAATTGGTGAGCTAGCAGATTCACCCACCAAATGATAAGAGTTGGAATTAGAAGAAATCATAGGTGGTTACTCGTCGTGTCCGATAGTTGGTGGACATTGGTTTTCGCGTAGACTCTAATTACGATGATTACGGCATTCTGGATCACGCTCCACGGATCACGGATCGCGGCTCAGGGGTCCGGGCTCGTAATTCATTAGCCAGATTATATTAACGAGTGGTCGGTCTGCTCTTATTAAAGGGCCGGTTGATCAGATTGGAGCTTGGGCCGAGTTTTGCTTAAATGGTTTGCTCGCCAAGCATCTCGGTTCGGCTATCACGGCGCACGGAGAGCAAAAATAAACATAAGGCAGCTCAGCCTACATCGTCACTGCACCCCAAGATCCCATTGAGTTTCAAACCCGAACTGTCACTGCCAGCTGGCGTGTTCTGCTTCTTTATCTCAGGTCCCCACGTAATACTCTCGCTCCATCCCAAATTCCGTATCGTTAATGTATCCTATATGCCAGCATGTGGTTTTGTATTTGCCCGCATCGCGGTTCACCGTCTTGATCAGAATTCCTGCGGCAACCATCTCCAGCGCCCGCTTGTTTTCCCCCCATAACGCAATGCCGCAATCCTTAGCTTCCGCGCTTGCCCTCTCAAAAAGCCAGCCTTTCATACGCGTATCCGCATACCATTCTAGCATTTTTCCAAGATAGCCAAAATTCGCCACTGTTAACTCAACGTTATGTTTCTCCTCGATAGCAGGGCTTGATATCTGTCGCACGCAACATCAGCTCATGGGCATAAGCAATATCAATAGGTTACGTGAGTGGTTAGCCCCGTCAACCGACCCAAATTGTCTACTCTTTTGTCTACCCTAATTTAGATGCTAAAATGTTCTACAGTTTGTATAGCAGTTGGGGTGGGGTGCATGGGCCACCCCGGATGCATACGTTATTATTCATACACAGCTACGCAGATCAGGTATCTCAGGTGTTAACCACTATCAGTTGTCTTTAACGGCATAAACATGGGTCTACAGGATTGATATCTGCCTGTGCTTATAACGAGGTAAGTATATTTTTTACTCTTCGTTTAGTGGCAGAAATGACAGAAATGATAAAGAAACTGAAAAGTCACCCATGAGAGTGATTAGGGAAAAGTTATAGAAATTCTGTTCTCCCTGTCATTTTCTCTTCGACAGCGGTAATTTGACCGACCCCGTGAGACGGGTAAACCACATAATCCTTGACAGCGAAGCCATACAGATTACCGGTCTCGGGCTTGGACGGTGTGTTAGGCACGGCTAATCGTAACGCGAATTGAAACGCTGTGTCGTGCTAAAAGGTAGGAGTGCGCACACAAGGCCAACCCTCCAGCGTATTTCGAAGGTTTGAAAATAAAGGAGATGGGATCATGATTGCCGGTGTAGCTATGATAATTGTAGGAATACTATTATTTGTTATCGCTGCTCGGCAATACCAACTACTGATGTACGCACACGTAATGAGGATGGACGATAGCGATTATAAAGGCCAGAAACCAAGCCCAATCAATGGAGGTAAAACTATGGATTCTTTCTGTTAATTGGGGGAGTGGTAGTCATGGTAACGCGTTAGAGCTAGAAGTAGCTAGTGCTGAAAAATACGAGTCGAGTTACGAATAAACAGGCAGGGAACTATGGGACAAACAAATAGCCGTGAAAAAAGAATGACTGTTAAACACAACGCCCTCCACCTTAGTCCGCGCAAAAAAAGAATTTTACCGGCTGTATTGACGGCGGCATTTATAGCATTTCTCGCCGTTGGGCTAGAAGGCTGCAAAACATTGCAGTTTGTCAAATCTTTGCGCAGCGATCAGGCTACGACGGAAACTGCAGAAACCCCGGAAAAAGTAGAAACGACGCGTAGCGCAGAGATGGCCAATGCTGATGGTGAGATCGTCGCTTTACAGGCGTTTAACCTCTGCACAGATTGCCTGCTGACAAGTGTCCGCGGACAGGCTGTACACCGCGCACCGGATTCGGTTAAAGGCGCTCTGGAAAGCATTATTGTTTTTGGAGATAAGGTCCAATTCAAGGGCTGGGCTGCCGATACCGGCACTACTGGGCAAATTCTGACCGTGTTAATATTTGCCGATGACAAGCTGACACATATGGGCCCATTGACGGAAGAGCGCTTTGACGTGGCTAAGGCGCTTGGTACTGTTTCTGGGGTACAATTAGGCTTCTCTGTAATATTACCGAAAGCGCTGTTCAGTCGTGGAGATGGGAAAAACGACGCGGCACTGCGTTTGTTCGCCGTTACCCAATCCGGCATGGCGGCCGAACTGCCTTTCAAGAAAAGTAACTAGAATATTTTCTCGTACGGCCTGTTTAAGTTATGACCAGAAGAGCGTAAGAAACGCCATCGCCGCGCAGCTTTATAATGGCTGGCAATACGGTGCTTACAATATTGAGCAAGAGGCCGTGGCGTAATCACCGCGCTTATACGCTGTCACGCCACCATCGAAATCTACCCACGCCGACCCAACGCTAAACAGAAGCGCTCCGACGACGGCGGGCGTAGCGAGTATGTGGTGCGTGGTTGACTATAACGCCAATTGGAACGCTGTGGTGCGCTGAAAGGCAAACCGCGTTGCGGACGGCACTCTGGTGAAAGGGTGGGGGCCGGTCAGAGGCACTAACCAAGGTGTTGTTAAGTTGACTTAGTAGCAGGTCATGGTCTGCATGGCCCCATTCCACCGACATTTAGTGGTTGGCTTTGGCTGGGGAAAGGCCATCTCGAATCCCTAATTCAAAGCGCGTCGCCCCTAACATGACACATCGCCCGCGATATCAGAATTCTGGCGCGCCGCTGAGCGCCTGGGCAACGGTCAGTTCTTCGCCCTGTTCATATTGCAGTGCATCGCCGGCGATTATATGTGCGGCTCCTTTGAGGCATTCCATCAAGGAGGGGTGCGGGAAGATTGATTCCAAGATGTAGGTATAGGGCAGGCTGCGCTCGATCATGATGGCTGCAGCACCAACAATCGTATCAGCGTTTGGACCCACCACGCGGACGCCGAGAATTCGATCATCACCAGGCGGGCCTACGATAAGTTTCACAAAACCGATAGGCGGTTGAATGGCGTGGGCCCGGTGGTTGCGCGCAAACGGGTATTTACCGACCCGCACATCGCCGAATTTTTCGCGAACATATGTTTCTGTGACACCGGCACCGGCCAACATGGGAATGGTGAATACAATATAGGGGACATGGTCCAGGCCTTGTGGATAATCCGTCCCCAATATATGCGCGGCGGCGCATCTACCCTCGGCCTCGGCAACATGAACAAGCGATAAATCGCTCGGTACATTGCGGCTGCCGATATCGCCGACGGCGTAGATATGCGCCACGCTGGTGCGGGCGTTGGCGTTGATCTGAATATAGTTATCCTGGTCCAGGGCGATTCCTGCGGCCACCAAATTGAGTTTGTCTGTGCAAGGTATTCGTCCCACCGCCAGCAGAATCGATTCGGCGGTGATGTCCCCACTGGACAAATTTACCTGCACCGTATTCTCCCGCAATGCCAGGCTCTGATAGCGGCTTGAGGGAATCACTTGGATGCCCCGAGCGTGGAAGGCGTTTTGGATGAAGTCGCTGATGTCCCGATCTTCATTCGACATGATTTGCGGCCTGCTGTCGACCAGATAAACCTCGGTGCCCACGGCATTGAACATGCTAGCGAATTCACAGCCGATAACGCCGGCGCCCAATATTACGATGCTGCCTGGGGAATGGGTTAAATTGACAACCTCATCACTGGTGATCACCCGATTACCGTCAACCGACATCTGTGGCAGAATTCGTGGGCGAGTTCCAGCGGCGATGACGATATGATCGCTTGAATATTTCTGCCCGCCAACCACGATCCTGTGCGCATCGACGAATCGGGCCTTGCCCTGGATAACCTTGACCTTAAGGCGCTGCAGGCGGGACGTCAGCATTGCAGACAAGTTGGCCGCCGAGCGTTCGACGCCCCGTTGCAGCGCGCTGAAATCTATCTCCGATATCTGGCCGAAAACATCAGTGCGGTATTTTACGTGCAGATATTCGCGGGCGATTTCGTAGCCGGCCTTCGATTTGAACGCCCCCTCGATGCCGTAGCCCATCAGCGGCCCATCATTGACGATAATCACCTTCCTACCCTTTAGCGCGAGCATGCTCGCCGCGCTGATCCCGCCAGGACCGCCGCCAATGATCAAAACGTCGCAATGCTCCGTGCGCATACGTCCACTCCCTGTTCTACCCGATTATGCCCCTGCATTTTTTAGTCATTTCCGCTCATCTGATTTCGCAATAATCGAGATCGGCGAGTTCAGGAAGATCGCAAAGATAACAAACAGTGCAGAGATACGCATTTAGACACTTTAGAAAACAATTTAGTAATAGCATTGCCGAACGCAACGCATCAGTTAGCGGAGTCAATTAATCAAAAGGGTGGTCAGGTCCTAGGAAGCATCCGATTGTCAATCAGCCCTCTAGAGGACTTTATCAGACTAAACGCAATTGAGTGCGACCAAGCAGCCTGGTGCCGGCCACCAAAAATATTGCGAGTGCAATATTGTAATCAACACGCGGACAATCCAGCAAATCTCTCCCCCAATTCAAGTGCAGAAAATCGACCCGGCCACGGGAGAGACAATTAAAATCCCATTCTACTCGCGCCGGCCTGAGCGATTGCCGTCGTGCCGGTTCTGGTTCTCCCCATTCTGTGCAACAGGCGGCACAAACAGCAGGGCTTCATATAGTCACTCCGGCGGTTGGGTCGAGCGCACAAATTCCGTACTAGCGGGACGCCCGGGGAGGTCGAGCTTGGCTGTATGAGGCGGGCTTTCAGCAATTACCTTTCCGCGCCGGATGACATGGAGGCGGGTCGGGCGCAAGCGGATCGCTTCGATTGGATCGGAAGCCTGTAAGATCACCAGATCAGCGTTGCAGCCAACGTCCAGACCATAGCCCTCAAGGCCGAGATTGCGTGCTGGATTTTCGGTTACGGCCTGGAAGCAAGCCCTAATTTCGTCGCGCCCAGAGAGATGCCCGGCATGCACCGCCATGTGAGCGACATCGAGGACATCGCCGGTGTTCATAGAACCAACTGGATCCATAACCGAATCCTGCCCGAACGATACGTTGAGGCCGGCCGCCATCAATTCCTTCACCCGCGTCATGCCACGCCGTTTGGGATAGGTATCGTGCCGGCCCATGAGCAGCATATTGGCAGTGGGATTAGCGATGACCTGCATATCAGCCTCTACCATCAACGGAATCAGCTTGCTGACGTAATAGTTGTCCATCGAATGCATGGAGGATAGATGCGATCCGGTGACCCGGCCCTCCAGACCATGGCGAACCGTCTCGGCGGCTAGAGTTTCGACATGGCGGGAATTGGGATCGTCGGTTTCGTCGCAATGCATATCAACCATGAGGCCGCGCTCAGCCGCCAGGGCACAGAGCTGGCGCACCGATTCGTCACCTTCGTCCATGGTGCGCTCGAAATGGGGAATGCCACCAACCACGTCGACACCCATATCGAGCGCCTTGGCCATGTTCTCGACGCCGACTGGTGAGCGCAGGTAACCGTCTTGCGGAAAGCCGACCAATTGAAGGTCGATATAATCTTTTACCTGCTCGCGCACCTCGATCAGCGCAGCCACTCCGGCAAGGGTGGGATCGGTGGTATCGACATGGCTGCGAATCGCCAACAGGCCGCGCCCGACCGCCCAATCGCAATATTCCAGGGCCTTCTCAACATACCAGTCATGTTTGAGGTTAGGTTTTAGTTCGGCCCACAGTCTGATGCCTTCTAACAGCGTGCCGCTTTCATTGTAGCGAGGGTAGCCATAGAGAAGAGTGGTATCCATATGGAAATGCGAATCCACGAAAGGCGGTGTTACTAAACGTCCCGTGACATCGATTTCGCGCGCGCCTGAAGCGCCGATGCCTGCTTCGACTGCCACGATCTTGCCGCCCTTGACGGCAATATCAATTCCCGTACGGCCATCTGGGAGAGTCGCGCCGTGTAAGATAAGATCCATATCTTGCCGCTCCGCTAAACTGATTTTTGTAACCTATTTGTAACCAAAGAAAAATTTAAAACCTAGACGTCTCCCGTTAAGTTTTTTATTTAATTGGTGCCGTCTGCAAGTGTTTGATACCTGTCGCACGCACCATCATCTCATTGGCATAAGTAATATCAATAGGTTACGTGAGTGGTTAGTTAGTCTTCGACCACGCTCCTCGCTTGAGCTGACAGTGCCATTGCGAATTAGGCCTCGGGCGGGTTAGCGTTAGCTGCCGCAATCAAGGCAAAGAAAATTCAAGCCGTTCAGTGTTAAGAGGGAAACATTATGTCTGATGATATCGAAAAACGCCTGACTCGTATGGAAGACATTGAGGAAATTAAGCAATTGATCGCGCGCTATGCCAAGGCAGCGGACAATAATGGTGATCCAGCGTTGATGGCGCCTTGCTTTAGCGCTGATGTGGTGTGGAACTGCGAAGGAATTGGGGGTTGGGAAGGGCGCGACGCTGTTGTCGCTGGCTTGCGCGAAACCTCTACAGTAGTGCTGCCTTGGGCGTTACACTATATGACTCAGCCAATCATCATCGTCGCTGAGGATGGCCAAACCGCTGAGGGTGAATATTATCTCTGGGAACTGGCCAAAGCCACGCCGGAAGGCGGCGGCGCAAGCGAGGACACCTGGATCGGTGGTTGGTACGAATCCAAGTTCCGCAAGGAAAACGGTACTTGGCTATTTAACCATATCGAGCTCATTCTGAAGTTGATGAGCACGACCACGAACGCTCAGTGGGAGACGCCGATCGCGCCATGGCGGAGTTAGCAGGGATAATCTCATCGAAAAAGCTGCTGTCAGGGCAATACGAAGCAGGCTCCAAAGAACCCGAACTTTCTACAATTAAACCGCAATAAAGTTAACGCGTCAGGGTAAGTTTATTTGAAAAACCCGCAGCGTTTGAGCGGACGATCGAGGTTAAACTGGTTGTCGACAGAGGCGAGACTTGAAGCGAACTTCTGCAGGGTCTTAATGCCCTAGAAATTTTCTATAGCCCCTTCCCAACGCCGGAATGGCTAGTGTAAATTTTTAGCGCCATTGTTAAGCCAGCGGCCACACTTCTGATCCGCCGCATTACCGATCACATTGAGAACAATTCGTTGATTATTACAATAATCGAAGACACCACGAGAACATCAACAAACTTACCCTCGGCATCTATGACTGGGGAAGATCAAAGCTGCTCTAAGCAATGTGGGTTGTGATTAATGCACGGTCTACGAATTTAAGACGAGGCTCCACAGGCAGGTTCTCCAACGATGGTAGAACAATGTTTTAATCTACCCCGACCTTTAGCGAGGAGAGGTCATGCTGTTTAATCTGGAGGTCGATGCTGGGTTCAAAATGGTATAGGTGGCGAAGCTGGCAGTTCTGCGGGGCTTGCCTATCATCGTGACACCCCGCGCAGTTATCTAACCTTAGGGGGAAGAAATTGCTTTGAAAAATGTATTGCGTTGCGATGCGTTGGTTCTGGGGTGAAAAACGTAGTGTGGTGTGGTGTGGTGAGGTGACTCAACCTCAGCAACAGCATCAAATGACGAAGTGCCTCTGTGCAGCCGGTCTTCGCTGTATCGGCTCTCCCCTCAAATAGCCGAGTGGTAATTTCCGTCGCTGTAACAAAGAGCAAAGGCCAGGGCTTAGCCCGCTGGTTCGTAAACCTCTGATGCCTTATTGGCGGCCTCCAAAACTGATTTCATATCAAGCTCAGTAAGAACGGACACACGATTCACTGCTCCGCTGGCTTGAACCGCCATCGTCAGGCCAATTGCCGTGGACTCATCGGGTACATCGGCGAGTACAAAGATATCAAATTCACCCCGCGTGAACATAACAGATATCAAAGTCCCACCAACTTTACTCAGGAGCGCTTTGACAGCAGCCTCACGGTCGGAACCTGCAATGACGCCTTTCAGCGCGTGTGGAGTATAACATCCAAGAACTACAACACGCATCGTTTTCTCTCCTGTCTAAAATATCATCTATAATAACAACGACCTAGTAGGTCAATATCACCTAAAAAGTCCTTTGCAATCTGTGCGTTTATGAACACAACGGCGGTGACAAAGTTGCTTGGGCCTATTTAGTAGCAATTCATAGGATTATTGAGAACGAAAAACTATGAGTGTCAAAGCAGAAAGTAAAGAAGGGGTGACGCTTTAGCACACTGTTGTACCTCCGCTGACCCAAGTTGCTCAACTTCATGACTGATAGCTGAATTTGATGGAAAATAGAAACAGATTTGTAACGGCCGAGGATTTTATGCAGACAATCTATTCACCTGTTTTCCAGGGGCCAAAATCTTTCCCAGAGGCCACAAATTCGTAGCCGATGACAGCTTCATCACCTATAACCCAGCCGTCATGACCTGGGGCAAAGTAATAGGCATCACCAGCAGTGACCTCAATCTCGCTACCGTCATCATGAGCACATTTCAATGTCCCTTGGACGATCACGCCAACATGGCCAGCCTGACAGCTGTCACCACCAACAATAGGCTTAACACATTCAGACCATTTCCAACCAGGCTCAAGGACAATTTTTGTGGCCGCAAGGTTCCCTAGGTTTACGACTGATGCTAAGGTTTTAGCTGGGGTCTTTACTTCATCCGCATTTTCAAAAGACTTTTTAAATAGTTTATCCATATTTTCCTCCATACATTTTATTAATTAGGCGCCAACCCCAATTATGGCTTTAGGGTGGAGTTGATCATATCCACTTAAGCGATCCAAGATAAATGTTAGTGCATTGCCGACTTGTGGTACAACGGAACGATAGATTCTGGGACTATTGGCCGATAGTCCAAAGCACGTTGCTTGAAATTCGCAATCCTAATCAGCCCGCCGCCACGTTACCCAAGCATTCACAACCTTGCCGTCGGGCCAGGCGCGTGACAGCGTCAATTTTAGCTGATCATCCGGGAGCGTCTCCATACCGCGCACCTGTGTACCGCCGACCCAGCTGGGGTTCAGCGCAAAGTGCACTTGCGTCGTGAATCTATTATTTTTTAGCGTCCATTTACCGCCATAAGAAATATAGGTGTCGAATGCTCGCAGGCGTTCTTCGTCGGGGGCGTCTGTGTGCCAAGCCGGGTCTCCCGCTAGAGCTGGGCGGTTACTCCAGCTGATCGCAGCGTTCATCCAGCCTTCGGCGGAGATAATCAGCAACCCTTGAGGCTGCGGGCCATAACGTGCGAGCGAGGCCTCCGCGTCCGCTGGGTCGTCGGTTCCCCGATCGACCATAAGCCAAGTCCCGATGATGTTTACTTTGCTAACCATTCGATCTAACCCTTTCGGCGTTGCTTGCCCTATTATATCTTACCCATCCTCACTTCCCACTAAAGGGAACTGTCAGGCCATCCATTTTTTAATCGGCGTCAGGACAAGTGAGATTCAATTTGAGGTTTTCTTTAACCAGTAAACCTATGAGTTTCTCGTTCTTCCCTCGCTCTAATCAATTAGTGAGAATCATTACGACGAAGCAGAAAATTTCACCGGTTCGATCTTTGATCGCACAAATGCTGGTCGAGCCTTTAGACGATTCCACCAGGCCTCGCAAAGCGGATAGTTGGCTAGTAGTATACCCCGCTCCGCATGCTCACCAATACGCACTATGTAAGGCGAAAGATGGATATCAGCGAGTGAGAAGGCGTCGCCAGCAAGCCAAGGACCGTTAGCCAGGTCCGCCTCCATACGGTCCAGTGTGCGGCTAATATTAGAGATTGCGTGGTCTATTTCGCTTTCTGTAAAAGGCTCACGCGCAACGCGGCGCCAGTCTTCGCGACGATCCGGCATCGGTATCAATTTTAAACGCTGTGCGACCTCCTCATCGCTCCAGGGCGCTGCCGTTGGTCCCATCATGCGATTCCAGTTTGCTACTTGGAATGCACGAAGAACTACTTCATCGACCCATTTAGACCATACACGCATGCGTGCAAGAGCTCGTTGTTCAACTGGACGCAGCGGTAATTCCGGAAAGGTCGCGTCAAGATATTCGCAAATTACAGTACTCTCTATGATTGAATATCCGCGATGAATAAGCGTTGGCACAACTCCGTTCGAATTAAGCAAAAGGTATTCCGGTGAATGCTGCTCAAATTTGAGTAAATCAACAATTATGCTCTGATAAGAAAGTGTTTTTTCTTCAAGCGTGAATCGGACACGTCGGGAGGCGCTCGATAGCCATGCATGATAAAGCACCAGATTTGAGTTTGCCGATTCCATATCGTTCGCCCTTCAATAGATCAATTTTTATCAGGTCGCCGGTCATAAAAATAACCTTCAATTAGTATCGATAACCAGTAATCTTCTGTTGACTTAACTCCGGACAACTTCAGGCTAAGCTGATCAAGGTCGCCGGTGCTATTAGATTTACCCGTACGTGATGATTTTTCATAAAAATGAAAAAAGAACCACGTTACTGAAAAAAGGAGATAATTTCGATTTAGCCTAACAGCGCTAGGGGCCCCTTGTTGCCTCTAAATGAATTCTCTGTGTAACATTCCTCGGTAACACAGGAATGAACAGGAAATCACATGATCGAAATATACTATCAGGACCTTGCCTTTTGGTCGCGCCCATATGTCTGATCTGTTCGACCTTAGCGGTAAAACAGCCATCGTGACCGGCTCAACCAAGGGAATTGGAAAGGCAATCGCTCGGGCAATGGGACAGCACGGTGCCCGGGTCGTGATCTCGAGCCGTGACGCGGACCGTGTCAAAGCGATATCCAAAGAATTTTCCGGCGAGGGCCTTGAGGTATTGGGAATTGCCTGCAATATCGGAAGAAAAGATGAATTGCAGGCGATGATTGACGCCACCCGCAAGGCCTGGAATCGGATCGACATCGTCGTCGGCAATGCTGCGATTAACCCACATTTTGGCTCCTCGTCAGAAATCTCCGACGAGATATTTACTAAAATCATGAGCACTAATATTCAATCCAATTTATGGCTCGCGCAAATGGTTGCAGATGAAATGCGCGCAAGAAAAGATGGAGCCATCATTTATGTATCCTCGATTGGAGGATTTCGTGGATCCGCTGTTATCGGCGCCTATGGGATCTCGAAAGCAGCGGACTTTCAGCTTGCACGCAACCTTGCCGTAGAATTGGGTCCGGATAATATTCGAGTCAATTGTATCGCACCGGGATTGGTTAAGACCGATTTTGCTCGAAAATTGTGGCAGGACCCGCGCTTTGCCGAGCCGCGCATCGCGCGCACGCCGCTGCGCCGACTGGGTGAGCCGGAGGATATCGCTGGAGCCGCTGTCTACCTCGCCTCCAAAGCGGGTCGCTGGACAACCGGACAGACCCTCACTGTCGACGGCGGGGCTCTCATTTCCGGGTGATCAACTGGGAAAACAGCACAGTCTGGGTATTGTTATGTTAACAGCAAGAGAGTGTAGAAGCACCTGCGATAGCCTGTCGAGATAGGCAATATCGAGTTTCTGCACCACCGATTCTCTCCGGATATCATTAGCCATGTCATTAGGCCCTATGCCCGGCTCACTTTGTGCTATCGAGACGTAGAGGATCTGCTTGCAGAGCGGGGCCTTGATATTTTCTAAAAGAACGTGCGGCGTTAGTTTCTTAAATTTGCGGCCCTGGTCGCAGGGAATTTTCATGGCATGCGGCCGGCACCGAGCTATTTCTGGTATTTCGATGGAATGGTCATCGTCATTCGAGTACGGCGTATAGTAAGCGGTAAAAATAAACGTTCGAGATTTATGTTCACACCCATCTATCAAGCTTGCGGATGTTCACGACGTCTCATTCCGCCGCCGCTTCCTCGGCTCTTAAAGCGCCGGTGGCAAGGTTATCGACCTCAAGAGACTTTGGATCGATGACAACACCATATGCCGTAAGCGCCTTTTCAATTGAGACATAGCCATCCAACACATCCTCGCGCACCTGCTCAGATGCTCTGGCTAGCGGATTACCCCAACCACCACCGCCCGTCGTCTCTATACGGAAGGCCTCACCCGGTTGGAAACGGTGTGCGGCAAGCAGCGGATTGCGCCACGAGCCATCGTCACACCAGCCGCCGATAACTTCCGACGAACCGTCGGCATCGATTTTATATAATTTCTGTACAGGGCTTTCCTTGCCTCCCTCCACGCCGGGGCTGCCGCTAATTGTACGCGATGTTTCAATGCTCAGCTCCGCATCACCTTGAAAGCGAAACTGCAGCCGGGCGCCAAGCCCGCCACGATGCGTGCCAGGGCCGGCCGTATCCATTCGGATATCGAAGGCCTCATAAATCACCGGAAAAAATAGTTCGGCAACCTCGGCCGATAGGTTCATGCAATTTCCCGTCGGATCAAATCTCACGCTCGCGCCGTCCTGGTCGCTCAGACCGCCCCACCCTCCGGCCGGCAAGTCGGAGAAAATTGCCTGCTGCCGGGTGTCCGGGTCGGTTACCGCGCAGACCAGCCAATTGACATCTGACATGGTGCCGCCAATGGCATTTTCCGGTATAGCCTGGCTCATTGCCATCCATATAGAACTATTGATTTTCGCTGCCGTAACAGTGGTACACCCGATAGTTGGTGCTGGCCACTTTGCGTTGAGCCAACAATCATCCGGCAAAATAATATCGACGGCATCGAACAGACCTGCATTAGCGGGCGCCTCTGGGCAAAGATAGAAACGCAGCGCCAGATAAACTGCCGAATATGTGTTGGCCAAAGGTGAATTTATGGCACCAACGCATTGCCGGTCCGAGCCGGTAAAATCAACGGTCAGGCGCTCATTTTCGACGATAATTTTTACCTTGAGTCTGATTGGCTCGGTACTAAACCCATCCGTGTCGACAAAATCAGAGACCACATATTCGCCATCCGGGATCGTCACAATACGATTTCGGCTGATGCGGTTCGTATAGGCGATGAGTTCGCGCATGGCGATTTCTACGGTATCAAATCCGTAGCGATCGACGGCGCGATTGAACTCCTGCTCTGCGACTTTAAGGGCGCCCATATGGGCCTGTACATCGCCCTCGATATATTCTGGACAGCGCGTGTTATTCTTGATGATCGCGAGAAGATCATGATTTATTTCATAGGCTTCAAAGAGCTTGAGTGGCGGTATCCGTAAGCCTTCACCGGCAATATGTGTGCCAAAGGACTGTCCACCGGCCGCGCCGCCACCAAGATCCTGCCAGTGCCCACGGCTTACCGCAAATCCGAGGAGCTTGTCATCTCTATAGATCGGCATGGTAAAGGTCGTATCCGGAATATGGGTACCGCCCTCGAACGGGTCATTCAGAATCACTACATCGCCGGGGCGTAAATTTTCCTTGCCGTATTTCTTGACCGAAGCTTGCGCGGCAAAATGCATCGCCGCCATGTGGATCGGACATCCCGGTGACTGGGACACCAGGCGAATATTGGAATCATAGACAGCATGCGAATAATCAAGGATATCGCTCAAAATAGGTGAAAAAGCAGTTTTCTGCAGAACCGTGCTCATTCTCTCACAGCAAAAATCAAAATGACTGCGCAAAACTTCAAATGTTACCGGATCGAGATCCTTGATCTTTGGCGCGCGATTTATGGCGGATTCCATGGTGATAATTCCTTGTCGCGTTCAGCTCATACCGTCGAGCGTAATCAGGAGGTTGCGATGGGTATCCAGTGTTGCGTGTGTATTGGGCGGCAGCACCGTCTCGGAATGCGAATAGTCAATAATCGCTGGACCCGTGATGTTGATGCCTTCTTGCAGCGCCTCACCAGCATATATATTTACGTCGCGCCAAACTCCAGAAAAATAAACCGGCCGGCTGCCGATGCCGGTTTCTGTTGTGGCGCCACCTGGCTGCGAGTTTCCAGAAGAGCGCATAAACTCGCCTGATGCGGTGAGTCCAATACTGACAAGCTCGACCGGAAACGTGGGAGACTTTACACCATGTTCCGCGTCGTGCGCCGCGTGGAACGCGTTTGCGATTTCTTCAGAACTGGCAACGCTCAGCTCACCCTCTTTGATAGGAGTCACAATTTCCCATAGCTGGCCGATATAGCGTATTTGCGCATGGCGCGAGATCGTCATTCTATCCTGTGCGATACCATCCTGAGACAATAAACTCTGGCCCTGATTCTCGAGCGAAGCATAGATCTGATTTAGCTGGCCGAAGTCCGCATCCGCCAAGGGAGCATAATAAAAGGCATCTAGATCATGGCGAATGTCCATGGAAATTGCGCCGCAGGCCGAGGCTACACCGGCATGGGAGGGAACAATGATACGCGGTATGCTCATAGCGCGTGCGATCAAGCAGGCGTGCATCGGACCGGCGCCACCGAAACTCGCGAGCGCAAAATCACGCGGGTCCCGTCCTCGGTCGGTGAGCAACAGCTTGATGGCTTGCGCCATATTCTCGCAAGCGATCAAGATAATCGCCTCAGCCGCCTCAAGTGGGTCGAGGCCGAGTTGTTGGCCAATGTTTGTCACCGCGCGTTTGGACGCCGCTGCGTCGAGTGTCATCTTCCCGCCCAACGTGCCATCAAGTCGGCCGAGGATAAAATTCGCATCGGTAACCGTCGCCTCTTCGCCGCCACGGCCATAGCAGGCCGGTCCAGGATCCGAGCCGGTGCTCTGTGGGCCGACACGCAACGAACCGCCGGTGTCAATCCATGCAATCGAGCCGCCGCCGGCGCCAACGCTCCGGATATCAAGCATCGGAATGGCAATCGGAATTTCCCATTCCAGTTGATAATCGTGGGTGATCAGCCCCTCACCTTGATCGACAATCGAGGCGTCAAACGTGGTGCCGCCCATATCTGTATGGATGATGTTGGCGAACTCCGTCGTCTGGCTTAAATAGCGAGCATAGGCAACACCACCGGCGGGCCCCGATTCGACCAACTCTTCCGGCCGCTCGATGGCTAGGTCAACACCCATCATGCCACCGTTGCTTTTGATCGCCAACAGAGAGCCGGCAAAGCCGCTGCTTTTCAGCTCTTTTTTCAAGCGGTCAAAATATTGCGTCATCACCGGCAGCAGCGCAGCGCGAATGACGGTCGTGGAAAAACGGCCATGCTCGCGAAACTTCTTAACCGTCTCGGATGAAAGCGCGACGTGACAGTCCGGATACTCTGCTAGCAGAATGTCACGCATTTGCGTTTCGTGGCGGCTGTCTACATAGGAATTGATAAAGCAGATCGCGACAGACTTTATGGCCATGCTTTTTATCTTACACGCGACACTTCTGGCCTCCACCACATCGAACGGGCGGATATCCTCGCCCTTGGCGGAAAGTCGGCAGGTCACGGTATAACGCAGGCGCCGCGAGACCATCGGCTCCGGTCGTTTTTGCCTCAGACTAAATAGATGCTGGCGCCGCTGACGGCCAATCTCGATGACGTCTCGGAAGCCCTCGGTCGTGATCATAGCGATCGGCGGATAGCTGCGCTCAACTAGGGCATTGGTTGCCGTCGTTGTGCCGTGTACGAGGACACGGATATCGGCTGGCTTGATAGATACGGACTGTAGCGCGTTCATCACGCCGATCGACCGGTCTTTAGGCGTTGTCAGCACCTTCGCAGTAGTTGTTTCCGTCTTCTCATCATTCGAAGCAAATAAGTCGGTAAACGTACCGCCGACATCAATCCCTACGCGCCACATATATTTTCAAACCTCCTAGGAAGCCGCCTCCATACTCTTACCATCCAGTGCACGCAGCTTGTCGGTAAGTTCCACCCGCAGCGCTGCCGCGCGCTGGCTCGTCTGATCCGTGTTTACCCAAACAACCTCGCCGGACGCGAGGCATGAATCTTCGTCTTTTGGATGTATCTCAAGGCGGAAGGTAAGGCTAGATCGGCCAATCCGCGCGGTTCGGACGCCAACTTCAATATCCTGGTCAAAATAAATTGGCTGAGAATATTCCACCAATGTTTTGACCGTGTGAAAATCTTCTCCGGTGCTTTTTACCTGTTCCCGATAATCGTAAGGCAGAGCGCGAAAATATTCTGAAATCGTGGTGTCAAAGTAAGTCAGGTAATGGGCATTAAATACTATCATCTGGCCATCAATTTCAGAATAACGAACACGAAACGGATAAAAAAACACGTAATCTGACCTTGCCATATTTTGCCTTTCCAAATGCTCTAAGTTTGAATTCCTGTGCGCGACATAGAGGCCTTAAACCACCTGTTACTGCGGACTACTGCGGATCGATCAGATATTCATCTCCTGGCCTCAGGCGCCTTTGCGCCCAGTCGGCGGCGCTGGGAGTATTTGGCGTAGTCACCTCACCTAAGGTGCGGCTAGATCCGATCTTTCTGCGTAGCAATTTAGTCTTTGAATAATTAACTGCAGTACCTGCCTTGTTGAGTACAACGCCATAGAATTTCTTGGCGCAGGCAACTGACACCAGACCCTCAAGGATGCTCTCGAGGACCAATTCCGGATCGCGCTTTAACGCATTGCCGTATCCGCCGCCGCCGCTCGAATAACCGACCCAAATATCATCTTCCTCGATGATGATCCGGCCTTTGGACGAGCAGTACGTTCGCTTACCGGTCGTGAGATTTTCCTTGTAACTGCCGCCACCGATCGCTTGGGTACCACCGCTTACACCGTGGGGTGGATTGCTCTGACCTTCGCCGAACAGGTTGCATTCCATCGCCCCGCTGGTGGGAGTGATTTGAATTTCGACACCCGGACCGCCGAGGTACTCGCCGTGACCCATCGAATCAGTCCCGATCTCCTGCCGGTCGATGCGGAAAGGGTAAAGCATCTCGCTAAGCTCGACGCTTGCGATTTTGAGTCCGCCCATGCCACCCGAGGTGATAATCAGTGGCCATCCGTCCACGACCGCAGTTGCACCACCGGCCGGCCCGCCGTTGAAGAACATGCAGCCCCAGTCAATTTCTTTCTTTCCCCGCGAATCCTTGCCCGAAAACATAGGCAAATTACTGTCCTTCCCGTTGCCACCCATGACACGTTCAGGCACGGCATGGGCGAGTGCCTTCCAGACCGCTTCCTGCATGGTGTCACCGGGACCGATCGTAGCCAACGCGGTAGAAGCCGGATATTTAGCGTTGCAGACTGAACCGAGGGATGCCTCGGCCGAAATGTGGCGTAAGCAGCCGTCGTTGCGGGGGATCGACGGATCGATCGCGAGCATGACCGGAACGCCCGCCGACGCCTGCATCACAGCATATGACGAATTATTGCCACCAGGCGTCTGCGGCGCGGAACCCGTATAATTGACGTGCACGTGATCGTCCCGGATTGAAACCCGCGCCTTGACGACAATATCAGTGCCACCCTGTCCGTCCGTGTCAAGCCAGGAAATGCCATCATAGTCGCCATCGGGCATCGCGCGGATCTCATCAGCCATGCGCTTGTCGGCATAGTCAAATATTGCCTCAATGTATCGCTCGGTCTCGTCGTTTCCATATTGTGCCGCCAGTTCCACAAGCCGCCGCTTGCCCGTCCAGATGGAGCCAAGTTGAGCCATCAGGTCGCCATAGAGTAATTCCTGGTAACGGAGATTGGCTAGATACATGCGCACCACATCCTCGCGCCGCTTGCCCTTTTCGTAGAACTTGATCGGCGGAAGCTGCAGCCCCTCCTGCCAAACGTTCTTCGCTGACGCAGGAACGCTGGTCGGGACATAGGCACCGCAATCGAGCTGATGGCCCTTTGTCATGCTCCAGAACATGAGCTTACCCTTGTGAAAGATCGGGCAGGCGGTCACCAAATCCCCAACGTGGGTATTGCCACTGTACGCGTCGTTGCAGACAATGACATCGCCGTCATGGATATTATCTTCGAAAACCCGCGCGATCTCACGCAGCACCACGTGCATTGAGTTTGTATGCACAGGGATCGCATCCATCATGCAGATCTGGCGCGCTTTAGCGTCATAGATGGCGCAAGAGAAGTCGCGTGCTAGTGCGATGACCGACGACCAGGCGGTCTTCTCCATCGTCAGGGTCATCTCGCTTGCGATCGTGTTGAAGCGATTGAGAATGACCGAAAAGGTGATGGGATCGAGGGAATCGCCAGGATTTACATGCACTTTCTGACGGCCGATTGCCTGCCCTGATTTGCGGTATTTAGGGCGAATTTTCCCCATTTTTACGTCCCCAATATTCAGTTATGTCGCGGCATTCGACGATTCCACCGATTATTGCGGATCAATTAGGTATTCATCACCTGGACGTAGGTTGTTTTGCAACCAAGTCGCGTAGCCCGGAATATTCGGCGTCGTAACTTCATTTGGTTTTCTAGCTGCTTTTAATTTTTTACGTAAGACCCTGGTTTTCTCAATTATTACCGAATTTGATTCCGCATTGATGACCACGCCGTAAACCTTTTTTGCGCATTTGAGCGATAAAAATCCATTGATATAACTTGCCAGAACCGCTGCGGGATCGCGCTCCAGGGGATTGCCGTATCCGCCACCACCGCTTGAAGTTCCGACCCAAATTTCTTCCTCTTCAACGATAAGGCGCCCCTTTGAAGAATAGTAGGTGCGTTTTCCAGAACGAATATTTTCCTTGTAGCTACCACCGCCAATACCCGGTGTACCGCTCATGACACCAAAGGGTGGATTGCTCTGACCCTCGCCAAATAACTCGCAATGCATCGCGCCGCTGGTTGGGGTGATTTGGATTTCTACGCCGGGGCCGCCATGATGCCTGCCATGTCCCATTGAATCCGCGGCAATTTCTTGCCGGTCTATGCGAAACGGATAAAGTAATTCACACAATTCGACACTCATTATCTTCAAGCCACCCATTCCGGCTGAGGTCATTATCAGCGGCCAACCATCGGCGTGCGATGTTGCACCCCCCGCTGGTGCGCCATTGAAAAGCAGACAGCCCCACTCACTTTCTACACTTCCCCTAAAATCCTTGCCCGATAGCATGGGCAAGTTGCCGTCTTTACCATTCCCGCCGGCAACGCGATCCGGAATAGCATGTGCTAGTGCTTTCCAAACGGCTTCTTGCATGGTGTCGCCGGGACCCACGGTTGCCAAAGCGGTGGATGCTGGATATTCCGCATTGCACACGGAACCCTTGGGCGCTTCAGCGGATATGTGACGTAGGCAGCCGTCATTATGCGGTATCGTTGGATCAATCGAGCATAAGACCGGAATTCCCGCCGCTGCCTGCATGACACCATATGAAGAATTATTTCCACTTGGCGTCTGCGGCGCGGAGTTGGAAAAGTCGATATGAACTTTGTCATCACGAATGGAGACACGTGCCCCTATCTGAATATTTGTAGTACCTTGGCCATCCGAATCGAGCCAAGAAACACCATCATACTCTCCATCCGGTATGGCGCGGATTTCCTCCGCCATCCGCTTGTCGGCATAATCAAGAATACCCTCAATATATCTCTCGATTTCGTCATTGCCGTAATCCGACGCAAATTCCACGAGACGGCGGCGACCATTCCAAATCGAACCTAATTGCGCCATCAAATCGCCATTGAGCCATTCTTGCCAGCGAACGTTGGCCAGGTACATTCGGATCACATCGTCGCGTCGTTTTCCCTTTTCGTAGAACTTGATTGGTGGAAGTTGCAATCCTTCCTGCCAAACGTTCTCCGCCGAAGCGGGAACGCTGGATGGAATAAATGCCCCAACGTCGAGCTGATGGCCTTTTGTAACGCTCCAAAACATGTGCTTGCCCTTATGAAACACCGGGCAAGCGGTCACAAAATCGCCAATATGCGTGTTGCCGCTATAGGCGTGATTGCAAACGATCACATCGCCATCATGTATGTCATCCTCAAAGACACGAGCGATCTCCTGAAGTACCACATGCAAAGAGTTCGTATGAATTGGCAAAGCGTCCATCATGCAAACCTGGCGTGCCTGGGCGTCATAGATCGCGCACGAAAAATCGCGCGCCAGAGCAATGACCGACGTCCAGGCGGTCTTTTCCATGGTTAACGTCATCTCACTCGCAATCGTATTGAAGCGATTGAGAATGACCGAGAAGGTGACCGGATCCAGAGTGGTCTTGGATTTGGGCGGTGATTTTTTAATCACCTTTTTCCCTCCGTGGCGTAGCGTGGATACCCGAGCCATGGGACCAACTCCTAATTTATAGCCAAGATAAAATCGCCGTAACGATTGACCTTAAGCGTCTGTTTACGCAGGACGACAATCGTCATGTTCTTCTGCTCGATGACCGCCGGGCCTTTGACCGCCATGCCATGCTGCAATAGATCGCCATCATATATTTTGGTTTTCTGGAATTTACCTGCGTCACTGGAATAAACAGGTCGTGTTCCCTTCTGGGCGTCGGACGCGGGCCTGCGAGTGCGCTTGAAGATCCGCGCTTCTCTATCCGGCAGCTTACCGAGAGCTGTGATACGCCAATGGAATAAATCCACTGCACTTTCGCGCACACAGTAGGAAAACATCCGCTCGTGCAGGCCATGAAATGCTTCGGCAATCTTGCCAGTATCGCCCTTCTTGATTTTACCACGCGACGCCAGCGGGATCGTTAGCTCATGAATTTGATTGGAATATTTGGCGTCAGCAAAGCGCTTGATCTCAATACGAGAACGCGGAAAGCCCTGAGATTTCAATTCAGCGATGGCCTCGCCTTCAAGTTGGGAAAATATTTCATTGATCCGCCCAAGATCAAGAGCCGCCGTATTGGATGCAAATGCCTGGACCAAATCGAGGCGCACATCGCTTGCAATCATGCCATAGGAGCAAAAAACTCCACCGTAACGCGGGATAATCGCTTGCGTCATACCCAATTCGCGCCCAAGCGAACCAGCATGGATTGCACCAGCGCCACCGCCAACGACTAGCGTGTAGCCCCGCGGGTCGATTCCCTTTTCAACCGAAACAACGCGAATTGCGTTCACCATATTGGTATTGACGATACGGAAAATGCCATCGGCGGCCTGTTCCGTTGTTAGCTTTAAGGGCTTCGCAATCGCCTTATTAATGGCGCGCGCTGAGGCTTTTGGATTGATGGTGCGTCTGCCGCCAAGGAAATAATCCGGATTGATGTAACCCAGAACCACATTGACATCCGTGACCGTCGGCTGGTCGCCGCCGAGTTCATAACAGGCCGGGCCAGGCTCGGCGCCGGCGCTTTGCGGCCCGACCTGGAGCGCGCCGCCCTTGTCGACCCAAGCGATGCTGCCGCCGCCGGCGCCAATGGAATGCACGTCGATCGCCGATACGCCAACCGGATTATCGTGAATGCGCAGTTCCTGAGTGAGAGCGGGCTGGCCATCCGTCACCATGCAAACATCGAAACTGGTGCCGCCCATGTCTACGGTTATGACGTTTTTGGCCTTTACGCGCTCGGCGCAATATAGCCCAGCGGAAGGGCCTGCCGCCGGCCCCGAGGCCAAGGCATAAATCGGCCGCTTCAAAAGTTGAGCAACCGTTGCCGTACCACCATTCAACTGCATGACCAAAAGATTATGGGCAAAGCCGTTTTCAGATAGGTATTTCTCAAGATTGACGGTGTATTCGGAAATCCCGGGAAGTATATAGGCGCTCAATACCGTGCTGGACGTGCGCTCCCATTCGCGAATCATCGGCAGCACATCCGAACTCAACACCACCGGCACGCCCGGAAGCTGCTGCTCGATTATTTTTTTAACCTTTTTCTCGTGGCTCGAATTGACGATAGACCAGAGCAGCGCGACGGCTATAGATTCTACTCCCTGTTTCTTAAATACTTTGACCGCCTCATGTACTGACGCGTCATCGAGCACTTGCAACACATCGCCGCGATAATCGATTCTCTCCTTAACCGGCAAGCGAAGATCCCGACGGATAAAATCCTTTTCCCTCGGCAAACTCACATTGTAGCGATCCGGCTTAAAGCCATCGCGAAAGTAGAGGACATCGCGAAAACCCTCAGTGCAAAGCAGCCCTGTTTTCGGTCCGTTGCGTTGGATCACCGTGTTGGTCGCAATGGTCTGGCCATGCACAAATAGATCCAGACTTTCGATGAATTGTCGGATTTGCATGCCGCGCGCTTCGGCCAGCGCCGCGAGGCCGTCGCGGATGGCCATTCCAGGATCCGCCGGCGTCGTCGCTTCCTTCCACAAAGTAATCTCGCCAGAATCATCTATAAGCGAAAAGTCGGTAAACGTTCCGCCAATATCAACTCCCAGAATATGTCGCATTAGATTTCTCCCAATCAGCCATACGAGCAAACTATCAGATCACCCGATAGTTACCAGATAAGTGATGCTCACCTACATTACAGAGGAAGGATAAATTCAAGACTCGTCGTTATTGCAGCCACGAATTCCAAATCCACCATGACTTCTACCTTGCCCACATCAACCTTTCTCACATTGAACCATGATAGAATTAAACACCGCAAACAAATAAATCATTTCAAGCGTCTAATTTATCATATTTTGGCCGCGGCGCTTTTCCAACCAATGCCAATTTATTATTTTATTATAGTGTGAGAGCCCACAACCAGATAGCGTCAACAACTGAGAGGTTAAAAATATTTGGCCCCCCCGCAATATAGAAAAGCCGTTTTCCATTCAGAATACCATTCTTGTGAGCAATCTGAGCGCATAATATTGTTGCAACGCGCAGCGTTTCATCGAACAACAGGATAATGACCAATGAGAGAAGCTGTCATCGTATCAACCGCACGAACGCCGATCGGCAAGGCTTTCAAAGGTGCGTTCAACAAGACGCACGGCGCGACACTGATGGGCCATGCTATTGAACATGCTGTCAGTCGTGCCGGTATCGAGCCGGCCGAGGTGGAAGACGCTATCATTGGATGTGGATATCCCGAGGGCGCCACCGGCTTTAATTTAGCCCGCCGAGCTGCCATTCGCGCCGGTCTTCCAGTCACGACCTCGGGCACGACGATCAATCGATATTGCAGTTCTGGCCTGCAGGCGATTAGCAGCGCCGCCCATCGCATCATGGTGGATGGTGTGCCTGTGATGGTTGCCGGCGGCGTCGAATCGATCTCTCTCGTTCAGCCCACGACCAACCGGCACGATAAAGATGAGGCTTGGCTGATTTCTAACTATCCGGATCTTGATATGCCGATGATCGATACCGCTGAAGTGGTGGCAAAAAGATACCAAATTGATCGGCAGGCCCAGGACGAATATGCACTTTCCAGCCAAGCACGTACCGCGGCGGCGCAAGCGGCGGGCCGGTTCGACGATGAGATTGTTGCGTTGCCCAGCATAAAATTGGTCACCAACAAAGAAACCGGTGAAGTCAGCGACGTCGAAGCCAACCTCGGCAAGGATGAAGGCAACCGCGCCGACACCAATCGCCAAGGGCTGGCCAAACTTGCCCCGGTGCGCGGGCCCGGCTTTACCATTACCGCCGGCAACGCTTCGCAGCTCTCGGACGGCGCCTCCGCCTGTGTTTTGGTCGAGGCCAAGCTGGCGGAGCAAAGAGACCTACCGGCGCTCGGCATCTACAAGGGGTTTTCCGTCGCCGGCTGTGAGCCTGACGAGATGGGGATAGGCCCGGTATATGCCGTGCCAAAGCTGCTAAAAAATGCCGGCCTCAAGGTCGAAGACATCGATCTTTGGGAGCTGAACGAAGCTTTTGCCGTGCAAGTGGTTTACTGCCGCGACAGACTCGGAATTCCGATGGAAAAACTAAACGTCAATGGCGGTTCAATTTCGATCGGCCATCCGTTTGGCATGAGCGGTGCGCGCATGACCGGCCATATTCTAATTGAAGGCAAGCGGCGCGGCGCCAAACATGTCGTCGTGACAATGTGCATCGGCGGCGGTATGGGTGCCGCTGGCCTGTTTGAGATCTGCTAGCCACGGTTATATCTTAAGGCGCTCTACCGCTCTTGCCACGTGCCATCGCGCACCAGCTCGTCTGTAAGTCGGTTCAGCGCCGTAGTGAAATGCGCCAATGCTTCATCGACTTCACTCTCGCTAATCACCAGCGGTGGTGAAAATGAAATGGCGGTGGAAAGCGGTAACGCGCGCACGATCAAGCCCTCTTCAATCGCGTATTTGCTCAACGTCGGCCCTACCGCTAGCGCCTGGTCGAAATCTTCTTTGGTTTTTTTATTTGCTACTAACTCAACTGCCGCCAGGAGATGTTCACCTCGCACTTCGCCGACAAGCGGATGGTCGGCGACCTCTTCACGCAAGCGGCGCTGAAAATAGACACCCACATCGGCGCACTTATTGGGCAAATCCAGGCGTTCCATGACATCGATATTTGCCATTGCAGCTGCGGCGGCGACCGGGTGGCCGGTATAGGTATAGCCATGCGCAAAATAACCGACGCCCGGCGCGCCTTCCCGAATCACTTGCCAAATCTGGTCTGAAATTATGCTGCCAGACATCGGAATGTAGGCGCTTGTCATGCCCTTGGCGATGGTCATGATGTCGGGCTCGATATCGTATGTTTTGCTGGCAAACCAATTGCCGGTGCGGCCAAAGCCGGTGATCACCTCGTCCGCGATCATCAGCACGTCATATTTACGCAGGACTTTCTGAATTTCCGGGAAATATCCCGCAGGTGGGATAATTACACCGCCAGCGCCCATTACCGGCTCGGCGATAAACGCGCCGACCGTCTCGGGGCCCTCCGCGAGAATCATTTCTTCCAGTTTTTGGGCGCACCATTTCGAGTATTCGCGCTCGCTCATGCCGGGTTCAGCATTGCGCCAATAGTGCGGCGTTTCGGTATGGAGAATCATCGGCAGCGGTAAATTGAAGGCGGCATGCAGACTTGGCAAGCCGGTCAGACTTGCCGACGCAACACTCACTCCGTGATACGCTCGCTGGCGTGAAATAATTTTCTGTTTTTCCGGTTTGCCCCGGATATTGTTGTAGTACCAAACCAGTTTAATATTGGTGTCGTTCGCGTCCGAGCCCGAATTACCAAAGAAAATCTTGCTCATATTATCCGGCACGAAGCTCATAATTCGATCCGCCAGGCGGATCGGGGCTTCGGTCCCCATCGAAAAAAAACTGTGATAATAAGCTAAATTTTCAGCCTGCTCGGTTATTGCTTGAACGACTTCCTGATGCCCCCAACCAATATTTACACACCACAGGCCGGCCATGCCGTCGATATATTTCTTGCCCTTGGTGTCCGTCAACACAACACCCTTGCCCGAGGCCATAATGGTCGAGCCCGTCTCTTGATGAGCGTTGAGTGCTGTATATGGATGCAGAAAACTCTGCTTGTCCATTTCTTCTAGTGACAGATTTCGCGCGTTCTCCAAACTCATGGCCTGACCTCACGGATGCTTTTTGCGATAATTCGAATTTAGTTCCGTTTGTCTCATATTCCAACTTCTGAAAACATTTCTCTCTGCAGTTGTTTCTTGACTATCTTGCCGCTGGCGCTGCTCGGCAAAGGCTCCTTTCTAATATCGATATGGACAGGAACCTTAAACAGCGCGAGATGTTCACGGCAGTGTTTGATCAAATCATTTTCGCTTGGGCGAGTCCCGGCCGAGGTTTGCACCACGGCAACGACTTCCTGACCAAGAACATCATGCGGCCTGCCGATAACCGCCGCTTCAATAACCGCCGGATGGCCGTAAAGTACATTCTCAATTTCCACACAGTAAATGTTTTCACCGCCACGCAGCAACATATCCTTCGCCCGATCCAGTAAAAAGAGAAAGCCATCAGCGTCGAGCATGCCGATATCACCGGTGCGTATCCAGCCACGGTCGAACGCTTCGGTGCTGGATTTTTGGTTTCGCCAATACCCTTTTGTGACGTTCGGGCCGTTGAGGCAAATTTCGCCTTCTTCTCCAGCCGCCAAGCCGGCACCATTGTCGTCAATTATTTTAATGTCACCAGTCGGAATGACGTGGCCTACACTAGTAGGTTTCGCTACATAGTCTTTACCAGAGATGTATGTCGCAACAGAAGATACCTCAGTCAGGCCATAGCCAACTTCCACGGTCGCTTGCGGAAAGTATTGTGCAAGCCGCTGCTGCAAGCGCGACGGTGACGGCGCTCCGCCGAAACCGATGTTGATAAGAGAAGATGTGTCGTAGTCTAAAATTTTTGGCGATTCAGCTAATTGCAACGCCATACCCGGCACGCCGACAAATTTGGTAATTCTCTCGCGTTCGATTTCGCCCAGCGCTTTTTCAGGATTCCATTTTCGCATGATAACGATTTTAGCGCCGTTCAATAAGGCTGGTGCAAGGGTCGAATGGCATCCGGTAACATGGAAAAACGGTGCTGCAGCCATAATTGTCGCAGTGGTTTTCTTGCCACCCAACGCATGCGGCATTGTTCCCTTACGCAATTGCGACATGGCAGCGCGAAACTTCACGGTCATAATATTTGAGCAAATATTGCGATGGCTTCCGAGCACACCCTTGGGTTCGCCGGTAGTGCCGGAAGTATAAAAAATGGTCGCATCGTCTTCTGGGCTCATTGGCGTATTTGCCAGTTGGGCGCTATCCGCCGCAGCCACCGCAAGGTCATCCCACGCGGCCGAACCGTCGATATCGCTGCTCCCCTCGCCGCGTGTAATGATAACACCTTTGAGATCAAGAGTATCGGCATGGGGTGCGAGCACCGACGCCCGCTTGCCGTCGACCACCGCGACACGCGCGCCGGAATCATGCAGGCAAAAGGCTAGTTCCCGCCCCGTCAGCCAAGCATTGAGTGGAACGGCGACAGCACCAAGACTAATCGTCGCCCAAAAGGCAACCGACCACTCCGGCAGGTTGCGCATGGCGATTGCAACCCGATCGCCCTTGGCTACTCCGTATCGCTCAGCTAATACTTGGGCGAAGCGGCAGACTTGGACAAAATGGTCAGCATAGGTCAAACGTTCAGGGCCAAGGACGAGATACTCCGCATCGCCATACCCGGCGGTGGTGGCAAAGACCTCGCCGAGATGCGCCGGCGTATGGCGCCAAGCGCGTGTCTTTACCCCTCGAATATCTAGCTCCACCAGTTCAAATGGTAGCCCGGGACCAATTAGATGGCGTTCGGCCTCCTGCCTGCTCAGAGGCTTTTCCATCAAACTTCGCTCCCCAGCAGCACCGTTCAGGGCCTCTGTACGTGGGCACCGCGTAATTTTCGCATGCCAGCCAGCCAGCGATCATAATCCGCCGTCTTGTGCCTGAGATAATCGAGAACTTTCGGATGCGGCAGAATAAGAAACGCCTCGCGGTCCATGGTTTCGATTACCGTGTCGGCCAATTGTTCTGGCTCAAGTACGCCGTCGACGCTAGCCACGCCGTCCTCTCGGCCTTTAAGCATGGCGGTGCGCACGGCTTGCGGACACAGAACCGAAACCCTGACGCCCAGATCGCCATAGGCAATAGAGAGCCACTCGGCAAATGCAACAGCGGCGTGCTTGGTAACAGAATAGGTGGCTGAATCAACATGGCTAAGAAGGCCTGCCGCCGAGGAGGTATTAACCAAATAGCCAGAACCACGCGCAGCCATTTTGGGCGCCACGGCGCGGGCTGCGTAGACATGAGCCATGACATGAGTATCCCAGTTGAGGTGCCAATCCACATCCGAACTATCCTCGCCGCCCATAAGCGCCAGGCCTGCATTTGAACAGAATATATCAATTGGGCCGCACACCTCTTCCGCCTTGCTGACGAGATTTTGAATATCTGCTTCGTTTGTCACGTCGCAGCCGATCGCCATGCCGTCGATCTCGCGCGCGACTTCACCAACCAACTCTTCCTGCAGGTCAGCCACCACAATATGCTTTGCACCTTCTTGCCTGAAGCGCAGCGCAAGCGCCCGCCCAATTCCGCTGGCGCCCCCCGTAATCACGGCAACCCGACCCTGTATTTTCATCGTATCGCCTTCCGTATCTAGGAATTAGTTAGCGAAACATGACTATTTTTTGGCCGGCGTGAAAACCGCAACAACATTGTTGGGCGCTTCAACCACCTTGTAGCCATAGGGTGCACCGCGAGGGACATAAAAAGCCGTGCCCTCCGATACTGTCTGTGTCTCTCCATCAATCGTCAACTCAGCTTTCCCCGAGAGGACGTAAACGATCTCATCATAATCGGGATAGACACAATTCTGATCATTGTAATTTTCGTGCAGGGTCGCGACATTGAACGACATCTCTTCGGAACCATGATCGCGCCGAATAAGTCGGCGGCTGCTAAAGGTGTCGTCTTCGAAGACCTGCGCTGCGCTTAGATGTTCAACCTTGATTTCACTCAATGTTATCTCCCCGTTTGTTTCGGCCGCAATATCAAGCCGGTCGATTTCCGCGCCCACCATCCACATCATAAACGGCATTGGTCACATAGGATGCCTCATCGGAACAAAGCCACAAGACCATGTTTGCAATTTCTTCCGGTTCACCGATGCGCTTTAGCATCGAGCCTTTCTTAGCAATTTCAACTGCCGCATCAAGGCCGATGGAACTTTCAAATATATCCGTCCGAATGAGCCCGGGGCGGACGCAATTGACGCGCACGCCATGGTCCGCTAATTCGTGCGCGAGTCCTTTGGTGAATGAATCTACCGCGCCCTTTGAAGAAGCGTATATGACGTCCCCGGGCAATCCGCCATATCGCGCCGAGATTGACCCGACGTTAACGATTGACCCACCGGGGCCGCCACTTTGACTGGACATGCGTTTTAGCGCTTCCCGCGCGCTGAGGAACAGGCCGAATACGTTTACTTCGAAGACCCGGAGCAAACCTTCCAACTCCATGTCAGCGATGGAGGTTTCATAATCTATTCCGGCATTGTGGACCACCGCCGTGACCGGGCCCAGTTCTTGATCGACAATTTCATAAGTGCGCAATATGTCTTCTTCAGAGCCCCAATCGGCCTGCACGGCGATCGCCCTTTGGCCAAGTTTTTTGACGTCCTCAACAATTTCATCTGCGCGGTCCCGGGCGGAATTATAATTTACGGCGACATCGTAACTTAAGGCTGCCGCCTTGCGGCAGACCGCTGCGCCAATGCCTCGGCTACCCCCAGTGACAAGTAATATTTTTGACATGCCTACTCCCCTTTAAGGCTAAACCACCCACGCCCAGGATCATATAAAAACGATTATTACGCAATAAGTTAAAAAATTTATCCAAAAACCTGCTTTGAAATTATTCAATACGCAATGATATATTTATGCCGTATAAAATATTTATACCTGTTGTTGCTTTAACGAGAAGCCTGGTGTTCTATTCATCTATGATAATTACAGCCTCTTAAAAAAGTGGCGATAAAACAGATAAAAATAAGAAGCGTATAACTAAAATTATGATTACCCAAAAAGGGTCAACGTTTCAGAAAATAGGGTCAACGTTTCAGAAGGAGATCTAAGAATGCTATTTAGTAAATTTTGGCGGCGAGGGCTGCCTCTGATGGCGAGTATAGTGGGGCTGGCTGTTGGGGCGATCACATTTACCGCACCGGCATCGGCCGACACAATTTTGGTCGGTGTTATTCAACCCCAGGCTGGTGATTGCGCTCAGTGGGGCGTTCCGATTACGCGGGGAACGGAAATTTGGGCACAGCAGCTCAATGACGAAGGAGGAATTCTTTCCGGAGACGGCAAACGCTACCAAATCGAAATCAAGCCGTATGACAATATTTGCTACATCCCGGGTGAGGAGTTGAAGGCGGGTCGGCGAATGATTCTCGATGACAAAGTGAGCTTTGCGCTCAACACGTTCACACCGGCCAGCCGACAGGCCATCGCCGAATTGACAGATGAGCATCACGTGCTGGTAACGACGTACGGCGCGGGTTATGTCAGCGAGGACCATCCCTATCTATTGGGCGGTATCACCGGATCACCGCATAGCTATATGCTTATTGTCAGCCGTATCCTGGAAAGTCACCCTGACGCCAAACGCGTCGCCATCATCACATCGGATTCTTCGTATGGTGCAGCGGCGCGGGCCTACTACGAGGCCGGTGTAATGCCGTATGCGGATAGCGGCGTGGAGATCGTCTACAATGAGAGCTACGCGCCTGACGCAACCAAGGACATGCTTGGTTTGCTGACACCCCTTGTGGCAAGCAACCCCGATGTTATTTGCGAGCTCGGTTTCGTTCCTGCACAGCAGGCGATCATGATAGAAACCGTGATGCAATTGGGTTTTGAAGGAATTTTTTGTGCAGAAGGATTCGTACTGCCTATCATCCATCCGCGTGTTAGCGCGGACAAGTTGGGCGGGCGCATGTTCAGCGCATACTCCTTTGAGGCCTCGGAGCCGACCTTTAGCCCTCGTGGCCACGAGATGTACAAAACCTACGTAGAATTATATGGCGAGGAAGAATGGTCGCCATTTGCGCCTATCGGCTATGCCGCACTGGGTACAATTGAGGCCGCAATAAAAATGTCTCCGAGCATTGACGCCAAGGTCGTGATGGAAACGCTTTATGCGGCAGAATCCGTTGATCATCCGATCTTTGGCCCGTCCGGTTGGGGTGGTGAAGATATTTTCGGCACCCCACATCATCTGTTGACGCCATTGCCGATTTATGGCGTCGATGCGGAGGGCACGCTCTATGTCGACGCAGTGGTTGATTCACATGAATGGTGGGTCACCAACAAGGCTATTGCCTTACCGATACTCAAGGCTGGTGGTCAGGTCTACACAGACTGAGTGCTAGATTTTGTTTTAACTTGAAGGCCGAGACGCACGTCATCTTAACTGACGGTCGTCTCGGCCTTCCTTTCTCTATCATCTGGCCAATAGACACCTCGGCGCCTTTGGCCCCACATTAACAAGCCGCTCCTAGCGCCAAGGATAATTGGGTGGCGACAGGCAGCAAGTACAGGACATAGCGATATGCAAATCGTTGCGAATATCGTTTTCCTCAGCACATTTTATGTGTCGTTCGCAGTCGGGCTGGCGTTGGTTTTCGGCGTCATGAGAACCATCAACTTCTCGCATGGCGAATTCTACATGTTGGGCGGTTATGCGCTTTGGCTGACGGTTGGCCTTCTCTCCGGCTCACTGCCAGGGGCGTTGATTCTGATCATCGCGCTGGTGGTCGGCGCCGGCGTTGTCGGCACGCTCGGCATTCTTTTACAACTCTCGATCTTCCATCGCCTGAGAGAGCACCCATTCTCTATTTTCATGGCAACGCTAGGGCTGTCCTACGTCCTGCAAGTCTCGGTCGTGCAAACGATCGGCCCGATGGGGCGGTCGATACCATCGGTGTTTCCCGGCTTTGTGTTTTTTGAAGGAATGATTTTACCGATCCAGAGATTGGCGGTATTCGGCTTCACCGTCGCCATGATGGGCGGCCTGTGGTTCTTTCTCATGCGCACTAATATTGGCCGCGCGGTTCGCGCCTCAGCTCAGAATAAGACCGGCGCCATACTGCAAGGCGTCAGCATGAACAAGGTCGCACTCACCACGATGTTTGTCGGCTCCGCCCTGGCGGCGATGTCTGGCGTCCTCATGTCAAGCGTGTTGCCGGTAAGCCCGTTCATGGGCGGCGACGCCATCTGGCGCGCCTTCATCATCATCATCGTCGGCGGAATCGGCAGCCTCTCCGGCGCCGTCGTCGCGGCATTTATGTTTGGTACGATAGATACGCTGTTGACCAGCTTCGGTGCTGGCAAATTCACTGCCATGGTCGACGCCCTTATCATGCTACTGGCACTTTCCTTCATGCCAAATGGAATTTTGGGATCGCGCGAATGACCAGAGCGGCACTATTGAGCCCGGTCAACAAGCGCTTTATCAAAGCCTGCTCGGGGACGGCACTGGTCGTGCCGCTTCTCGTCGGCCTACCGCACATCCTATCGCCCTATTGGCAGAGCGTCAGCGTTCTATTCGCGATCAACGTGACCCTGGTTCTCGGCTATCGTTTGATTACCACCATGGGGGGCTGGTCCTTCGCCCATGTCTCGACGATGGGTCTTGGCGCCTACACCATGGCAATATTGACAACGCTCGAAAATCCATGGTCATTCTGGATCACATTTTTCCTCGGCCCGCTTGTCGCTGGAGTGTTTGCATTGCTCATTGCCTATCCGGTCCTGCGCACACGGCATTATTATTTCTTCTTGAGTACATTTGCCGCCGGCGAAGCTCTCAGACAATGCTATGTCCAGTTCTCCGGCATCACCGGCGGGACATACGGTATCGCCTTTGTACCGCGGCCGGAGAGTATTCTCGGCATCGACTTCAAAACTACCACCGGGTTCTATTATTTGGCGATGGCGCTGGCGGTCTCTACCGGATTGGCGCTCTATCGCTTCGAGCTTTCAAGATACGGCGCCACCATAAAAGCGGTTGCCGCCAACGAGGAACTATCCGAATCGAACGGCATCAACACATGGGCCTACCGGACCCTGCCCTTCGTGCTCGGCTCGGTTGTCGCTGGCTTTGCCGGCACCCTCTACGGCAATTTCAACGGCATTATCGGCCCGTCCGATTTCACTGCTTACTTAATGTTCAAGCTAGTGGCGGCGGCCATTGTAGGCGGTGTGGTAACTTTCTATGGCCCCGTTCTTGGCCTCCTGTTTCTCACCGCCCTGGAAGAGATTTTCCGCGACTATACGGATTGGGTGCCGCTCTTTTGGGGTTTTAGCGTAATTCTCGCCCTGCTCTTCACTAAGGGCGGCCTTGAATCAGTGGTGCCGGGTATTGCGGCTAGAGTCCGCTCGGTGCGCGCCGAACGCGACGGCGGCCAGAGTGGCCAAAAACTCGAGGGGTCGTAACATGGCGACAATTCTGGAGTTAAACGACATCGCCAAGCGCTTCGGCAAGCTGGACGCCGTAAAGAATATTTCGCTCGAAATCGCAGAAGGCGAAATCAGGGGGCTGATAGGCCCCAACGGCTCCGGCAAGACCACTATCTTTCACCTGATTAGCGGCTTCGAAAAACTGACCTCCGGCACGGTTCGCTTCCAGGGCAAAAGCCTAAAGGGTAAGCGCCCCCACCAGATCGCCAAACTCGGCTTGGTGCGCACCTTTCAACTGACCAGCATTTACCGCGAAATGACGGTACGTGAGAACGTCATGACCGGCCACCATCTATATTCCGGCCGGCGCGGGGCTTCGGCGAGCACATCGGGCAAGCTTCCGTTATTCGAAACCACTGAAGAGAGCGCAGCCTGGATTCTCGAATTCATGAATTTAACCGAGGACGCCGATAAGCTGGCGCGCCTGCTGCCGGCCGGCATGCAGCGCGTGCTCTCGATTGCCACAGCGCTGGCGGTGCGCCCGGAGATGCTGCTGCTCGATGAGCCGCTGGCCGGTCTGGACCCGACAGAAAAAGCGCGCATTTCACAGAAAATTAAAAGCTTACGCGATTACGGCATCACGATTCTTCTCGTCGAACATGATGTGCGTTCAGTGCTCAGTATCTGCGATCGCATCACGGTCATCAATTTCGGCCAGAAAATCGCCGAAGGCACCGCCGATGAAGTCACCAGCGACCCCGAAGTTATCGAGGCCTATCTCGGCAGGCCGGCGGATTACGATGCTTGAAGTACGCAACCTCGCGGTCAAATATGACCTGATTTCGGCCATTGCCGATCTCTCAATAAAGGCGGCCGAGCGGACGATTACCTCCATCGTCGGCAGCAACGGCGCTGGCAAGACGACATTATTGAAAACGATCTCCGGCCTAATTCAGCCGGCAGCGGGTGAGATCGAATTTCTCGGCGAGCGCATCGACGCGGCTTCAACCTCCGATATCGTCCGGATGGGAATATCGCAGGTGCCGGAGGGCCGCGAACTGTTCCCGCGCTTGAGCGTCTATGACAATCTTATGGTTGGTGCCTACCTACGTTCCGACAAAAAGATCGTGCGCCGCGACCTCGAGCGCATCTATCACCATTTCCCGATTCTTAAGGAACGCCAGCGCCAGGTGGCGCGCAATCTCAGCGGCGGCGAACAGCAAATGCTAGCCTTCGGCAGGGCTCTGATGTCGGGCCCCAAAATGCTTCTCCTCGATGAGCCGTCGATCGGCCTTGCGCCTGTGGTCGAGCAAAAGATAATGGAGACTGTGACGGCGCTGACCCTCGAAGAAGGCGTCGGCGTCGTTCTCGTCGAACAAAACGCTGCGCTCGCATTGAGCTTTGCCTCCTACGGCTATGTATTGGAGCAGGGCTCTCTCGTGCTTGAAGGCCCAGCCAGCGATCTCGTCAAAAACGACAACGTCCGGGCCGCCTATCTCGGACTGTGACACGGATAAACGGAAGTTAGGAAAATACACATGGCCCAATCAGCAAAATCCGGAAATAAACGCCGTCGCCGGGCAAAAGAAATTGATCCCATAACCTTTTCGGTAATCCTCAATCGTTTCAATACGATTTGCGACGAAATGAGCCGGACCATTGAGAAGACGGCGTGGACTTCAATCCTTGCGCTGTCGCGGGATTTTTCATGTGCTATTTACGATCGACAGGCGCGTCAGGTCTGCATGATGGATGCGTTACCGATACACACCAATTCGTTGCAAGTCGTCATAAAGGAAATGATACGAACGTTTGAAGGCGAGGTTCATGAAGGCGATGTGATCGTCTGTAACGATCCCTATAGCGGCAACACCCATGTCGGTGATTTGGTTACCGCTACGCCAGTTTTCCATAAGGGCGAGCATATGTTCTGGAGTATCACAAAAGGGCACCAACTCGATTGTGGTGCATTTGTTCCGACCAGCGTTCCCGCCACGGCCAAGGATGTCTGGCAGGAGGGCCTGCACCTTCCACCGATCAAATTTTACGACAAGGGCGAACCGTGCAAAGACGTCATCGAAATGTATCTGGCAAACATCCGCTGGCAGGATCTTCTAAAGGGTGACCTCATGGCCCAACTCGGTTCTATTTGGACTGGCAAGAGGCGCTTGATTGAACTTTTAACGCAATATGGCAACGAAGAAATGGAGTATTATATAGAGGCAATATTTGATTATTCCCATAAACGCATGGCGGCCGAAATTCGAGCCATGCCGGATGGCGATTACCACGGCATGGCGTGGCTCGACAGCGATGGCCAAGGCGGGACTGATATTCCAATCCACGCCAAGGTTTCGATTCGTGATGATCATGTTCATATCGATTTTTCAGGTTCTGCCCGCCAAGGACCTGGATCGAACAATTGCACCATTGGCGTCATGCAAGCAGCGGCTGCGACGCCAGTCATGTGCGTGGTCGATCCGACCATTCCAGCCAATGATGGTTGTCTGCGCCATATTACGGCTGAAGCCCCCGCCGGTTCATTATGCAACGCCCAATTTCCTACATCAACCGCGCTCGCAACCATTTGCCCTGGCGATACGATGCAATGGGCTGTGTGGAAGGCACTGGCTCATGCCGTGCCAAAACGCACGATGGGTGGAATGTGCGCCATTCACTGTGTGCCGATGTTCTCTGGAACCGACAACAGGACCGGCTTAGCTAAGGACTGGGGCAGTATGCTTTTCAACGCCGCGCCGGGCGGAGGTGCGGGAACCAGGGCGGACGGTTGGCCTTTGCTTTTGTCCCCGGCGGCGATGGGGGGACAAAAAATTATTAGCGTTGAACTTAGCGAGCTGCTTTACCCCTTTCACATCCACAGGCAGGAAATAAGCACGGACTCCATGGGGCACGGCGAACATATCGGCGGGCCCGGAATTCATCTTGAGGTTTCTCCGACTAGCGGTGGAATGGAATGTAATTTATTCGGCGATGGCCAAACTAATCCACCCTATGGCGCCATCGGTGGAACCGCGGGTATGGGCGGCGGTAGCTACAAAGAAGATCTGAGAACAGGAAAGCGAATATTTTACTCGGCAAAAGGCCATTTGATGGTGGGTGAGAATGAAATGTGGGTCTGCGACTCAACTGGCGGCGGTGGGTTTGGCGACCCCTTGAAACGGGACCCGGACATGGTCCTTGAGACCGTACTCAGTGGACTGGTCTCGCTCAAAACGGCAAAAAACATTTATGGCGTGGTAATCAACTCTCGGACAATGATCGTCGACGACGCAAAAACGAAAAAATTACGCCGTAAAATCGGGGCGCGCCGAGCGCCACTCGAGATTACGACGCCCAATCATGCAGGAGCTTCAAAATGGCTCAAACAAAATATTCGCCCGGGCGACGAATATCTAATCGATCCGCAATAGGACGAACGGAGCAAAAAGCCAGGAGGCCGAGTTGAGCGCGAGCGATCCGACGCAACGTATAAAAGGCTACTGCGCATTGTGCTGGTCAAGATGCGGCTGTATTTCAGTCGTGAAAGGTGGCCGGCTCGTTACTGTCGAGCCCGACCCCCAGCACCCAACCGGCAAGGCGCTATGCGCCAAGGGCCGCGCCGCGCCAGAGCTGGTTCATCATGACGAGCGCTTACTCTATCCGATGAAACGGACCCGCCCAAAGGGCGATCCTGACCCTGGTTGGCAGCGTATCGGGTGGGACGAGGCGCTTAAAACCATCAGTGTGAAGCTCAAACAATTTTCCGCTGAATCCGGGTCTCACTCCGTGGCCTTTGGCATTGCCACGAGCGCAGGTACATCGATGGCTGATGGATATCCATGGGTTGAGCGTCTACGGCGCGCCTTTGGAAGTCCAAATGCCGCAATTGCCATGGAATTATGCGGTTACGGTAAAGAAATGGTTTTTTCGCACAGCTTTGGCGTCGAAATGCCCGTCGCCGATCTCAAATATACCGACTGCATAATGTTGTGGGGCCATAATTCCACGGTCACTTGGCTTTCTTACGGTTCACGAATCGCCCAAGCCAAGGCCAGGGGCGCAAAGCTAATCGTCGTCGATCCGCGCCATGCGGGTCTTGCGGCCAAGGCAGATCAGTGGCTTCGCATCCGGCCAGGCAGCGACGGCGCGCTGGCACTTGGCATCGCCAGTGTGATGATCGAAAACGACTGGTATGACAGTGAGTTCGTTAAAAATTGGACCAATGGGCCACATTTGGTTCGCGAGGATTCAGGGCGCCTTCTCACGAGCTCCGACCTTGGAAACGCTGAACAACGCGATCATTTGCTGGCCTGGGATCAGACCAATAATTGCGTCGTTCACTATAACCAGACAAACGGCACCTATGCCGAGGACGGTGCCGACCTGGCGCTTTTCGGCCGCTTCGAGGTTGCCGGCGCGAACGGCCCAATCTTTTGTCGCCCGGCTTTCGCACTCTATGCGGATTTGTGTGAACGCTATCCGCCCGAGAGGGTTGAGCAGCTCACCTGGATTCCGGCGCAGCAGATTCGCCAGACCGCACAGCTATTCGGCACCGCCAAAATGCCATCCTTTTACGCCTGGTCAGGGCTGGAAATGCACACAAACACCAGTCAGACAAATCGTGCGATCGCCCTGCTCTATGCGCTCACCGGAAATTTTGACGATAAAGGCGGCAACGTCATTTTCGAAACCACGCCAACGAACGATGTCTCCGGCGGTGATTTATTACCACGCCAATTACAAGCTAAGTCGATCGGTCTGGCAGACCACCCGCTCGGCCCGGAGACCGGGGGCTGGATCACGGTGGAGGCATTGTACGGCGCTATTTTAACCGGCCGGCCCAGTAAGATTCGCGCATTCATTAATTTTGGTAAAAATATCTTTTTCTCTCATGCCGACGCTACACGAGGAATGCAGGCGCTTGGCTCGCTTGAGTTCATGGTACACACAGATCTATTTATGAACCCGACGGCCGAATACGCCGATATTGTCCTGCCTGTCAGTTCGGCATGGGAGCGTGAGGGACTTTGCACTAATTTTACCGTTGACCAGGAAGCATGCCGTCACGCGCAATTGCGGCCTGCAGTTATTGCGCCACGAGGCGAATCGCGCTCTGATACCTGGATTGCTTTTGCTCTCGCTGAGAGGCTCAATCTCGGCGATTTATTTTGGCACGGTGACATGGAAGCCGCCTACCGTCACCAGTTGGCGCCAAGCGGCCTCGACCCGGCGGTGCTGCGGCGCTCGCCGGGCGGCGTCAGCTTTCCAGCAGAAACACAATATCGAAAATATGCGCGAAAGGGTGTTAACGGACCACAAGGATTCCAAACGCCGAGCAAAAAAATAGAAATTTATGTCGAGCGCTATCTCGAAAATGGCTATGAACCCCTACCGGAATATGTCGCGCCTGCGCCCGAAGTAAAAAAATCCAGTGGACTTTCAGAAGCCTATCCGCTGATCCTCACTTCCGCCAAGTCAGCGCATTATTTGCACAGCCAAATGCGAAATATTGCCGCGCTGCGCTGCGCCCTGCCCGATCCCCTCATTGAAATCCATCCCCAGACCGCTGAGAGTCGGCAGATTGCTGAGGGTGACTGGATCGTGCTCACAACGCCGCATGGTCAGGCGCGCGCACGCGCGCGCTTCTCGCCCAAACTGGATCCACGCGTGGTGAGTGCAACCCATGGCTGGTGGCAGGACTGTAAGGGCCTCTCGATTCGAGGATATGAAACTAGCGGTGCAAGCAGCGCCAACTTGAATGCCACAATTGATGGCGGCGTGGCAGACCCGATTGGTGGGTCGATGCCGTTAAAATCCTATATTTGCCAAATCGAGCCGGTTGATATCACAGATACTTCTAAAGGTCCTTCCGGTTAACGTGACAATGTCTCAACGGCGCTTTCTCGAAGGCCATAAATAGGCCCACCAAATAAAAATCCCATTTGTAATGTGAAGTTAACTTCTATCTGCGATGAATTCTGAAAATAGCAGCATGTTCTAGAATATTTACGGGATGAAGGCGGACCACACTAAATTGCCCCTAAATTAGCAGCCGCTTTCTTTCCTAAATTTAAGGTAAGGAGGCCATCGCGGGCAAAGTCCGTTTTAGCGATGATTTCAAACGAGACACTGTGCATCAGATAACTGTTACCACCCGGCTCGGTCTAGCCCAAAACGTCGTGACGCCGCCGCATCCTTTGGCTAAGGCGTTCATAGGCGAGTTCAATGGCGGCGACCCATGCCCGTCGGCCACAATCAGCCTGATGCGGTAATTATTTAGATGAACCTAGCGCAGCCGTAGCACGCTTCCAGAAATACTCAAAGAAACCGGCAATTCCTTGGGGATAAAACATGGCAAAGATCAAAATCAAGAAACCAAAAATTAACTCTCTATAGTCAATAATATCACGCAACGGTTCTTGCAGCGCCATTAATACTCCTACCCCTAGTATTGGACCCCATAAGCGCCCTAGGCCACCAACTATCATCATTGCCATCAACAGCAACAATAAATTTAGGTTAAGAATTGTCGCTCCTGTAGCGCCATAATGGGCCGCATAAAAACCTCCAGCCATCCCTGTAAATAACGAAGATGCCGAAAAAATTAGCATCTGGTACTTGAACCGACTTACCCCGCGACTGACCGCATAAAGCGGGTTATCGCGAAGCGCCTTAAAGGCGATTCCCGTCGGGCTACGGACTATAAAAATTGAAAAAGCAATAGCCATAGATAGCATTGCTAAACCTATATAGTAATCACCCTTGATCCAGTCTTTCCGACCCAGCCAATCCCTCATGCCTAGATCTCCATACTTCGTAAGGGACATTGTACCACCGGTAAAATACTCGCACCCTCCTGTTTTCAATGGTCGAAAACAAGCGGTGTCTGTTTGAATCAATAACTGCATTACAGACACGATCGCTAGGGTGAGAAGAGCTGTATAGACGCCACTCACACGGAGACAAGCAGCACCTATAATTAAACTAGCTATCACAGCGAAAACTATACCAACTGGCCACGATGCCCAAAGTGACCAATCAGCATACTTAGCAAGCCATGCGGTGGTATAAGCTCCCACGCCAAAAATAGCCATTTGACCAAGAGAAAAAATGCCACCTATTCCCATTACCAAATTCCACTGGCTTACTATAGTGGCGTACATAAAGAATATTATTAAAAGTCTGAGCCAATACATCTTTAAACCCAGCCAGGGCAGAAGACATAATATTGCCAGAAGAGCCACACCTATTAGTATGTCTTTACTGACTGGTTTATTAAAAAAACTTGTCATATTCGGGCTATTTCCCTATTTCCGAATACGCCATATGGGCGCCAGAGGAGAGCTAGGATTACCACGATTAGGAGAACTGGATAGCCAAAACGGGCACCAAGGCCTAATTGGACTCCCGCCTCTACTAACCCCAAAATTAACGCCATATAAAGTGCACCGGGCACACTACCTAAACCTCCAACAACGCAAATGATAAAAGCTTTCATCATTGGGTCGTAACCCATATAGGGCGCAAGGCTAGCTACCGAGCTAATCATGATCCCGGAGATTGCAGCAACTACACCACCGATAGCTAAAACTTGAGCGAAAACGCGACCAACAGGTACACCGTTTAATTGGGCAGCATCACGATTTTGTGCCGTAGCCCTAATTGCTCTACCCATTTTAGTCTTAGTTAAGACGTAACTTATGATTAAAATAAGAAGAGCGGTAATCCCCATAATAATAAAATTTTGCCACGGTATAAAAACATCACTAACAAATACAGTCATACTCTCTGGAAGTGAGATCATTACGCCTTCAGACCGGTCAATGCCAAATGGCTGCCTTTCAGGGTAGCTACCATAAATCTTTCGAATTCCATTCTCTAACATCATCGATAACCCCAATGTGGCAACGATGACATTCGTTTGGAACAACGGGCTCTTGTACATCCATTTAACAATTGCGTAATAAATTAAAAGACCAAAACAGGCGCTGATAATACAAGCTACTGGAAGACCAAGCCAGTTTGGGAGACCTAAATGCATCACTGTGCTGAAAGACATGTAGCCGCCAATCGTCAGCAAAATACCATGGGCCATATTAAGCATACCCAAGGCACCCCATACGAGTGACAAACCGACCGCACTAACGGCATAGATAGAGCCCATCAACAAACCGCTTACTAGAACTTGTATTACTGCATCCATTTTTTTCTCAAGTACCTAAGTAAGTTTTTAATAACTCACGGTTTTTCATCAGATCATCTGGCGTACCGTTCCAAACGAAGCGTCCTGTATCGAGGAGGAAGATTTCTTTTGCAAGATCAGTCACTCTTGTAACATTCTCTTCTACAATAACGATTGTTCTTCCTTCAGACATAAGCAAATTTATCACCTTGTAGATCTGCTCAATTACTATAGGAGCTAACCCTAACGAAGGCTCATCGATCATTACCACTCGGCCATTGGTCATTAAGCCTCTGCCTATACCTAACATCCTTCGCTCACCGCCTGAGAGACTATTTGCGTGTTGCTTCTGGCGCTCTTCCAACTTGGGAAACAACTCGAAGACAGTTTCCAGCCTCTTCTCTAACTGCGATGAGCCTCCCTCCAAATAACCCCCCATTAATAAATTATCGCGCACTGTCATTTGAGGATAAACCAGATCACCTTGTGGCACATGAACAATGCCCTTAGCGACTATGCGATCCACCCGCTCGTGCGTGATATCTTGGCCAGCGAAAGTGACTGAGCCCTGAAATACTTTTATCAGGCCAGATATCGTCTTCATTAATGTAGTTTTTCCATGACCATTGGGTCCTACAATTGCACATAGGGTCCCTTCTTCGATCGTCAAATTTAAATCATGAATGACCGGTGTTGAACCATAGCCAGCAGTCAGGCCATCTATACGTATTAGAGGCTCAGACATTAACAGGAGCTCTTTCAAGAGCGTCGGACATTAACTCGGAAGCACCCTCGCCAAGATAGACGTCAACTACCATTTTATCAGAAGCCAGACCATCTGGTAGTCCCTCGTATATATTCTGGCCACGATGCATAATTATTACCCTATCGGAAAGAGCTACTAGAAAACGCATCACGTGTTCAATAAGTAAGATAGTGACCCCTGCTTGATTAACTTTGCGTACTATTTCCATGATATCGTCTATTTCTTGAGCATTAAGCCCCCCAACAGGCTCATCCATCATTAAAATAGAGGGTTTAGCTGCAAGTGCTCCTGCCATCATAAGCAGTTTCCGCTTGTATACGGGTAAAGTATCGACAGATTTATCCATCTCACCGATCATGCCAACTAGCTCTAATGCCCACTCAGCTCGCTCAACAGAATCTTTACTGAAACGCGGGCCAGGAAATATACGGTTACTATGGCCGAAATACGAACCCACTAGGGTATTTTCTATCACAGTAAGGCTCTCAAAAGCTGCATTCAGCTGGAAAGTCCGAGCAAGACCCGAATGACAACGTTTTTGCGGAGGTGACTTGGTTATTTCTCGTCCCTCAAAAAATATTTGGCCGCCATCAGCCGCAGTTATTCCAGAAATGACGTCAAATAAGGTAGTTTTTCCTGCACCATTAGGCCCGCCTATACCCAATATATCTCCACTATTTAAGCCAAATGATATTTCATCAACTGCCTTGACAGCTCCAAAAGATCGGCGCAGCGAATTACAGCGCAAAAGCTCCTGAGAGCCAGCATTAGGCGAATCACTCATTCAAGAGCTCCAACAACGTCTTTTCAGAAATCGAGATAAAGGAAGTATAGGGGGAGAATTAATCTCCCCCTATTCCTACCAGACTATTTAAACCACGGAGGTGTCTGGAATTTTGCTTTAGTATATGGATCCGGAGCAATCAATATTGGTGGTTT
>Ga0315339_1000591_pt1 | contig 42659 bp, 42 predicted proteins | sample ASW17metaG_FD_204514 | JGI IMG/M metagenome (GOLD analysis project Ga0315339, IMG submission 204514) | Ammonia-oxidizing marine archaeal communities from Pacific Ocean, United States - ASW #17 | ecosystem: Environmental > Aquatic > Marine > Oceanic | place: USA: California | collected 2016-12-05 | reverse complement strand
CAGCCTTGTTTCAGCAGTCGCTCGGGTTTATTGACGAGGAGGGGGGCAGGATTCGCTACGAGACTATCTACGCCAACATGTACCCGTCTCCTCCTAGAGTGCAGTACAGCCAGGTGGGCAACATGCCAGATATGACAGGGGTTCAGGTGGGCGGTACTCGTCATTTCACCGAAGGCCCGTTTGCGGGTCAGACCTGGGAAATCGATGGGTCTGGTAACGTGAGGAGGAGCAGCGGTGATAGGGCGGGAGGGTCGGCTCTGGTAGAGGAGGGTTCGGTTATTCCTCAACAAGGGGGGACTCCCTAGCCCTCACGGGTGCGAACGCAATTAGTGAGAGCCCATCGCAGCGATCCTTGCTCTGGAGCACTCGGTCATGATTGTCAGATAGCGTCCGAACTGTTCGCTGTCGTACAGCATCTCGTGGGGCATGTCGGGATTCCTGCTGGCCGACTGCATCGCCGGAAGAGTCTGACCGTAAAAGAGATCCGGATGGCCGTTTAGCACCGCCTGAACGTTCATGCTTCGGGCCTCATTCAGGACACGCTCGAGCCCAACTAGGTCCTCGGGGGTCGGAGTCTGTAATACTCCGCTCAGCAGCAAGACCGTGTGAGACGCGCCATTGTGGGTCACCGGGATGAAGAACCCAAGCGAGCCTAGCGTATGGCCCGGCGTTACAGCGAGCGTCACCGTGGTGTCACCCAGCGTTACTTTCTGACCATGAATCGCCACAGCGTCTCGTGTTGGTCTCGGCCTGTCGGTACGCTCGCCAGCGATGGCCAGATCCCAATCGGCTCCGGTCAGCATGATCTGTGCGTCTTCGTATGTGTGCTGGAGATAGGAAACCCCTCCGACATGGTCGTTGTGACCATGCCCGACAAGGACGTACTTGATTTCGTCTGGGTTGAGACCCATTTGTCTCAGACCAGGGATGAGGATCTCCTCGGCTTCTTCCGACGTGTTTAGCGCGTCGATGAGGATGAGGCCATCACTGGTCGAGATCGCCCAGGACCCGACGTCGTTGAACCCGAAGTAGTACAGATTGTCGAATACTCTAACCGGCTCGACCTGCTCCCGTGGAGCCCGTGTCTGACCTGCCATTTCTACCAAGAGCGCTGGACGCTGTGGTCCCATTGCTGTACAGGTTCTTTCGAACTCCTCCATTAAACCAGGAGTAGCTGCGGCCCTCGCCGTTTCGACATGTTGCTGTGCAACGGTCGATTCCATCATTTGGCTTTCTGTCGGGTAGCGCGGGGTCTGCCCGCTTTGTCCGGCACTGGCCGGCGAGGGTCCCACGAGAACGGCGCACACCGCGACAACGAATCCGGCCGAAAATCTCTTTCGCATTACTCCTCCTCGTTCCGCTGAAACGCCTGAGGTGATCGCGCGTCCAATCCAGAGCTTCGAGTGGCAGCCGGCAGGCTATCGTTTACACTTCGCATCATAAACCGCCGAAAGGGGACGCCCTGCCTCGCTATCTGCCGGTAGTCGGTGTCGTTGACTCCTCTTGTGAGGCGGCCACAGCGGCGGCCGTGGCAGCGGTGAGCTCAGGTCTCGGGTACTCGCCCAGGCCATGGTAGGCATTGGAGTAGATGGACCGGTAACGAAGCCGGTTACCGTTCTCATCAACGAATCCCATGGTGTGCTGAAACATCGATGGCGGATAGTTCCTTGGGACCGTGCCTTCCTGGATGTAGAGTCGGTTATCGTGCATATAGATCCCGGCGAACGTGCGCGACTCATCGGCGTTGTTTGTGAGCTGCAGCATGTGGCCTTCAACGAGATCTGACCAGTCATATCCCAAGTGCGTCAGCGTCACATCGCGTTGTAGCATTCTGAAGGTCGCATGCGTGATGGCGGCGCGCACGTCCTGTCTCCAGTAGCCAGGACCGATTACGCCGTTTGGCTGGCCGATACAGGTTTCTGCGCCAACTGGGCAGGCTTCGTAGCGTTCGACGCCAAGTCTTTCCATCTCGCGGTAATCGACCACAGTCATCGAGTAGCGTCCCTGGCCACGCTCGGCGGTGTAGATTCGCGCAGGGAGCGTGTAGTCGTATTCGGATGTGTAGGTCGTATCCTCTACTTCCGGCTCTTCCGGGAATGCCACACGGAAGCCATCTCTCGGGCTATTGAATTCAATCCATTCTTGCGCAAACGTCGGTCCTGTCCACAACAGGACGAACACGGTCAACATCAGAGCGGTGAGACGGGTCATCTTTTCCTCCAGGCCCACGCATAGTGCCAGATATTCGAGCGGCGCGGTATTCGGACGCTTGCGACCCACCCTGGCGGTGCCGGAAGCACTGGGTGAGAACGCTGGGGAATCCGACCGCGCGACCGTTACTTTACACCGTGTAGATAATCGCTTCCAGAACCGCGACGTCCGATTGGGGTCATCTGAAAGTCTGAACAAGGTAGAATCGGATTAGAACAAGCGTGGAAGTTCGATGGGTGTATAAGCGCTCACAAACCTATAAAGTTCCCCTAATTGCTATTCGAAAGACAGTCACATGCCGCATAAGCGTTTCTTCTTATTCCTGCTCGGTCTTGGCCTCGTGCTCGGCGGTCGGGTGGCGTGGGCGCACCATTCTGCACTGGCTGAATTCGACCCGAGCCAGCCGGTGAAGGTGACCGGCACACTCGAGAGCGTCGTGTGGGCGAATCCGCATGTCTGGTTCTTCGTCGACGTGACCGAGGCCGACGGCACGGTGACGTCGTGGGGCTTTTCGACGTCGCCTCCAGGATCGCTGATGCGCCGGGGTATCACGAAGGAAGTAATGCGGCTCGGTGCCGTGGTAAACGTCGAGGGCGCGCGCGCGAGGGACGGCTCGAACAATTCCTCGACTCGGAGCTTGACGTTCGAAGATGGCACAGCTGTGCTGGCGCCACCGGAAGAAGGGCAGGAGGGGCAGTAATGCGCATTTGGTGGATCGGTTCAGTGGTCTTGGCAGCCGTGCTGGGCGGGATCCCCTCGTATGCACAGTCGCAGGAGGATGTGCCGCGTACGGTTGAAAGCAGACCGGATTTTACCGGCATCTACACCGCGCCCGCTACGGTCAACGGGACCGGTCCTCGTGGAAATCTGATCTTCAACGCTCCCAACATGGCCCCGGTGAAGCCGGGGGCAGAGAGTCTGCTCTACGTCCCGCGCACCGGAAATACGCGCGTCGACGAGCCACGCGCAATGTGCCTGCCGGCCGGTTTCCCCTCGGGGATGCTCTATATCCTGCCGATTCAATTCATCCAGAACCCGAACTACTTGGTGATCATCCCGGAGCTACAGCATGCGGCCCGCATCATTCCCACTGACGGACGTCCGCACCGCGAAGGGATCGAGCCATCGTACTATGGCGATTCTGTGGGGCAGTGGGAAGGCGACACGCTGGTCATCGAGACAATCAATTTCAAGCGCTGGATTCTCGACGACTACCACTACACAGATCCAACAAAAAGCCGCTGGCATAGCGACGCGCTAAAGACTACCGAGCGGTTGCACCGGGTGGGTAATACGCTCGAGTACCGAATCACGATCGACGACCCGAAGATTTTCGAGCGGCCCTGGTCGCAGGACTTCGAGCTCACGCTGCGCCCCGACTGGGAGCAGCTAGGCCTCATCGAATACACGTGCGAGGCGTACAATCGGTGTGCGGGCGGTGACTGCAGCGAGGACGGCCCGCCGTAACGCTGCGATCGTAACGCGTGGTCGACGTTCGGGCGGGCTACGCATCGAACCGTCGGTCGGCTCATTTCTCGGAGGTGGCTGCCGAGATCACATTGTTACCGCCGAAAGCCGCGCCGTATCCATGCGACGGCCAGACCTGCGACGTAGAGCAACACGGGTGGGATCACGGCTATAGCGAGGAGCGCAAAACCTGGGGAAATGTTGCCTGAACGCCATACCGTCGGGGCAATGGTGATCCCAATGCCTACACACATCACACCCCACGCGCACATAAAGACCACCCACAGCCGCTGCCACCCGTTGAGTGTTGCCATGCGTCGGAGTCTAGGGCACTACACTCTCTCACCACAAGGCCCCACGGGAGCGTAACTTCTACGGCCACCTTGTGGTGACGGTCATGGACTACGCCACGCTACGTGACCTAGTTAGCCTCTACTTCGAGGTTGGGGTCCAAATAGCCGTCTACTAGACCATTCGTGAGACGGTCGAAGCGGTCACGGCTCTACTTGCCGACTGTCCTTCATGGACAGAGGCGATGGCTCTGGTGGTATTGGCGAACCGCCTCGACCTCGATACAGGTGCAACCTCGCGTCGGATCAGGGTCGCGGTGAAAGAGAACTACCTCGTCAACCACCACCCTGTCTTTCTCTCCACAGTTGGTTGAGCAGGCCTCCCCGATCGTCCCAACTGTCTTCCAGTTCCTGGAGCTCGAGTTCCATTTCCGGTGTCAGCTCAAAGGTTCCCTGCTCGCCGCCCATCTGACGCGCGCTCCATTCGATAGCGTAGTTCTCACCCTGGTCTTCGAAGTGGACGGCGAAGGGACCGTCGGGACGCTTTTCGATCACTCCCCCGGAGTCGGTGAACGGTGAAAACGGTGTCATATCCATTTTTTGCACCGTCACGCCGGTGTTAGGCGCCACATTCACACCAGCATCCGCGGTAAAGGTGAACTCAAGCGATGGACGGTCGCCCTCAGCCGTCGCGATTGCAAGGATTAACCCCTCTTCGTCGTCGAGGCGGCCTACCAGAGGGAATCGCCTGGTGGGGTCGGGATCGGTAATGGTCCCGCCCACTTCCGGATCGAACGTGACCGTAGCGCCGGGGAGGGGCAACGCCGCGCTCGGCAGATTGTCCACCGTGAGCTCGGCTTCATAGTGCAAATCGATCTCGCCCGCTGCTTCACCATCTTCGGCCAGGGTGAACCAGAAATCGAAATCGGCGCTCCGGGTGAGCCTGCGAACCCTGTCGTTCATCGGAACCTCCGTCGCTGTTCCCGTGCCTTCCCAGTAGCCGTAGGGATGGGCAGTGAACTCAATCGCCTCACCACAGGACACAGAGAGCAGGGAAACCGACAAGAGAACGACGAGCGCCCAGGTAGGCGGCAGGCAAAGGCGTCCCTTCATTCAGTCTCTCCTTTCTCGACCACCACTTCCACCCGGCGGTTGAGTTGTCGACCGGCCACGGTGTTGTTGGCCCCCACGGGTTGAGCCTCGCCATGGCCAACTGTCGTCAGTCGGTCCGCGGCAACGCCATCAGCTTCGAGCCAGTCACGGACTGCGCCCGCCCGGCGTTCGGACAGCTCCCGATTGTACTCGTCTGACGCGGTTGCATCGGTGTGCCCCTCAACTCTCACCGGGCGCGTTCCGTAGGCCTTGAGTACCTCGACCAACTCGGTCAGCGTATGTTCAGCATCAGCGCGGATCTCGTCCGAGTTGAAGTCGAACAGGATCGACCCCGGTAGCCGGATCCTTACCTCGAGCTCGGTTTCCTCTGCGCCGAGCCGGGCAAGTCGATCTTCCAAGCTGGTGTTCTCGCTACCGATCCCGGTGGCGAATCCGCGAAGTCCAGTCGTGTGGTCGACGAGGCGACTCATACGCATCGTCAGCTGCGATTTCTTGTTCTCGTTGAACGGTTCGTCGACTACGCTTTCGGCAAGCTCTTGCGCCCCTTCGGGCTCGGCATCAGTCCAGGCCTCTATGCCTGTGACGAAATCTCCGATCTCGTCCGGGGGTTCAATTTCTTCGGCCACCTCGCCCTCGGTGCCTCCCGAGCAAGCAGTGACCGCAAGGCTCAGGCCGAGAAGGAGCCCTAATCTGAAGGTCATTCGTCGGTAATCGGAACATCTTCAAGCGGCTCGGTATCGTCAAAAAAAATGGCGAGACTTGTGACCGCTGGCGGAGGGGCGGGGAGCTTCATCCAGAAGCGCCTGGTCCTTCCACCGTCGATGATTTCGTCGATGCCCTCGGAGGGGTTTCCGACGTCGACGAACACGCACTCGGATGCCAGGCAGACACCCGCTTCGTCAGTCAGCACGAAGTATTTGGTGCCGTTCTCCTGGTCGACCGCAAAGGTACGAGCAGTAGCGCGTGTGAGACTAAACCTCACCCTCTGGTTCTCCTCGCCCTCGTTGCGGACGGCCCATCCGATTGTGAGCACGTTCCCCTTGCGCTCGACCTCCATCAAATCGAGGGTGACGTCGTCCCAGTTGGTGTAACCGGTAGCAATCACCTGGGCACCAGCAACCGGTGCCGAGATCCATAGCAGGATACCGGCGGCAAGGCCGCCGAACAAACACTTCAGACTCATAGAACGGTACCTCCTTCGGCGAAGCCTAGCACGACGCATAGGAGCTAAGTGAAGCCCGACAGCGGTTGCGTGTTCTTATATGCGTCGGGTTGTTCGACCTTAAACCTAGCCCTCAAACGCTTGCCCCGATGCAATGAGGTCGTCGATTTCGTGAGATTTGTATCCGGCTCCGAGTAGCACCTCTCGTGTGTGCTCCCCGAGAAGTGGAGCACCAGACTTCGCTGGCTCGGACCCAGCGGACATCTTTACTGGGCTCCCGAGCGACTCGATCGGTCCGAGGCGGGCATGCGTGACTTCGACGACCATATTGCGAGCGCGAGTCTGTGGGTGTTCGAGCATCTCACCGATCGAAGCGACGGGACCTGCCGGCACTCCTTCGGCTTCTAGTCTGGCTAACCACTCACCCGAAGTTCGCACGGCAAAGAGAGGAGTTAGGCGATCGATCAATTCTGCCAAGTGTTTGATTCGGCCGGTGTTCGTGGCGAACCGCGTTTCCTCAAGGAGCAGCGGGTCACCAACCGCGCGAACGAGACCTAGCCAGGTCGATTCGTTCGAGGCTCCGACATTCACCCAGCCATCGGACGTTGGAAACGCTTGATACGGGGCAGCGAGGGGATGTGCTGATCCCATCGGCCCAGGGGACTGACCCGATGCCAGTGCGATGGCGCTCTGCCAATACGTGTGTGTGATGCCAGCTTCAAGAAGCGAAGTGTCGACTCGCTGCCCGACACCAGTCCGCTCTCGTTCGAAGAGAGCGGAGACCACTCCGAAGGCGGCCAAAATCCCCGCGGTAATGTCGGTCACCGGCGCACCAATTTTGACCGGTGCTCGATCCTTCCCCTCCCCGGTGACGCTCATTAATCCAGAGTACCCTTGCGCGATGAGGTCGAAGCCTCCCTGGCTAGCAAGTGGACCGGTGCGTCCGAACCCGGTTATCTGGCAGTAGATCAGCTTGGGATGTGCCGTCGAAAGAGCATCCCAGCCAAGTCCCAGACGTTCCATGGTGCCTAAGCGGAAGTTCTCGATTACGACATCCGCGCCCACGAGTAGACGGCGTACAGCCTCTAGACCGGCAGCTTCACGTAGATCGAGCGCGACTCCACGTTTCCCGCGGTTGAGCATCATAAACGCAGCAGATTCACCGCTCACATCTGGAGGGACGAAGCCACGGGTGCCATCGCCGCCAGGAAGTCTTTCGATTTTCACGACGTCGGCCCCCATGTCTGCGAGCATGAGACCGCATACCGGCCCAGCCATAATGTGGGCCAACTCGACCACGCGCACCCCGGTCAATGCACCTGCCATCCCTACTCTCTCACCATGTACCGACCACTGCACTCCCCGGAAGTCCAGATCTTTCTTCTCCAGAAAGGCACCCACCTCTTAGTCCAGGCGCACCCTTGCGATGGCGGTGCTGACGTCGATCCGGACAGGTGAATCATCTGTAGAACAACTCCACCAGCGCCATGGGTACGATCGGAACGTAGGTGACTATCAGGAGTACCGTCACGAGCACCGCGACGAAATAGACATTCGTCTTACTGACCTCCCAGATGTCGGCCTTCGCCACCGAACACGCAGTGACAAGCACCGAAGCCACCGGGGGCGTCTGTTGTCCGATACCGAGATTTAACGTCACGATCAGTCCGAAGTGTACGGGATCTATGCCGGCGGCCTGCACGAGCGGCATCACGATAGGTACTACCAGAATGATCGCTGCTGCGGAGTGGAGAAAGAGCCCTATTGCCAGGAAGAAGGCGTTCAGGAGAAGAAGGATGGCCCACCGGTCGCTTGTAAGCTCGATGATTCCCGACGCGATCACCTGCGGGACGCGCATTTCTGTGAGGTAGTCGCCGAGCAATGCAGACGCGGCGACAAGGAGCATCACCACCGCAGTCTGGTGGCCGCCCTCAAGCATCGCCACCTTGAGGAGCGAGAGGTCGAGCTCTCTATACACGACGCCACCGATCACGATCGCTGTAACTACCGCAAGGCCGGCCCCCTCCGTCGCGGTGACCCAACCCGTGAAGATGCCGCCGAGGATAATCGCTGGTAGCAACAGCGCCCAACCCGCCTCCTTGAGCGTTAGCCACACCCGCTGTTGCTGAAACGCCTGCTCCCTGGGAAAGTTGTATCGGCGGGCGAGTCCGTAGGCCACGAACATCATTAGCGCGCCACCGACGAAGCCGGGAACGATCCCCGCGACAAAGAGTTCCACGATCGAGGAGCCCGACATGACGCCATAGAGAATCATCGGGATCGAGGGAGGAATGATCACGGCGAGCGTCGCCGACGATGACGTGACGGCTGCCGCGAATTCTCGCGGATAGCCCTTTTTTTTCATCGCGGGAATCAGAATCGAGCCCAGTGCTGCGACGTCTGCCACAGCAGAGCCGCTGATTTCAGCGAAGAACAGCGACGCGCTGATCGTGACCATCGACAGGCCACCCCGAACGAAGCCCACGAGCGACGACGCGAACGCAATCAGCCTCCGACTGATTCCGGACGCATTCATGATCGCCCCGGCAAGAATGAAGAGCGGGATCGCGATCAGCGGGAAGGCAGTTGCGCCGTCGTACATGACCAGCGCGGTGTTGGGCAGCGAGGCCATTCCACCAGGCCCGACGACCATCGCCACCACCGCGGACAGTCCCAGTGCCACCGCGATCGGTACATTGATGAGGATTAGCGCCAGCAGCAGGAGTCCGATCGCTAGCACGCTCATACGTCCGTCGTACTCTCGTTATGGTCCGCGCTCGTCACCTCTGACAGAACGTCCGGCAGTGATAGGAGCTGCGCGGCGATGCAGAGGACAGCCCCAATCGGAATCACCGACTGCGCCAGCGACATCGGCACAGCCGGAAGCGACACAAGCGTGGTCCCGCCCAGCACCGACAGCACCCGTACACCTGCCCACGCAAGGGCGACGAAGAAGCTCGCCACGCAGGCTTCGCCGATGAGCACTGTCGCGAGACGCAGCTTCCCGCGCATGCGAGCGACGATCGTCGGCATGCCGATGTGGGCACGGTGTAGGCTAGCGAGCGCCGCACCGTAATATGTGAGCCAGGCTAGGAGGATGGAGGCGACCTCGTCGTACCACACCAGAGACGCGCCAGCTTTTCGGAAACCGACGCCCACGACGACCACCAGAGCCAGCGTCGCCATGAGCAACAGAACGATGAGCTCAAGGAATGCTCGGAGTCGAGCGCGGGCGGACGTCAGCCTCATGGCGGTGATTCGATCAGCTGGATCCTGCTGCCGCGGCGCGGGCAAGCAACTCTGGTCCGCCTGAGACGACCTGCCCGAACTCGTCGTAGAGCGCTGCGCTTGCATCAAGGAACGCCCCTCGCTCCGGCGCGTTGACCTGAACGCCACTCGCCCGAATCTGATCGATCAGCTCGGAGTCGAGTCGGTCGGCAGTCTCGTACACGAACGCCTGCGTCGCTCGCGCCTCGTCTTCGATAATCATCCGGACGTCGTCTGGAAGCGCGTCCCACATCGTGGGAGATGTGACGACGTAGGCCGGCGTGTACACGTGACTGGTGAGCGAAAGATATTCCTGTGCCTCGTAGAGCTTTGAGCCCCAGATATGGGCCAGCGGATTCTCCTGGCCGTCGATCACCCCCGTCTGTAGTCCAATGAAAACCTCGGACAGTGCCATCGGCGTCGGGTTGGCACCGAGCGCCTGGAAGAGCTTCACGCGCCACACGCCACTAGGGGTGCGTAGCTTTACCCCGGCCAGGTCGGCCGGCGTCTCGATTGGACGCACGTTGTTGGTAATGTGGCGAAATCCGTTCTCCCATATAGAGATGATCCGATAGCCCGAGTCCTCTGAGAGCGGCGCCAGATCCGGCCAGACAACCTCGTTCTCTATGGCACGCATGTGTGCACGGTCTCGCACCAGATACGGCATTTCGAAGAGTCCAAACTCGTCGATCTGGGACGACATGATTGTGGACGGCAGCGCGAAGTCCACCGTGCCAAGCTTGAGCTTCTGAAGAAGCAACTCGTCCCCTCCCAGTTGACTCGATCCGTACGGGACGACTTTCCAGCCTTCGGACAACTCCTCATTGGCCCTTCGAGCGAACTCGTTAACCGATATTGCCAACAGAGACCCCGGCTCACCGACATGGCCGAACTTCAGCTCACGAGGTGCAGTCCTGTCGATGGAGCACCCGGAGAACGAAATCGCGAGAGTCAGAACCACTGCCATGGCTATTTGCTTTGGCATCATGCAATTCATCTCATAGTTCCTTTAGAGGCGATGTGGAACTCTATTCTACAGACGCGTCACGCTATCAAATCGTGCCCTTCGGTGTCGTCTTTTCCGCAATTGAGGGATACGATCTCTGGCGCTACCCTTCGGCGTGCAGTTCGACGTGTCAGGGTGGCGAATCGACGGATTCATGTCCTCCGGTATATGTTCTGGTCGCATCTGGTGATATATGGAGCGCCGCTAAAGCCTATTCGTTTGCCGTAGTCTTTCGAAGAGTTCAGGAAACATGGAGATAGTGTGGAGGTCCGCGGCGGCGCAAAGAATGAAGCCGCTTGATGACCCAGAGGTTGGATGGGGTGGGTGACGGGTCTCGAACCCGCGACTTCCTGAACCACAATCAGGCGCTCTACCCCTGAGCTACACCCACCACGAGGCAAAAAACGTAAGTGTAACATCTGGCGCTTACGGGCAATGCGCAAGGCTGTGGTAGGTATATCGAGCGTTTTGGAGGAGCAAGTGAGCGAGGTGACAAGGAAGACAGCGATCGTCGCTAGCTTTGTGGCGGCTGTGCTAACTGGGGCCTACCCCACGGGTCAAACAGCGCCTGCGGCGGGGCAGGGCGCCAATCGCGCGTCGTTGCTGGCAATCGAACACGACAATCTTGAGCTGCAGCGGGTCCCGGCCTTCAGGGCTTTCGACAATCTCTACTACGTTGGTGTTGGGTGGGTGGGCGCATGGCTTGTCACCACAGACGACGGGTTGATTCTCATCGATGCGGTCGATCGCCCCGGACACGTTGATCATCTACTAGATGGTGTTCGGAAGATGGGCTTTGATCCGCGAAACATCAGGTACGTTGTCGTTACCCACGCTGATACAGACCACTACGCGGGGGCAGCACGAATCCAGCGGGAGTTCGGTGCCCAGGTTGCGATGAGTGAAGCGGATTGGCTGCTTGCCGAGGTGCCCTTGAGTGAAGGGAACGCCACGAGTCAGCCGGAGGTGCCGCGTCGTGATTTGGTCCTCCAGGATGACGAGAAACTGACGTTGGGCACTACGACATTGAGATTTTGGTCCACGCCTGGTCACACGTCCGGTGCGATGTCGGTGGACTTCACCGTGTTCGACAACGGTCAGCCCCACCGGGCGTTTTTGTTTGGTGGCGGTGCCGCCACCAATGACGTGCCGGCGGTCGAACGGTTCCTTGCGAGCATCGAAAAGGTAGAGCGTCTCCAGGACGGTGTGCAGGTTCGAATTGTCAGTCACCCGTCGACGGACCCGCAGTTTTGGGACCGAGTGGATCAATTACTGGTGCGCCGATCCGACGAAGCGAATCCGATGGTTGACGGGCAGCTGTTTCGCGCGTGGATTCAGGGGCTTGAGGCATCAGCCACGCGATACTTAGATATCGCGCGTAGTCCTCGCTGATTCTATAAGTCGGCGACGCACACAGCGTGTGGCGGAGTACTCGTGCTTGGTCAGGATGCCGCTCGCATCCGGTGTATCCTAGTTAGGACGTGCATGCGCTGCTGGTGTTTGCCGCCGGATTGATCGCGGGCGGCATTAATGCTATCGCCGGCGGCGGTTCGCTGGTCTCCTTCCCGACGCTGATCTGGCTGGGCGTACCGCCGATCCTCGCTAACGCTACCAACGCCGTTGCTCTATGGCCTGGCACCCTCGCTAGTGTTTGGGGATACCGACGTGAGCTTCGCGGAGTCGATCGGCGCGTGTATGCGCTGATCGTCCCGAGTGTGATCGGTAGCATGACCGGAGCGCTCCTTCTCTACCGGACGACGCCTGTCGTCTTTGATCGCCTCGTGCCTATCCTGATTCTGTTTGCGACGTGTCTGTTTCTGGCGCAGGAGTCGCTGCAAAGTCGATTTAGCCTTTCTACGGCGCACGCGAAGCGTTCGCACTGGCTGTCCTGGACGATGTTGTTTCAGTTGGCAGTGGCGGTCTATGGTGGTTACTTTGGCGGGGGCATGGGTATCCTGATGCTTGCCACGCTGAGCCTGATGGGACATTCCGACATCCATCGGATGAACGGCCTAAAGAGCGTACTGGCGGCCTCTATTAACGGCGTCGCGGCCACGTATTTTTCCATCGCTGGCATTATCATTTGGTCCGATGCGTTGATCATGGCCCTTGGGGCCGTTGTCGGGGGAGTGGGGGGCGCTGTCGCTGCCAGATACGTCGGCCGGACGGCCGTGCGCAGGATCGTGATTGTTACCGGTTTCGGTATGGCGTTATCGCTGACGCTACGCCTGTGACAAAGCTCATGTCTTGGTCTCCGTGCCAAAACTAGCTCGTGCTCGGCGCTTTTGATCGGCGGGACACTGGAATGGATCTATGACTGCCAGAGCGCTACCGCAGGATCTGTCGCGATTTGTCGAGTTTAGTCGCGCGCAGTGGGCTCGTTTGCGGGCGTCCAGTCCGTTGCCCTTATCCGAGGCCCAGTTGACCGGCCTTGTCGGACTCAACGAGCGGGTCTCGCTCGATGAGGTTACCGACGTTTACCTGCCTTTGTCCCGGCTGCTCAATCTATACGTTGGTGCGACGCAGGCTCTGCACGACGCGACGGACACGTTTCTGGGGTCGACGGGACCGCGTGTCCCGTTTGTGATCGGACTCGCCGGGAGCGTGGCGGTGGGGAAGAGCACGACGTCTCGCATTCTACAAGCGTTGCTGGCTCGGTGGCCTAGTCATCCTCAGGTTCACCTAATTACAACGGACGGCTTTTTGTGGCCGCGGCGAGAGCTTGAGGCGCGCGGGTTGATGGAGCGAAAGGGTTTTCCAGAGAGCTACGATGTTCGGCGCCTTGTACAGTTCATGGCCGATCTCAAATCGGGTGTTGCTGAGGTTTGCGCGCCAGTGTACTCACACCTGGCGTATGACGTCGTCGAGGGTGAGACAGATTGTGTTCGCCAGCCGGACATCGTCATCGTTGAGGGCCTCAACGTGCTGCAGACTGGCACCGGCCGAGCACCGATGTTTGTCTCGGACTTTTTTGATTTTTCTATTTACGTGGATGCACACGAGGCCGATATCGAGCAGTGGTACGTCGAGCGATTTCTTACGCTGCACGGCACCGTGTTCCGTGACCCCTCTTCGTACTTCCATCGGTACGCCACGTTGACTATCGATGAGGCGGTCGACGTAGCACGGGAGGTGTGGCAGTCGATTAACTTGGTTAATTTACGTGAGAACGTACAGTCGACACGCGAGCGCGCGCATCTCATCCTTGTAAAAGGTCGAGACCATGCGGTTCGCCGCGTGAAGTTGAGGAAACTTTAGCTGTTGATCGGATTTATCTGCAGTTGAGATTCCAGCCAGTCCGCGAAGCGTCGGAACGCCTCACCCCGGTGCGAGATGCGCGACTTGGCATGTTGGTCGATCTCTCCGAGCGTACGCCGTGAAGGGGAATAGTAGAAAATCGGGTCATAGCCGAAACCGTGCGTGCCGCTTGGCGTGTCTGCGATGTGGCCCTCAACCGTTGCTGACGTCTCATATACCACTGTTCCCGACCGTACTACGGCCAGCGAACAGACGAATCGCGCCTCCCACGGGCGCGGGTGTACCTCATTAAGGCGTCTGTAGATTTCTGAGAATCGCTCGGTATACGTTGCATCCGGTCGCAGGAAACGTGCGGATTGCACCCCAGGCTCGCCGTTTAGGGCATCGATGACTAGGCCCGAGTCATCGGCGACGGTATACCGTGTATGGTCGGTGGTCGGATCAGCCTGTGTCGCAGCGTCGTAGTGCAGCGCCTTGAGGCGCGCGTTTCCAGCGAACGTTGCTGCGGTTTCCTCCGGTTCCTGAGTGTGACGGAGGTCCGGCAGTGTGTTGATCTTGACTGTCAGGTGTTTGAGGATCCCTCGAATTTCGGATAGCTTTCCTGCGTTGGATGTGGCGACCAGGAGGTGTGCCATCGATGGATCGGACTACTTGTTCAGAATCTGTCCGACAAACTCGCGTTGGAGTGCGATGAGCTGACGGATACCGGTATCGCCGAGGTCTAGCAAGCGGTTGAGTCCTTCGCGCCCAAAAGGTATCGCTTCGGCCGTGCCTTGGAGTTCGATGTACTCTCCGCTTCCAGTTTTCACGATGTTCATGTCGACGTCAGCCTGCGAATCCTCGGTGTAGGCCAGATCAAGCATAGCTTCGCCGCCAACAATCCCCACGCTCGTGGCAGCCACGTAGTCCTGCACGGGCATAGTGCGAATTTGGTTTTGTTCGCGCATCTTTTGGAACGCCAGGACGAGCGCTACAAACGCTCCGGTGATCGACGCCGTACGTGTGCCTCCGTCCGCCTGAATCACATCGCAGTCCAGAGTGATGGTTCGCTCCCCCAAAGCCTCAAGGCGTGTAACGGTTCGAAGAGATCGACCGATGAGGCGCTGGATTTCCTGGGTGCGTCCGCCCACCTTGCCGCGCGTTGACTCACGCTGTGAGCGGGTGTTGGTGGCGCGTGGGAGCATTCCGTATTCGGCGGTGACCCAGCCCTTCCCAGTGTTTCGTCGAAACGGCGGCACCCGGTCTTCCACACTGGCTGTACAAATAACTTTCGTCTGGCCCGCTTCGATAAGGACGGATCCCTCAGCGTGTACCAGGTAGTCTATGGTCAGGCGCGTCGGGCGGAGCTGTTCAAGGAGGCGACCATCAACGCGCATTCCTCCACTTTAGTGCATAACCGTGGAGTTAACGCGGATTACTGACCTCTTGCACCAGGGACATGTCTGGTTCTAGTGGTCGCCGCAGATCGACATGCCCTGCCAAGGTGTTCGCTTCGCGACCATCAATCAGAATTTGCACTCGCTGAATCGTTGTCAGGTTCACCGTTACTGCGTGCACGATGGCATACACCGCGAGTAGTTCTGCGGAAGTGCCCCCCATGTGAGGCGCACTGGTCTCAAAGCTCAGGTCCACGAAAGCGTCGCCTCGGTCGGTTATGTAAAACGCCCGGAGTTGCGTGCCTTCGGGGATGACAGACTCGTACGGTGGCGGAGGACTTTGGAGCTGTGCTGTAAGAATTTCTCGTCCCTGAGGGACAAGTCCCTCCGCCAGTGCGACCTCCTGCAGGACCGGGACCAGGACGAGGCCATTGGCTGAAGGAAAAAACAGTGTGGCCGCGATACGTGGCATTTCCGATGACATGGCCGGTTCCGCCATCGCCACTGGTGACTCGGGTGGGGAATCACCTGCTTGTTCAAGCCTGCCGCCGAGAGACCAGGCCAAGAGGCCGATCAAGATCAGGCCCGCGATGATCAGGGCCAGACGACGTCCTGTCATGGTGTGTCCTGCGCCTCAAGGTAGGCACGAAACGAGACCATCGCGTCGTAGATGCCTTGCGTTAATGATGCTTGAAAGCTCTCGGAGCGTGCGAGCTGTTCTTCTTCTGGGTTGGTGAGATAGGCCATCTCAACTAAGGCTGCTGGCATATCGACGCCAGCTAGCACGCGAAGCGGCACGCGTTGTAGCGGCTGGCTACTCATCGTTACGTGACTGCGCAGTTGCCCTTCGAGCATCTTGGCGAACACCGCGGATCTGTCCACGTGGCGAGCCTGCGCGAGGCCCCATTGAATGAGATCGATCGTGCGAAAGGAGCCCCCAAGGACGGGCAGGGCCACGGCTTCACTCGCGGCAGTTCGTCTAACGTCTTCGCCTTCGCGGTCGAGTTGGAGCGACAGCACTGTCGCTCCCGCGACGCCAGCCGCAGGGGAAGCGTTCATGTGGAGACTAAGAAACAGGTCAGCCTTGCTGTTGTTGGCAATGGCCGCGCGTTCGTCCAGACTGACGTCCCGATCGTTTCCTCGCGTCAGGATCACGCGGATGCCCAGCCGTGTTTCGATTTGGGTCCGTAAACGCTGCGCGACGGCTAGCGTAATCGTTTTTTCCTCAGTGGCGTTGCTACCACGCGCTCCCGCGTCGTCGCCGCCGTGTCCAGGATCGATCACGATGGTTTCTAGTTTTGCCCGCGATCCAATCAGAAGCGGTGGCGTGGCCGTTTCATCTGGGGCCAGAGCCGAGGAAGCGGTCGCGCCGGTGGACGCAGGAGCCGCAGTACTCGACGTGGTTGCAGTGTCGGGGGTCGTCGATCCAGCGATATCGATCGTGACGCGCGTGATACCGTCCACCTCTCTCGGGACGCCGCTGGCAATGCCGGCTTGGTTTCCGAGGACGAATGCTACCGTCATCGGCGTTTCTCCACCGGTGATTTGCTCGATTAGTCCTCCCCCAGTGGCGGGTAGTAGAAGCTCAAGCGCATCTGCGTCGATGTGCACGACGAGTCGTTCCCCTTCCGTCGTCACTGAGACGGGAGCGGCTGGTGCGATTTCGAGCGTGGCGCGCGTCGGCGGGCCTACCGAGTCAATGCGCCCTGTGACACGAGGCACGACGAGGTCGCCCACGACAAGAAGTCGGGACGCGTTCCGAAGGTCGATTCGCTGGCCGTAGATGAAGGCCAACGCGCGAGGGAGTAACTCGAGTGGCACGAACCAACGGTTGCCCAGGCGTTGCGCCGGCGATGAGAGTGCGATGATACGGCCGCTTACCGAGGCCATAGCCTGGTCGGTTGAGACTACGACGGTCTGGTCGTTGTAGGTCAGAGTGATGCTACCTGTGATGGTGTCTTCTCGGGCCGTGATTTGGAATCGTGCTGCCACCTCGTCCAGAGCGATCAGTTCCTCGCCGTTCAATACGACAGTGGGGATGTGACTCCGGCCGTCACGTGACAGAAGCGTCAGGGGAGTTGCGGGCGCCGTCCCATCCTGCGCGTGCGGTGTCGGCGCCAGCAGCAGTACGAGAGCGGCGAGGGGGAAGATAGCCGAGCCTCGCACGTGTCCATCATCGCACGAACGCGGAGGCACTTAGGTACCTGGGTGGCCGAGGTCCTAGGAGACCACGTCTGAGCTTCGGCCATGTCGTTTTTAACTGCAGGGGTTCCGGCTCAAAGGACACGGACCTTCGAATTCCGGTGTAACGGTTGTCAGTGAATCAATCCGCCGTCTTCCATCTCCTCGAGATGTTCCAGGTGGGGAATTTCCAGCGTGCGGACTGCGTCGATGGCCATTGCAAGGGTGAGGTCGGCATCGGTCGACGGGTTCTGCTCGCGCAGACGTGTGCGCATCGCACGCAGGACACGGAGGACCTGCGCGCGATCAAAACGTTGACCCTCGCAGTGCTCACAGACACTCATTATGACCTTTCACCTTTCCCTGTCGCGACGGATGCTTCTGAAATGCACTCCCTAGCATCAGAAGGCGTCTGGCCGCTTTGGCTCTCGACAGCACTATTCTATTAGGGAATGATTTCTATTAGTAAACGATGATTAAGCTGTCATATACAGTCGAGGTATCTGACGCTCGACGTTTCGATGATGCGCCTCCCGAGTGAAGACGTTTGTCAGGAGCATAGTTTGGCTGAGACGTTCTTGGATGAGATGCGAGAGCGACTTCAGTCTCGGGCGGCGGAACTCCGTGACACAATCGCCAGGATCGAGGGTACGGTCGCACCCGTTTCGCCAAATAATGCTATCGGTCGATTGACTCGTCTCGATGCTATGCAGGCCACGTCGATGCGACGAGCGGTTGCCCACGATCACGACATTGAACTTCAGAACATTGGGCGTGCGCTCAAGGCAATCGCTGGTGGCGAATACGGCATCTGTCGTCGTTGCAAGGAGGACATCACCCAGGCGCGACTCCGGGCGAAGCCAGAGGCTTTCCTCTGTGTCGCTTGCACGTCTGGCTCCCCTAGTCGATGAAACGGTCCCGAACCTTAACCTGCGTGTCCCTCTAGAGGTTGTAGAGGGGACGGAGCTTGGTATTCAGATAGTGCAGGAGTGCCGTCGATCCAAGCGGATGGCCGGTAACTCGCGCCGACAAGTCTCTAGCCGGGAAACGGCGCCCATGGATATGGATGTTGTCTCGCAGCCAGCCAAGTAGTGCTGAGAAATCGCCACTTTGCATTTGTAGATCGATGCTAGGAATCGCGGTGACGACGGCGTCCCAGAGTTGAGCAGAGTACAGATTTCCGAGTGTGTAGGTCGGGAAATACCCGATCGACCCCATCGACCAGTGCACATCCTGCAGGCAGCCGAGCGTATCGTTGGGTACGTCGAGTCCGAGGTCTCGCTTGATCCTGTCATTCCACGCCCCCGGAAGATCAGTCACGGTGAGATCGCCCCGGATCATTGCCCGCTCCAGGTCGAAGCGCAGCATGATGTGCAGGTTGTAAGTGGCTTCGTCGCTCTCCACGCGGATAAGATTTGGACGCACGATATTGACAGAGCGATAGAAATCTTCATCCGTGAACCTTGATACGGCATCACCAAAGATTCCTCGTGCGATCGGTCCGGCCCAGGTCCAGAAGGCGCGCGAGCGCCCGACTTGGTTTTCCCACAGCCGGGACTGACTCTCGTGCCAGCCGAGGCTGAGGGCCTCAGCTGCCGGCTGACCGAGGAGCTCAGTCTTGGGGAGTCCCTGCTCGTAGAGGCCGTGTCCGGCTTCATGCATCGTTGATCCGAGTGAATCTAGAAAACCGTCGTCACGGTACCGCGTGGTGATTCGAGTATCTCCTGGTCCCAGGCCGGTCGAGAAAGGGTGAGTCGAAATGTCGATCCGGCCGGCCGTCAGATCGAAGCCGATTTGTGTGAGCACCGTATGGTTGAACGCGTGCTGCCTGGCCGGTGGGAGCGGAATCCGTTCAAGCGTTGGATCGATGCGATCCTTCGTCGACGCAACCGTGGCGATGAGCGGTTGTAACCCTTCACGCAATGGTCGGAACAAACACTCGATGTCGGCGCTACGCATACCTGGTTCGTAGTCCTCGATCAGTGCGTCGTACAACTCGCCGTCTACGGGTCTGCCGTAGCACTTCGCCTTTTCGCGCTGCAGGGTTAGCTGCTTCTCGAGCCATGGGGCGAAGTCACCAAACATGTTGTTCTCGCGCGCCAGTTTCCACGCTTCCATCGCCAGCGAGCTGGTCTTGCTGATTTCTGCGACTAACTCGGTTGGGAGTGTGCGCGCACGGTCGTAGTCTCGTCGAATGTCGCGAAGATTGGCTGCGATGGCCGGGTCGGCGATCAGCGCGGTGTCGGCCTCGCACGCGGCGATTAATTCTCCGACGGCGCTATCGGTGGCCTTTTGGTGGACCAGAGACGAGACCACGGCGAGTTCCTCTGCCCGGAATCGTGCCGCACTGCGGGGCATCATCGTTTCTTGATCCCAGGCTGCCAATTCGCCGACCGAGCCGAGGGTCGCCGTCTCGCGCAGTCGTCGCGTCAGTTTCGCGTAGTGGTCACTCACAGGATGATCCTTTTCGAACGGGAATTGAGTCGCGCCTGCTGTCCTCGGACTATCGGGCGCTATCCTTACGGAGCTTCTCAAGCAGTGTCATGATCCGCTCGCCGTCAAGGCTGGGCGGCACATGACCCTCACCTGGCAAGACAGTTGTCTCCACGGAGATTCCAAGTGCTTTCAACCGCTGTTCGGTGTCGTGCATCAGACGGACCCATTCTGTGTCGCGCTCGCCAGCGAACATCCTGACGAGGATGCCCTTGAGCTGGCCAAGTCTGTCGACATCGTTCTCGGTCGGCGGGCCGCCTGGAAGCACCACAAGAGACCGAACGCGTGATGCGTGTCCGAGTGCAACATGAAAGGCGGTGCGGCCACCGTTGCTCCAGCCAGCCAAATGGAATCGGCCACCCTCGATCTGAAACTCAGAGGCGATCTCGTCTAACAATGCGGGAATGAGTGTGTCGCCGCCACGGTGAAACACCTGGCCAACAGGCGCCACTGGGCTCACGACGATCCACCCGCGTCTCGAAGCCTGTGGCCCCCAGTAGCGATCGAAACCCGCGTTCACCATCGGCTCGGTCTGAGGCCCAGGCGGGAAGGCTAGCAGTACCGGGTAGGGCTGGGATCTGACAAAGTGGTCGGGCAACGTAAGGGCGTATCGAAGACGTCCCTCTGCCGTTACGAGCTCACGATATTCATGACCGCTTTCTGCTTGTTGAAGAGCTTCCGCAAGGGGTGCGGCTGCGTGTGTCGCAGTCTGGTTGGCCGTGCCTACCAAAACGGTGACAACGCAGAGCGCACCAAGACAGAGCGTCGCGTGAGATCCGTGAGTTACGGTGTGTCCTTGCGTCGTGTGGCTATTCTCCGAGCGGTCGGTTGAACGTTGCACTACTAATCGCATTTCTCGTCATCGTATGTGATTTCTGCGCTCTCGTGGGTCCCAGGTATTTCCGATTAGCTGTACCGTGCCGGACGTGCGATCCTGACGGTATGACGGGAGAGTCACTCACCGCGTTGATCCTCGGTGTCGTGGCGCTCGGGGTGTGGCTATGGTTTCGTCGCAGTGGTGGCGCCTCGCGTCAGGCAGAAATTCGGCTGCGTCGCATCTGTTTTGGCGATGACAGTCAGGTGGAGCGGCTCATCAGTGGCGAGATGACTCGAGCCCCGGGGATCTCTCGCGCGGAGGCCGTTAGTCGCGCCGTACAGCGGTACCAGCGCGACAACCGCTGACGGCGTGTGCCTCGAAGTTCGAGTGGGTCCGCCGACGGGGGTATCATCTCTCCCGCCATGGATTTACAACTCAACGACAAGACGGCGCTGGTGACCGGCTCGACGGCGGGCATAGGATTGGCAATCGCGACTGCGCTCGCCGCGGAGGGCGCGCACGTCATCATCAACGGCCGCACACAGAAGCGCGTGGATGACGCGATGGGCACCATCAGCGCTGCGCACTCCGGTGCGAAGCTCGACGCGCTGCCTTTGGACCTGTCCACCGCGGCGGGTGCGGCGGATGCGGTTGCGCTCTTTCCAGACGTGGACGTGCTGGTGAACAACCTCGGTATCTTTGAGCCGAAGCCGTTCGATGAGATTCCTGACGCGGACTGGCTGCGGTTCTTCGACACGAACGTGATGAGCGGCGTGCGGTTGAGTCGGGCGCATCTGCCTGGGATGCGTACGCGGAACTGGGGCCGCATCGTGTTTATTTCGAGCGAGTCAGGTTTGCACATCCCGGCCGAGATGGTGCATTACGGCGTGACCAAGTCCGCGCAGATCGCCGTGGCGCGAGGCATCGCCGAAACGTGCGTCGGCACCGGAGTGACCTGTAATGCCGTGCTGCCAGGCCCGACCGCCTCGGAAGGTGTCAAAGACTTTGTCGGCTCGCTGGCGAAACAGAGCGGCAAGAGTGTGTCTGAGATAGAGAAAGAGTTCTTTCTGAACGTGCGTCCGACGTCGCTGATTAAACGTTTCGCCAGGACGGACGAAGTTGCGGCGATGGTCGCCTTCGTCTGCAGTCCGCTGTCGTCGGCGACCAACGGTGCGGCGCTGCGGGTTGACGGTGGCGTGGTGAAGTCACCGTTCTAACTTTCACTTACATGGTTCTTGACACTTGGCGCGACGCTGGACTACGTTGCGCGGTGTAGAGGTCGCCGTTTCCAGGCCGAGGTGTCTGGTGCGAGGGAGGGGGCGCGGCGCGACGGTATCCTTCCACTGCAGATTAGCGAATATAAGGTGCGCGCCGGCGCGCACGCTGAAGCACAACCACGAGCTCGAGGAGATCTGACTATGAAGCGATTTTTTATCGGCACCATGTGTGCGGTCGTCGGGGCCGCGTGGCTCTCGTCGGCGCCGGTCTTGGCTCAGGGCGGTGCAGAGCAGCCGGCCGCGGCGGAAACACCACGTGACGCGAGCGGGCATCCGACGCTTGGCGGGATCTGGGCGAATACGCTGGACCGAACCGCCGCCTTGCCCGAGAATTACGCGAGTCGGCTTCGTGGCCGGCTCGGTGGTGAGTACACGACGCAGACCGATCGAACCGTGAACTTTGAGCGTGACTCCGGGATCGGTCAGCGCGTGCTGCCGTATGAGACCAAGCCCTGGTACAACCCGCGGCACTGGGACCGGGTGAAGTTCAACGACGTGCACGGCCACAACATACTGGCGCCGGATCCGACGTTCCAGTGCATGCCGGCTGGTGTGCCCCGGATCGGGCTGCCGAGAGAGATCGTGCAGACAGATTCGACCCTCTATTTTCTGTACCAACGCCACCAACGGCGCATTTACGTGGACGGCCGCCCTCATCCTCCGATTGAAGCATGGCTCGGCACGTGGTTCGGCCATTCCATCGGTCACTGGGAAGGGGATACGTTGGTCGTGTCCACCGTCGATTTCAATGGTGCGGAGTGGATGGGCTGGCCCGGCTATTTCACGAGTCCGGACAAGACCGTCATCGAGCGGATTACCCGGGTGGGCGACACATTGACGCTTGAGGCGACGGTGACCGACGACAGCTTGCTCCTGCAGCCGTGGACGGTGAACCCGGAGACCGAGGAGTTCAATAGCACCCCTAGAGGCGAGCTTGAGGAGCCTCTTCCGTGCCTGGAACGAGACATTGAAAGCATGTTCACGCGGGAACGCGGCTAGGCCGACATGCGACAACGAGTAATTGAGTAGTCAGGAGTAACAGGATGCAAATGCACGCACGCATGAAGGCTTTCGCAGCAGGGTGGACCGGTTTGGCGGTGACTGTGGTGGTGCTGGCGATGGCCGTTCCCACGATTCACGCGCAGCAGACCCCCAGTCTTGAGGATGTCCGCTACGACATGGCCGACGCGCTGGGGATGCTTCGACACCACGGCAATTCGCCGCCGGAAGAAGATCTGATGATGTCGGTCGAGATCTACGGAAGCGGGAGCAAGGCCGAGGTCGGCCCCACGGAGGTGGGGCCGCTTGCCGAACTTGAGAGCTTCTACGCCGAGATCGCTTACGATTTCCCCGGTATGCGCGTGGATGTCACGCGCGCGTCAGGGGAGCGCGAGATTCAGGTGGTCAGCGGCTTGTACGCGTGGAACGAGCTTGACGAACGAGGAGGCGGACTTGTCGAAGGCTATGGCAGCGCTGAGCCGGCGATGGACGAGGTGGCGGATCGGCTTCTGCATATCTGGATGACACCGGCTGGCGCCGTCAAGATGGCCGTGGCTGCCGGCGAGCAGGCTCAAGTGTCGATGGAGGGCGGCGCGGTGGTCGTGACCTTTCCGCTGCTCAACGGTGAAATGACACGCTCTACCAACCCGACAGCCGGCCCACTTGAGGGCACGCAAATGAAGGTGACGCTGGACGACGCCTATCGGCCCGCGAAGGTGGAGGTCGAGCATCGAGGCAGACAGTTCGTTAATACCTATTCGGGCTACGCGGATTTGAACGAAAGCGATTACCAGGCAGATATCTTCTTGCCTGCCAACGTCATGCAGACGATTGATGGTCAGACAGTGCTTGACTTGACCATTGAGCGTACCAACACCTACAACCCGTACGTGATCATGCCGATCCCGGACTCGGTGCGGTCCGCCGCGCAGTAGTTTTCGTAATTTCGGATTGTTGTCGACGCGGCAGGGCTCTCGGTCGAGTTGGAACGAGATCTGGAAAACATGGCTACGCGGGAGCGCGGCTAACTAAGCTGGCAATGCTTAAGAGGAGGAGTCAGAGGATGCAGATGCACGCACGTGTGAGCGTTCGCGCAAGGATGTGGTTAGGTGTGATCGTGGCAGCTGTACTCGCTGCACCGGCGATCGGGGTAACAACCATCCACGCGCAGCAGCCACCCAGTCTTGAAGAGGTTCGCTACAACATGGCCGATGCCCTTGGGATGCTTCGTACTCCCCAGGAGGTAGATATGATGATGTCGGTCGAGATTTGGGCTAGCGGGAGTATGGCCGATGTCGGCGAGACCGTTGGACCGCTTGCTGAGATCGAAAGCTACTATGCCGAGATCGGCTACGACTTTCCTGGCATGCGCGTTGATGTGACGCGCGGAGGTGAGCGGGACATTCAGGTCGTGAGCGGGTTGTTCGCTTGGAACGAGATTGACGAACCTGGTGGCGGACTGGTGCCTGGCCACGGCAGTGCCGTTCCGGTGATGGACGCCGTGTCCGATCGACTTCTCCAGATATGGATGACGCCGGCGGGTGCAGTGAAAACTGCAGTGGGCGCTGGCGATCAAACCGAAGTGTCGATGGAGGACGGGGCGGTTGTCGTGACCTATCCGTTGGTCAATGCGGAGGCGACCCTGTCGACAGACTTGACCGTTGGTGAACTTGAGGGCACGTCAGTGAAAGTGACACTGGACGCGGATTATCGACCCGCGACGGTGGAGGTGCAGCACCGGGGCAGGCAGGTGGTCACGACCTATTCGGGGTATGCCGATCTGAACGACAGCGATTACCAGGCAGATATCTTTCTGCCCGCCAATGTGCTCCAGACGGTGGACGGTCAGACCGTGCTTGACTTGACTATCGAGCGAACAAATACATACAACCCGTACGTGATCATGCCAGTGCCGGAATCGGTAAGGGCGGCCGCTCGGTAGATTCCAAGATCATCATCGATCGGCAGGGACCTGACGTCGAGGGGCCTGTCGGTCGGTCTTCCTCTCCGAGTACTGTTTTTCAGCGTGCGCGCTACACGTTGAACTTGAACAGCATTACGTCGCCATCGGCGACCACGTATTCCTTGCCTTCCATCCGGTAGAGCCCTTTTTCGCGCGCGGTAGCAACCGAGCCGCAGCGAACAAGGTCGTCGTACGAGACGGTTTCCGCCTTAATGAAGCCGCGCTCGAAATCCGAGTGGATGACCCCAGCCGCCTGCGGGGCAGTGTTGCCGACATGAATTGTCCAGGCGCGCACTTCCTTTTCTCCCGCGGTGAAGTAAGTCTGCAGACCAAGCAGATGATAAGTGGCTCGGATTAGCGTGCCGATGCCGCTCTCCTTCACTCCGAGCTCCGTGAGAAAGGCGTGGGCTTCATCAGAAGGGAGATCTACCAGATCGCTCTCGATCTGCGCGCTGATGACCACCGCCTCGCACGAGAGGTGCGTTCGCACGTAGTCGCGTACCTTGAGCAGGTAAGGGTTACCGTTAGCGGTTCCCAGGTCGGATTCCTTGACGTTGCAGGCGAAGATGGTGGGCTTGTCGGTGAGCAGGAAGAACGAGGAGGCCACTGCGCGCTCCTCGGGTGACAGCTTGAGCGTGATCGCCGGCTTGCCGGCGTCGAGCCACGGCTCGATTTTGCCTAGGACCGCTTCTTCGATCGCTGCTCCCTTGTCGCCGCGCTTAACGTCCTTGGCGACGCGCTCACGTCGCTTTTTCACCGATTCGAGGTCGGCAAGCATCAGCTCGGTGTTGATTGTTTCGATGTCGAGTAGTGGATCGATTGTCGCCTCGACGTGGTGAACGTCGGCGTCCTCGAAGCAGCGTACCACCTGGACGACTGCGTCTACTTCCCGCACGTGGGTGAGGAACTTGTTGCCGAGTCCTTCACCCTGACTTGCCCCTTTCACTAGTCCGGCGATGTCCACAAATTCGATCGCTGCCGGGATGACGACTGTCGTACCGGCAATCTTTTGCAGTGTCGACAGTCGCGCATCGGGCACGGTCACCATCCCGACGTTAGGATCGATCGTGCAGAACGGGTAGTTTCCGGCCTCCGCCTTACGGGTTCGGGTGACGGCGTTAAACAGTGTTGATTTGCCGACGTTGGGGAGACCGACGATTCCTGCTCGTAACATGGGTGTAACGCGACCTGACAGTGTAGCATCGCGCTAACCCGCAGGTGACGCGCTAGTACGTGCGCGCCGGAGAGCTATCTCGATCGCGCCAGTGCCAGGTTTACTTTCTCAGTGGCTGGTCGAGGCCGAGCGTTGCGACCAGTCGCGTGCGTGCCCCCGCGTAGTCGCCGACACGCAGTAGTGCCAGGATCTCATTGCCGATTGCCTGTTGCCAGCGATCCGGATGAATGCGGGTGGGGCAGCCCTGGCAGAGCAGTGGTGGCGGTGGTTGTGTGCGGTCGCACGTCGCGGCACACTGACGATCGCGCTTCCGAGCCTCCAGGCGGACGTCGGCCAGCAGATCGCCTAATCGTTCGATTTCTTCGCTGAGGAACGTTTCCATTCGTTCGCGTAACCAACGCGCCAGTGCCGGGCTTGTGCCACCGGTAGAAACTGCGATGGCGATCTTCCCGCGCGCTGCCAGCGAGGGCAGAATGAAGTCGCAGTGAGTGAGGTCATCTGAGGCATTTACCCAGATGCCAGCCGCACGCGCCTCGTTCGCTACGGTCTTGTTGATTGCGCCATCATCGGTCGCGACCAGCACCATCTCGAATCCAGCTGTGTCACCAGGCGCAAACGGTCTCGGCTTCCAGGCAGCCTGGCCGCGCTTAACGAACGCATCCACCCCGTCGACAAGTGTCGGTGCGATCACTGTCACTCGTGCGCCGGCGTCTGTCAATTTCTCGATCTTTTCAAGCGCGACACGTCCACCGCCGACGAGCAGGACCGCTCGTCCCTTCATCTCGACAAAAATTGGGTAGTAGCCCACAGTGCCTTTCTCTCTCTAGTCGACGGACGCTCAGGTCGGTTGTCGTGAACGAAGCTCGCCGAATTGTACGCTCGCTTCGTAGAGTGTCGGCGATCTATTCAGTGGAAGCTTCCTGCTATGGTATTTCGGCGCGAGACTTTCTACTCCAACCAACGGAACGCCATTCTCGACCGGCTGTTGGCGGCTGAGCGGTCTTCCTGCTGTGATGCGTCGTTTACGGCTGGTGACTGGCAAATCTGCTGATCGGTTCCGCGAGTGCTGACTCGATTCTCCGTCTCGGTCTTATCTGTGGTTCGATCGCGCGCCGTCGAAGAGATTGTTTGGTCGGACTTGGCACTCGTGGCGTAGTGGCCATCCGGAAGAGAGGGAAAGGCTTAGGCAGGTATTATTGCGGCTGCCATGTCATGCCAAGGAAGAACATCGTTCGTGATGTGTTGCTGTTCCACGTCATACTAGCGTTGATCGCGAAGTCCTCGTAAATCGAATCGTTGTAACTGACGCTCGGTAAATGGTTCCAGGGATCGGCGATGTATTTGCTTAGGTTGTAGCTCATGCTGATCGCGCCGACGCCGATACCCACGCCGCCGAAGTAGCCAGGAATAAACCTGTCGCTGCTGACGTCCTTGTCGTAGTTGTGCGGTTTCCACCCCAGCACGGCAGGCCATTGAATGGCAGTCAGGCGAGTGTGACCGATTGGGATCGATGCCGTAAACATTGGCCCTGCCCATGGGACACCGAAGAGATGCCCGGCAGTGGCCACGGCGAGGCCGCTGACTGGTCCGATCGTGTACTGCGGACCGTAGGCAATCCATCCCGAGTCGGCCATCACCATGATTTCCAGGAGTCTGGAGTTATCCGACGGCACGAAGTGCGCCATGACTGACATGCCCGACGCAATCGGACCCTCCCCGGAGCCTACGGTGACGGATTCGAATTGCAGTCCTCTGTCAGTTTGTGCCGAAGACACATGGGGTATACCGATAAGTATTCCGATTAGGAAACCAACGTTAGTAATATGTTTCATGCGTGTTCCTTATTGGGCGTGCCATGACATATCTAGCCATTGGCGGGTAGGTCGACGACGAAGTCCCTACGAGCAGCGGTTCCCTGGAGAGGTAGTTAAGGGGAGGCTGGCGATGGCGACGGAGCGATGACCCGAAAAAAGTTACAAGACAATTCTAGCAACAAGAGTGTAGGCGACGGAAATCACTCGGCATCGAACCCTCCTATAATCCGATCAGCCGCATGATCCATGTCTGTGACGTTGGCCTCCACGAGTTTCTCCGTCGCGGGCTGCGAAAAGGCATCAGGACGCCAGACCCACTATGAAGGAACATCACCTCGGCGTACACCGCACGGCACGCTATTACACCCTTGATCCTGAGGGGGAGCCGAGGGAGGTCTGGTTTGTGCTGCACGGCTATGGCCAGCTCGCTCAGTATTTCGTTCGCCATTTTGAAGCGATTCAAGACGGCCATCGCCTAATTGTTGCGCCCGAAGCCCTGTCGCGGTACTACTTACCGGGCCATAAACGCGTTGGTGCTTCGTGGATGACACGAGAAGATCGCCTCACCGAGATTGACGACTACTTGGCCTATCTCGATGTGCTCCACGACCAAATTTTCGAGCGTGTGAACCGAAGTCGTGTGACGCTACACATACTCGGTTTCTCCCAAGGTGGAGCCACGGTTACACGCTGGGCCACGCAGGGGCGGGTCCATGCCGATCGTCTCATTATTTGGGCAAGTGAGCTGGCCCACGACGTGGACTTGACCGTCCACGCGGAGGCGCTCCGTCGCTGTGGTTTAACGTTCGTGGTTGGCACCGAAGACGAGTTCCTCACGCCCACAGTCCTAGCCGATCAGGGGGCACTATTAATTGAGCGCGGCATTCCGTATGATTTGCAGACATTCGTGGGTTCACACAAGATGGACGCGGACACGTTGAAATTGTTAGTGAAAGAGTAGCTATAAGGTCATGAATATGCAGATGAGTAGGAAAAGCACGATGGGTTTGAGACGGTGGTGTGCGGCTTATGTTGCGGCGTTCTTGTTGGCCTCAAGTATTGCGAGCGCGCAGACCTTCGAGCTACTTGAAAGCACTATCGACGACCTACATGCGGCACTCGCGTCACAGCAGATCACCTGCCAGGATGTGGTGCAACGATATCTCAACCGTATCGAGGCGTACGACAAGGCGGATCTCGCGCTGAACGCGATTCAATACGTTAATCCTGGTGCGCTGCAGGCGGCCGTGGCGCTCGACGAGGCGTTCAGCGCATCAGGACTCGTTGGGCCGCTGCACTGTGTCCCGGTGTTGCTTAAGGATCAGGTCGAGACCCGCGATATGCCGACCACTTACGGTTCGGCGTTGTTTGAGGGATTCGTCTCTGGGCGTGACGCGACCATCGTCACTCGATTACAGGAAGCAGGCGCGTTCATCTTGGCGAAAACTAACATGGGAGAGTTCGCCAATGGCTATGTCGGTTCGGCGTTTGGCGCGATCAGGAATGCCTACGACCCAACGCGTAATCCTAGCGGTTCCTCAGGCGGAACGGCCGTAGGGGTCGCCGCTAACTTCGGTCTGGTGGGCATTGGTGAGGACACCGGTGGGTCTATCCGTGGTCCGGCCGCGGTCCATAGCCTTGTCGGCCTTCGACCGACTGTGCCGCTGGTCAGTCGCCATGGGATGCTTCCAGGGAAACCATCCATGGATACGCTAGGACCGATCACTCGCACTGTGAGGGACGCGGCGAGGATGCTTGATGTGCTAGCCGGCTATGACTCAAACGACCCGGTCACTGCGTACTCGGTTGGCCGTTTGCCGGATTCGTACGTTGACGGTCTCGATACTGAGAGCCTTCGCGGTGCTCGGATAGGTGTGATCCGCGAGCCGATGCACTCCCAGGCTGATCCGGATTCTGATGACTACAAACAGGTGCGGGCGGTCATCGATGGCGCGATTGACGATCTACGTTCGCTTGGAGCTGATGTCGTGGACCCGGTGGTCGTCCCCGATCTGCAGTCTGTGGAGCTGGCATATACCGAAAACAACTTTGAAACCGAACAGGCGGTGGATGAGTATTTAGCGCAGCACGACGGTGCTCCCGTTAAGACTCTAAAAGACATTCTGGTTTCCGGTGTCGTTACACCCTGGCGCGCGAACGGGTTGGTGAACGTGGTGGGCCTATCGATTGATGACCAGGGATACCTGTCGATCCTTGAGGCCAACGAGCAGATACGACGAAACGTACTTAACGTCATGGCTGAGCACGAACTCGATGCGCTCGTGTACGCCACATTCGATCACCAGACGACGACGATCGCGCCAGACGCCCTCACCAGCCCGCACACGGAAGACGCCTATGGCCGTGGCAACAATCGACGTTTGAGCCCAGTGACAGGATTTCCTGCACTGACGGTGCCGGCTGGTTTCACTGCTGATGCACTGCCGGTCGGGCTCGAGTTCCTCGGGAGGCCCTTTACCGAAGCAACACTTTTGGGGCTGGCCTTCGCCTACGAGCAGGGCACCGAACGCCGCGAGCCGCCAGCGACGACGCCTGCTTTGCCCTAAAGAACTGACCAGCGCCGTCTCTGAGAATCGGCAAGACCCGTCAGAGGCTCCGATGAACGAGAGTCAGTCGTGCGCCAGGACGCCGGGGCTGTACTGTGACGCCCTGTCAAGCGGCAGCGCTCATTGACGCCAACCAAGCTCCGGCGCCGGCCGTGTTCTACGGATTCAGAATCAGTTTCTGCACTCGTGAGTTTGACGTCTCCGCGACAAAGAGCACGTTCTCCGAGGGGCAGGCCAGTCCGTGGCCTCCGGAGAACTCTCCAAGGTTGCGCCCGGAGTTGCCAACGATGCCGATGACCTCGCCCTGGAGTGTTGCTTTGATGATTCTCCCCGGGAATGTGGTTTCGCCGACGTAGATGACGTCGCTGTCTGGCGGGATGCAGAGCGCGTTGGGTGCGCCGTTGGCGGCCACGTTGGTCAGGTCAATCGGCGTGGGGCCGTTCACCGCTTTCGAGCCAGGCGCGATCGGTGTGGCGACACTGAACATTCGCTGGAAGTTTCCCTCGGCATCGAAGACTTGAATGCGTGCGTTCGAGCGATCGCCGACATAGACGTTATCGTTGCTGTCGATGGCGATGGCGTGTGGGGTCTCGAACTGGCCTGGGCCTTCGCCAGGCTCACCCCACGACATTACCCAATCGCCGTTCACGTCGTACTTCGCGACTCGGGAGTTTATATATCCGTCGGTGATGTAGATGTTGCCCTGCGAATCGAACGCCACGTCGGTGGGTTCGCGAAAACGCCCATCCTGAGGAAGCAGTGGGGGATCGTGATGCTCGATTGGCCTGGCATCCTCGGAGCTCGATTCTGCCTTGCGGCCGAAGACCCAGACGACGCGCCCTTCCGGGTTCATGCGAATCACCATGTTCGAACCCTTGTCTACGGTCCAAATGTTGTCGTTCGCATCAATCGCGAGCCCGTGGGCGAATGCCCATGCGTACAGTCCTCGCCCATGCTCAGCGATGAAGACGCCCGATGGCCCGAACTCGAACAGCTGGGCCGCGCTGATGCCATACGCAGGGCCGCCGCCCGTTGGGCTGGATCTACTGAAGACAAAGACACGCCCTTGAGAGTTGACGGCCACGGCCGGTACCTCACCGAAGTTGATACCAGCGGGTAGCTGGAAAAAGTTCGGCACCGATTCCACAGGAATCTGAGGGACGGTTTGCGCGTGTGCTGAGCTAACAGCCACGATGAGCGCGAGCAGGACGGTAGCGAGCTTCTTCATTGTGTTTCTCCCGGTGGCTTTTGAGCGTGGAGCAGGTGTCAGAAGTATATCGAAGGCCCATTCTATGACGCCGACGAGCACGGACTACTCTGGACAGCGGCCGTGCCACTGGGGTGCTGGCTGTGTGAGGTCAGAGGCTGTTCCGGAGGAATCTCATGCGATACTCAGAGTTGCAACAGCGCGCGGATATTCAATTAAGGGGAGAGACATGATTCGGACTGTGTTGAAGGTGGCGGCAACCGGGCTCGTCGTGGCCGGTGTGGCCTTCGTAATCTTCGGGACACGCTTGTCCAGTCAGGCACCCATGGTGCGTTCGGCGCTCCACGACTTTCACGTCGTGCCGGTGGCCGAGAACCTCGTGACCCCGTGGTCGTTGGCCTTTCTCCCCGACGGCGATATCTTGGTGACGGAGCGCCCTGGCCGGCTGCGGATCGTGCGCGATGGCAACCTGTTACCGGATCCAGTGGCTGGCGTGCCGGAGGTCTTCGCGGTGGGTCAAGGGGGGTTGCTGGATGTGCTGCCGCATCCGGATTTCGCGTCCAATCGTTTTCTTTACCTCAGCTATGCGGGTCCTAACGGAGGGGAGTCCACGACCGTAGTTGCGCGCGGCCGGTTCGAGAATGACCGCCTGGACAACATCGAGGAGATTTTCGTGGCCCAGACACGAGGGCGCGGGCACTATGGGTCTAAGCTCGCATTCCACCCAGATGGCTCGTTGTTCATCACCGTCGGCGAACGCCAGGCGCCGGTGGATGAGGGCGAGCGTCCGAATAACCGTGGACTCCCACTTCCCGAATTAGAGGCGCACCCTGCGCAGGATTTGTCCAACCACCATGGGACCGTCATCCGACTGCATGATGACGGCAGGGTGCCCGATGGCAATCCTTTCGTGGGCCAGGTCGGCAAGTTGCCGGAGATCTGGAGCTACGGACACCGGAATCCGCAGGGCCTGGCCATTCACCCCGAGACCGGTGACGTATGGATAACCGAGCATGGTCCTCAGGGCGGCGATGAGCTGAACCTGATCCAATCTGGCAATAACTACGGGTGGCCGGTCGTGGGTTACGGAGTCGCCTACGTGTCTGGACTGGCAATTCATGAGGGGACGCAGCGCGTGGGGATGGAGTCTCCGGTGCATTTTTGGGTGCCGTCGATTGGGACCTCGGGCCTTGCGTTTTATACTGGCGATCGTTTTCCCAGCTGGCAAGGTAGTCTGCTGGCAGGAGGGCTGGCTGGCGAGCAGCTTGACCGCCTAACCATGAGTCCCGACGGTAAAACGGTTGTTAGCAGGGAAACGATTTTGCAAGGGATGGGCAGGGTTCGCGACGTCCGTCAGGGCGCGGACGGCTATATCTACGTCTCGATTGAAGACCGTGATGGCAACGTAGCTCTGCCATCCGCCGTCGTCCGACTTGAGCCGGTTGATTCGGATTAGCCGTTGTCATCCCCCAAATAACCGACGCAACAGGAATGTCATGAGCACCGGTGAATGCCACGTGACGTTGACGCGGTTGACCCGGATCGCTGCGCTGGTCGCGATCGGTTTTGGGACGATGACGATCCACGCTCGTGCTGGTCAGAGTTCGACCAAGATTGCTACAGCACTCAAAGACGCCGTCGATATCCATCTACACAGCTTGCCTGACGATCGCCCCCGCTCGCTCGACGCGATCGAAGCGGCGCGACAGGCTAGCGCGCATGGCATGCGTGCGATCGTGCTCAAGAACCACTACGAGTCGACCGCTGGACTCGTCTCCCTCGTGCGCACGGTCGTGACCGATATCGAGGTCGTCGGCGGTATCGATCTGAATCTAACGGTCGGTGGGATCAACCCGGCCGCGGTTGAGTATATGACGCGCGTCACGGGCGGATGGGGTCGCATCGTCTGGATGCCGACGTTCGATTCTGAAAATCAAGTTCGGTATTTGAAGGAAAATCGGCCGTCTGTAAGTGTGTCGCGCGACGGTGAACTGTTGCCTCAGGTAGAGGAAGTTATTTCGCTCATTGCGAGACACGACCTCGTGCTCGCCACTGGCCACTCCACAGCCGAGGAAGGTCTCATGCTGCTTCGGGAAGGCCGACGCCAGGGTGTGCGGCATATGGTGGTGACCCACGCTATGAACGAGCCGATTTTCATGACTGTGTCACAAATGCAGGAAGCGGCACAGCTTGGTGCCTTCATCGAATTTGTCGGCAGTTCTCCAACCGCGGCGGATGCCGTAGATCGATACGCTCGCTTTGCTGATGCTATTCGACAGGTGGGTCCGGAGTTCTGCATTTTGTCGTCAGATCTCGGCCAGGCCGAGAATGTCTTTCCTGCTGACGGATTTGGGGCTTTCCTTGTCGCCATGCGCGATGCTGGTTTCAGCGAGCGAGATGTGGATCGGATGTCGAAACAAAATCCTGCCAAATTACTCGGCTTGCGTTGAGCGGTCGGTGTAGATCCGTGCGGACGTGCGAACGTGGGGTAGTGGGAGAGTCACCCGGCTCAGAACCGTACACGCAAGCCGCTGTTCCTTGCGAATACCGACGATGGGGTGACGCCGCTACGTAAAGAAATATTGCCTAGGTTTTCTGGTCGGCCCAGATGTTCGGCTCTTACAGAGGCTCTCCGGTCGATCGGCTTTACACTTGGGCCAACTTTCTCGAAAAGCTCACTACGGAATCATTGAGGGACTGGAACGATGAAAGCTCATGTTGATCAATTGATTGTAAGTACGGTGGTCGCTGTCGCCGCTCTGTTCATTATGCCAATGGCGGCTGCACAGTCTCCGCCCGCCACTCAGCCGGTCATGCCTCCCTTACTTCCGGTGTCGCAGGTCGTCGACCTCATGACAACTCCGGGGGCGTCCGTGCTGGGAGCACAGTGGAAGACGATGGAAGCCAAAATCATTGAGCGAGAACCAATCGACGCGGCGCTTCCCGGCTATACCACCGCGTACGACATTTCGCCACATGCCGGTGAGGCGGGTTTCGACGACGCCGATTGGTTGGAGATCGAGCCCGAGGAGCTCGCGGCACGTCGAAGCGGCGGGTATGTGGCTTTCATCTGGTACCGCGTCAGCTTAACCATTCCCGAACGAATAGGTGATTTCGAAACAACAGGCCGGACGGCTGTGTTGACGGCATTGGTAGACGATTACGGCGAGGTCTGGGTCGATGGACAGATGCCTCGGCGGGCGGGCTACCCGAGCCCGTCCACGATTCAGGGCTTCAACATGCCGAACCGTGTCGTGCTGTCCGACGATGTGCAGCCGGGCGACCAGTTCCAGATCGCCATCTTCGGCATTAACGGCCCAATCTCGGTCGCACCCGCGAACACTGTCTGGTTCCGCGAGGTACGACTTGAGTTTTACCCGTAGAATTCGACGTCGTCGGTGGCCTGTGTGCGGGCACAGTCGCACATCGGCAGCACCAGCAGGCTGACCACTTGCTCACATTTCGTTGGCGCCGCTCTGCCCTCTCGGACGAGAGGCTCCGCGAGGTATCGCTTAGATCAGGTCTTTGCTGGCGATGCCTGGTGCTGCATGGATTCGCTCTGGTAGAAGTGACCGCGCGCCAGGAACAATGCCAGGAGTGGCAGGCCAGCCTGGATGTAGTGGTTCCAGTCGGCTCTGCTCCCGAAGCCGCCGGGAGGATACAACTCCTCCATAAACGGTGCACCAACCCAGTAGGGAGCGTAATAGCCGAGCATCAGAAACAGCGCGATCCACCACGTGGCGGGTGTCCGGACTTTCGGGGCTCCCAAAAAGATAATCAGCAAGGCGGCGAGAGCACCGATGTCGAGGCCCACTTCCCGCAGAAAGTGGTACCAGGTGTGGCCTGGGCCCATAGCCTCGTTCCCGATGTGGGTGAACGTGGACCAGAGACTCGTCTGGATTCCGTAGAGGAACCCGCACACCGCCAGCACGCGAATGGTAGTCATACTCTTGAGCTTTTCCATTGGACATTTTCCTTCCGCACAACGTGATCCCAAATTCCTAGCTGAGAGGTTCGCATTATTACCTCAGGCGCCGCAGTTGCCAAGAAAGTGACGGCGAGCGGGCGTTTTTCACTGTAGCGCGAGAGCACGGCGCACGATTCCGAACAGATCCGACTGCCGAATGAGTCCGCGCACCGCCGCCGCGCCAGGCCCCTGGGCGTACACTGGTACATCTGTGCCGGTGTGTTCTTCCCGATAATGCTCATTGGTGCCATATGACACCGCCATTACCCCACCCTCTGGTGTGTGGACCCGAGCCACCTTGCCCGAGGGGTATTGGGGCTCGTCGCGCAGAGCCGCGAACAAACTCGGCCAGGGCACAATCTGCGGTGAGTGCCCGTGGTCGGAGGCGACCAGAATCAACGTGTCCGGATGTTGCTCCTGAAACCTCACGGCGACTTGGACCGCCTCATCGAGCGCCCGGGTTTCACCAATTTGCCCGCAAGGATTTCCCGCGTGCGCCTGCTTGTCGATTGACGCGCTCTCAACTATGAGTACGAAGCCGGATTCCGCCGATTCAAGCCGGGTTAGCGCCGACTGGGTCATGGCCTTGAGGGTCGGTCGAGACCCGAACTCGGGGTTCTCGACGCACCGAAATGGCTCCGGAGTAATGGGTTCGCCGTTCGCCATCAGCTGTACCGGTCGCGCCTGTCCGCCGCCCTCGCCGATCCATTCCACCGGCAGCGTGGCGGCACCGAAGAGGCCGAGCAATGGCCCCGGCATATTCGCTGCCCCCACAAGGGCGTCAGCGTCGCGGACGATTTGATATCCGGCGTCTCGCGCGCGGTGCAGCACGGATACTCCGGCCTCGTCAGGCTGGTCGAAGTAGTTGTAGCCGCCGCCAAGCAGCAAATTTACACCGGATGCGGCAATCTGCTCGGCGATCGAACCGGCACCACCGTTCCCTTTCAGATCGCCAGGGCATCTGGGATCTCTGGCCGTTGGTAGCATGTCGGCCGGTCCCTGACAGTAGCGACGACGGATGTGCGCCACGAAGCTCGCGGGTGTTGCGTCGGTGATGCTTGCTGTCGTGACGATCCCGGTTTGTTTGCCAGCCACCGTCTCAAGCAACGTTGGGACGGGCTCTCCGGTTCCGGCCCTGGTCGCGATTCGTCCGCGACTTGTCACAATACCGGTGGCGATCGCAGTTCCACCGCTGGCCGAGTCACCGACATACTCCGGACGTCCCGGGTCGTCTTCGAGCACGGTCAGTACCCGTGCTACCGCCCGATGGTCGAATGTCTCGAATACGAACGTGCCACTCGATCCGAGCAGGTAATTACGCGCGATGGTCAGCTGATGGTCGTCGACGCCATCACCGATGAATAACACGACATTCTCCGCCGTCTCGACCGTCTGTCCCACTACGTGCCGATCCGGACCAGGCACCATCAGTAGACCCACCGCCACGACCCCGACCACGCCCCTGTGAAGAGTCACCATGAGCGGAGCATACAGAACGCGGGGGCGGATGAGCGGGACGGGCGCCTGGCTAGTCAAGCCTCACAAAGGCGAGAGCGTAGTTGGGGTTCAGCGGAATGACCAACTGATTCTGCGTCGAGTCGTAGCACATAGACGCTGCGCTCGGGATGCCAGAGGCGATGATCTCTGCCTCTTGACCGGGGCGGAGACGGGACACGCTGCCATACCGCACGCTGCTTATGTACTTCGTCCCGTCGGCGGTCACGACAACGCCATCATTTCCACCTTCCACGGAGTGCTCCGTCCGTATGACCGACCCGTCTGGGTCGTAGGTGAGGACGGCGTTGTCACCTACGTTTACTACGACAATGTTGCCATCCTGGTCGATGGCCAGTCCATTGGGTGCTTCGAGCGGTGCACCTTCGGCGAACAGCGACACCTCACCGCCGGCAGTCACCTTCCAGAGCTGCCCTGTGGGCCGCGTGTTGGAGGTGTAGATGGTCCCGTCATCCGCCACCGCGATGCCATTCAGAAGGGTCGAGCCAGGAACGGGAATGGACCGTTCGGGTTGGCCTGTTGCTAGATCAAATTGACGGACGTATCCCGAATCGACGGTATAGAGCACACCATTACTGATGGCGCTGCCCAATGGATCATGCAGTTCCAGTCCGTTCCGGGTGGCACCGATCCACTTGGGCGTATGCACACTCCCATCAGGGTTAATAAGCGAGACATACCCATCGTCGTCGTTTGCCTCGAGCCGATTGCCGGCATTCATGGCCAGCACCAAGTTCTTGTTGGGATCAAACGTGCAGCTCTCCGAGAAGTGGAAGCTGCCAAAGACCGTGACGTTGTCCGACATCGGTCGCCACTCTCCGGCTTCACTGAGCGCGCCGATAGGTTCACCAGCCACGAAATCCTGGGCGGCCGCGGGAACAGCCAAGACCACGGCGATAAGAACAGCGGGGACAATTCGTTGATTCGCTGAATGGATCAGCGCTGTGTGCTTCGTCAATGATTTCTCCTTGCTCTGCGGGGCTCGATCTGGACCCGATCAGTGCGACCATGCATTCTATCGCCAACCAGTATGGCACCTTCACCTGGCGACGGGGAGGGGCTTCGATGCGAGTTATTTAGCTTGAACGGATACCCTGGGGATGTCCCACGGCAAGTCGGCGATCGACGGACCGGTCCGAGGGCTCTTTGGGTATATAGAGGCAGTGCTGTCACCTCTCTAAAAAGGCCCGTCTGTATTGACTGACGAAAAGTGGTGGAGGCGGCGGGAGTCGAACCCGCGTCCGAAAGTGCGTCCCCGCAGGACTCTACATGCGTGTCCGCTTTCAGTGTCTCGGTCCCAGTGCAAGATAGCGGCGAAAACCACCAGAACCCAGACCCGGTATGTCTCACGGTCAGGCGCCGAGTCGCCACCTAACCGCCAGCCTGCTTAATGACATCTGGTCCCCAACCACCAGGCGAGGTCAGGGCAGACGCTCACAGGTTATTAAGCTGCGAGAGCGTAGTTAGAATCCGCAGTTAACGGATGTGTCCATCGGATTAACGAGTCAATGGAGCTCGGCATGCATCCCGCGCTTCAGCACCCCCGTCGAAGCCAAATTCGCCCCCCTCGACAGCGGCTCGGTAGCGCACGACTATTGTACGGGATTCTGGTTTGTTAGTGGACTGGCTTACAGATGTAGTCCTCACGCGCGATGTTCCTGCGTGCCCGGCTGGGTTACCCTAAATAGGTATATGCAAGAGACTTCTACCACAACGGCGCCGTCAGACGTGAGCGCGTCGGGGTCGCTGGTGAACGAAGACTGGGTAGCGGTTTGGATCGGGGCCGGCATCATTGCGTTGGTTGTCGCAGGCGTGCGCCTTGACGCACCGCAGTTCGCCTGGCGGGGCATGACAGACCTCGCTGTAACAGTCTTTGCGGCAGGGAATCTCTGGCGCTGGCTGCAGCTTGGCGTGTTGATGCTTATTCCTGCGGCGGTCGGCGCGCGAGTGATGGGGGCACGAGTCGGTCCCTTTGTTGCTGGATTTGTGGTGCTGTACGCGCTGGCGTCGGCTTCGCAGATCTTGGCTGGCTATGCAGGGTCAACCGGCATTGGGTTGGAGTACGTGATCTACGCGCTGGCTATCGGACTCGTGCTCGGCCACACGACGCCGCTCCGCCGCTGGTTCGCGGAGGCGGTGCAAGCCGAGTACTACATCAAAATTGGCCTCGTTGTGCTCGGGACGCGCGTGCTTTTCCAGCAACTGGTGGATGCCGGGTTGCTTGGACTCGGCCAAGCCCTGTTGGTTGTGCTCAGCGTGTGGACGTTCTGTTTCTGGTTGGCGAAGCGGCTGCAGGTAGACGACGAGTTGGCAACGATTATGGCGTCGGCGGTGTCAATTTGCGGTGTGTCAGCTGCGATTGCCACGTGCGGCGCCATCCAGGGCGACCGGAACAAACTGTCGTACGTTTCGTCGTTGGTGTTGGTGGTGGCCGTGCCGATGATGCTCGTGATGCCGTGGGCAGCCAGCGCGATGGGTTTGTCCGATGTGGTGGCGGGCGCGTGGCTCGGGGGCACGCTGGATACCAGCGCGTCCGTGGTGGCGGCGGGCGAGCTAGTGGGCGAGCAAGCAAGGAACGCAGCGATCGTTGTCAAGCTCTCGCAAAATGTGCTGATTGGTCTTGCGGCGTTCATTCTCACGATCTGGTGGGGGATGCGTCGCGGGGAATCGATGGGCGGGCAGGGCAGTGTCGCGGTGATCTGGGAACGCTTCCCCAAGTTCGTCCTTGGGTTTCTGGCTGCGTCGTTGGTCTTTTCGTTCGGCTTGTCGGAGGCGGCCGTAGCCGATACTCAGGGTGCGTTAGGTGCGGTGCGCACGGCCTGGTTCGCGATGGCCTTCCTCTCGATCGGGTTAGAAACATCGGTGATGGATTTGATCCGCACTGGTGGGGGGAAGCCGGCCGTTGCCTTTCTTGTGGCGCAGGCCTTCAACATCGCGGTAACGCTGGTCGTGGCGTATTTGTTGTTTGGCGGCGTGGTGTTTCCAGCGCCGGTGTTTAACTGATGGTGAGAGGGCCAGCGTTGGTTGGCGCGTACCTGCTCGCGCTGGCGGTTTCGAGTGTCAGCGCTCAGGTCACGACGACGTCGCACCTGCCTCTACCTGCCGAGTCATCCGACTATTGGGTGATCCCTGAAGCACCAGTTGCTGCCCCGGCGTCTCGTCAGGGATCGGCTGCGACTCTTGCTGAGTTCGCGCGAGGCGTCGCACTGATCGCCGACGAAGATTTCTCGGGAGCGTTACCGTTGGTCACCGCACCCGCGTTGCAGGACACACCGTTGGCACAGTACGCACGCTACTACGCGGGCGTGGCACTACTCGGCCTTGGTCGCCCAGACGAGGCGGCCATGATACTGGCTCCGCTGGAAGCACGGGTGGAGGGCTATCTGCAGGACATGGTGCCGCTGCGGTTGGCCGAGGCGGCACTGGCACGCGAGGTCCCGGCAATTGCGGTTGGTGTGCTCGAAAAGGCAAGTATCTACACGCTGGTCGCACCTGAAGAGGTACTGCTTCGTCTCGGCACCGCCATGGCGGCGGCAGGAGAGCCAGAACGGGCAGTGGCCACGTATCGGCGTGTCTACGACGAGTTTCCGATGAGCGATCAGGCGTCGGCCGCCGAAGAGGCGATCGAAGGGTTGAAGCGGCAGCCCGGTATTCCGGCGAGTCGGGTGCCTGGGCTACTGGCGCGAGCCGAGCGGCTCTTTACGGCCAGGCAGTGGACCGCAGCCAGGGCGGGTTTTGCACCGTTATTGCCTCTGGTAACGGGTGACGATCGTGAACTGGTGGCGCTGCGTCTGGCTGAATGCGACAACTATCTCAACAGGCGCACTGCGGCGCGGAATGCTCTGGCCCCGTTGCTGGAGACAGCTACGCGGGAGGCCGAGGTCCGGTATTTTCACCTGACAGCCACGCGGGCGATGGGCCAGCACACTCGCTATGTCGCGCTGGCGCGTAAGTTGATCGCCGACGATACAGACAGTTTTTGGGTGGAGAGGACGCTCAACGAGCTTGCGTCGCATTACATCACTATCGACGATGATGCGAAGGCGGATGACGTATTTCGAGAGTTAGTTCGCCGCTTTCCAGGCGGACGGTATGCGGACCGAGCTGCGTGGAAAACTGGCTGGTTTGCATACAAGCGCGATCGGTTCACCGAGGCGGCTTCGACATTTACCGCTGCGGCCATTGCGTCGCCACGGGCAAACTACCGACCATCGTGGCTCTACTGGGCGGCCCGCTCGCACGACCAATTAGGTGACCAGCAGACCGCCAATGCCCTGTACCGTGTGGCCGCCAGCGACTACTTCAACTCTTACTACGGTCGCCTCGCCTCGAAGTTGCTGGCGGAGCGCGAGGAAGCACCCGTATCGTCGATCGTGGCCGTCACTCCTACAGATGCGGAACCAGCATTACAAGATCTATCGACGGTTGTCCCGAACGCCGAGGTGATTAGGGCCCTCGCGTCGGTCAAGCTGTACGACCAGGCGCTACAGGAAGCGGACTACGCCGAGCAAGCGTGGCAAGATTCGTCGGTTCTGCAAGCTACCCGCGCCTGGCTTCGGTACCAGCGCGCCTCGCGGTCGAATGCTGATGGACACTTCGCAGATTTGCGGGGTGCGATCACGATCATGCGCCGTGCCTACCCGCAGTTTATGGCGGCGGGCGGGGAACAACTTCCACCGCAGGTACTGCAGGTCATCTTTCCGCTCGAACACTGGCCGCTGATCAAAAAATACTCGGACGCCCACGAACTGGATCCTTATTTGATCACTGCGCTGGTGGCGCAGGAGTCTACGTTTACGGTGGATGTTCGCTCGTCGGCCAACGCCGTAGGCCTCATGCAACTGATTCCGTCGACCGCCCGGCGTTATGCCGCCAGACTTGGTATTCCTTATTCGAGCGGGATTTTGACGCGAGCCGAAACCAACGTTCGACTTGGCATGCGCTACTTCAAGGACCTGTTGAATCGATTTGGCAGTGCGCATTTTGCGCTGGCGAGCTACAACGCAGGAGAGACTCGTGTTGCGCGCTGGATTAGAGAGCGACCCGGGTTCGTGCAGGATGAGTTCATTGACGACATCCCGTTTGTAGAGACGCAGAACTACGTTAAGCGAATTCTTGGCACTGCCGACGACTACCGGAACTTGTACGATGGTGGCACGCTTCGGGCCAGTCCGATACCCCGCTAGCCAGTGAGCTGTAACCTGGCTTTGACGGCTCTGACCGAATCGAAACTTTTTGGTTCCGCGGGTTTCGCGTGGATGTCGCACTGGCGCTCCGCAAGGTCATTGCCGGTTGGTGTGACTTGCGCACAATCGGCAGCGGATTTTCGGTGAGCCGAGCGGCAATGCAAAGCTGATCGTACTTCCCACGTCTTTCAACGAGATGCTTACTGGTTCTGGCCAGGAAACGCTAGCGGGCCTTTTCCAGGGGCCGCCAGGTTCGAGCAGCAGGCTCAGAACTTTACGCTGAAGCCGATCGAGATGACAGGGATCACTTTGAGCAGGTCCAGGTCGTCGTTGAGTTCGCCCTGCTCCT
>Ga0315339_1000589_pt1 | contig 42752 bp, 41 predicted proteins | sample ASW17metaG_FD_204514 | JGI IMG/M metagenome (GOLD analysis project Ga0315339, IMG submission 204514) | Ammonia-oxidizing marine archaeal communities from Pacific Ocean, United States - ASW #17 | ecosystem: Environmental > Aquatic > Marine > Oceanic | place: USA: California | collected 2016-12-05 | reverse complement strand
AATTGTATGGTAGAATTGTTATCAAAATCAAGAGCATAATTTTTTATAGTAGTTGGCATAAATTGAAAATTTCCATATGCACCAGCCCAAGATCCATAAAGAACCGATTGATCTACTAATTTAATGTCAATAAGCCTTAAAAGAGTTAAAAGTTCATTACTAAAAAAAACACTTCTTCTTTTATCAAACGCTAAGGTTGCTAGTGAAGATATTATGTCCATTTTACCTAAGTGTTTACCATAATTAGTTTCAATACCCATAAGCGATAACAATAATTCTTTTTCGACTGAAAATTTTTGTTCTACAGAATCGATTAATTTTTTATTATTATTGTAAAGAATAGTAGCGTTTTTAACTCTAAGTTTGTTAGATCTCTTAGTAATATATGTTTTTGTATCTTCATAAAATTCTGGTTGGTATCTATCATATTTAATTACTTTAGGTAAAAAATTAGCTTTATTCATCACAGACTCAACTGTGTTTTTGGAAATACCATTTTTTATTGCTTTCTGTTTGAATAAAATTAACCATTCATTAAATTCGCGGTTATTTGCATTAGCTATTTGAAATACGATTAAAAAATAAATTAAAACTGTATAATTAATTATTCTCATAAAGATCTTTTAAATAAATAGATACAGCAATCCAAATTAAAATGAAACTTAAGAACTTATCCATAGAAAAAGACTCATTATAGTAAAAAAAACCAAGTAAAAACTGACCTGTAGGGGTAATAAAAAAAATCATACCAGCAGGACCTAGTCCAGATAATTCAACACCTTTCAAGTACAAAAATAAAGGAATCACAGTCATTGGCCCTGCAATCATTAATATTAACATTAAAGATGGATTTGATAATTCAAAAAAATTACTATTACTTTGAACTAAAAGATAAAAAGAAAATAATGCAAAAGGTAAAATAAATAAACTTTCAATTAATAATCCAATTTCAGCATCAATATTTATTTTTTTTCTTAACACATTATAAATACTCCATGATAAAGCAACAATTAATCCAACAAAAGGAAAAGAGTTAAAGTTAAACAAAAGATATAAAATAGAAAAAATTATAATTATAATTGAAATAATTTTTTTTTTACTTAATTCTTCATTAAAAAATAAAAAACCAAAAAAAACACTTAAAATTGGAAAAATAAAATATCCAAAACTAGCATCTATTATTTTATTAGTTACAACTGCATAAATCCATACAGACCAATTTATAAAAATTAAGAAGCTTGTAATAAATAAAATTATTAAATTTTTTTTATTTTTTAAAATTTTAAAAAATATATTAAATTTTGAAAAATAAATAGTCGTACAAAGAAGGATTAATGATGTCCAAATACATCTGTGAATAATAATTTCTATATGACCAACAAAAGAAATAAATTCAAAATATAATACACCTATTACACCCCACCAAAAAGACCCTAAACTTGTAATGATTATTCCCTTATTAAAATTTCCCATATAAAATATTACAATTAATTAGCAACCTAAGTTAATAAGAAGATGCTTGATTAAAAAAAATTAATACTTAAAATTTATTTTTTAGTAATTTGTCTTTAAATTTTAATTTAAGTTTTTTTAACGTTCTTAAGTCATACCAGCTTTTTTGACCTCTCTTAAGGTTTCTTTTTTTTTCAGCAATAAGAACTTTTTTTTTATAATCTTTATGGCTTTCTTTAATCGTCATAAAAAATATAATATCAATAAGCTTTTAATGAAGCAATTTAGATTAATTATACAATATGGTAGCGGGAAGTGGAATCGAACCACTGACCTCAGGCTTATGAGTCCTGCGCTCTAACCGACTGAGCTACCCCGCCACTTAATTATTGTTGATTTATAATAGATATTATTTTTAGTGCAATCAAGTATTTGCCTGATTTCCTTACTCACTGTGCCTATAGTGTGCCAAGAATACGTCTTACGAGGTTCCTGCGTACTCTGTGTTTTTATGTTTTTTAATACGTTTAGAAAATAATTATTTTTTTTAATTTAGGGAGTTATGCAATGCGTTTCTATTTCTCCAAAATCATATAGAATTTGACACTTGAGAACCCAATTACCTTTACTTAGTGTGTAAATTTCTGAAGGTATATCTTTATATGAAACCATTGTAATTTCTTTAATTTTCCACCCTTTAATTGTATTTTTATCAAGGCTGTTTAAATCATATTTTGGCGCATCAGCTAATACTGTATTGCATCATAACAAACTAAGAAAGATAATTCCTAAAATCTTTTTCATTTTTTATTTAAAATATTTCTTCTAGATATTTTATTATTTCTTTACTTTTAGGATCTTCAGCTGCAAAACATTCAGTTAAAGCTAACCCGTGATAACCTCCAAGTGTTGCTTTCTTTTTACATTTTGAAGATGTGAGATTAACAAATTTAACTTCACTAAGGTTTTTAAACATGGAATAATCGTTTGGACTATTAAACCTATCTTTATCATGAGTAATTATAATTGCATTTAAATTTGACAAGTCTCCAAAGCCATAATTTCTAACTTCTTCCCACCAAGGCCAATCTTTTCTATTTTTTATAGTTCCTCCTGATCCTGGGTGAAGACCTATAGAACCTTCTATTAAATTAGGATGGATTGTTTTGAATTTAAGCGATGCCCACCCACCCATTGAATGTCCAGCTAAAACTATATTTTCAAATCCTTCAGATTTGAATTGGTTAATTTTTGCTTTTATAATTTTTATTCTAAGAAAATCTTTACTTTTATGAAATAAAAGTTCTCCTTTACTGCCCTTTAAAGTAAGTCTCTTTTTAGGAGTTGATTTCCACATTTTATCTTGTTGAGCTTGAGACCATCCTCTCACTCCAGTACAAAGACGATAAATTATTATTTGATAATCATTTATTTTTTTATCATGCAAACTTCTAATTGCAGGTGCTACTAAATTCCATTTTTTAATACACTTGTCTATTTTTTGCTCACCTTCTCCACCATGTGTGTAGATAATCAAAATTGTTTTTTTTTTGTCAAATATATTTTCAATTGGATAAATATTTCCCAAATTATCAATAAACCCATTATCTTTTGAAATCTTTTTTAAATCTTTTTCAAATTTTTTATCCGCAAATGCATGCACATTTAAAAATAAAAATAAAATAAAAATAAAAAGTTTTTTCATTAAAATAAATATATTCACTGTGCCATGGGTGTGTCAAGAAATGTTGGGAAATGAATTAACGTACAAGAAACAAGAATAATGATCACTGACCTCAGGCTTATGTTTCATGAGCTCTAACAGACAGAGCTACCAGCCACGTAATAGTCGTTGATTTATAATAAGTTTTTTTTTTCTGTAATAAAGTGTTTGTATTAAATTCAACTAAACATTTATTTTATACATTTACCAATTGACCCTAAGTTACATTTTTTCCCATCAATCCAGATTGCATTGTTTAAATTTGCACCTTCAAAAGATGCATTAATAATATTTGCACCAGTAAAATCTGATTCGTAAAGATTACTATCTTTAAAATTAGCTTCAATTAAAGATGCACCTTTGAAACTAACACGAGTTAAATTTGCACTTGTAAAATTTGTTTTTTCAAAATTAGCTCCTTCAAGATTTGATTCATATAAATTTGCTCTAAAAAATGAAGACTCAGCAAAGTTACCATTAGCTAAGTTAGAGTTCATTATTATACCCTTATCAAATATTACCTTAATAAAACTAATAAATGACAAATTAGAATTTGGAATATAAGCACGACTTAAGTCTTGTCCTTCTGTAAATTGACAATTAGAATAATCTACTCCATCTGATGGTGTGTCATCACATACAGCATTAACTTGACTACAAATAATCATGTTGAGAAACAAAATCGATAAAAGCTTCTTCATATTAAAATCTTATCTCAATATTAGTTATTTGTCTTATTTAAGAAGTTTTAAGGTTGAAAAAGTACACTTGATAGCATAATCACTCATTAACTAAGAATTGAATCTACGGTTGAAAACAACAGACTTTAAGCCCAAAGGATTAAATAAGTGCTTTAGATCGAGAATGATTTCTTTTATTAGAAAAATGTTTTAAAGTTATTTACTTAGATTAAATAAAAAATCATGATTACTAAGAAAGCTAAGCTTCCAACTGTTTTAAAAAACTTATATTTTAAAAGGAATGAACCCGTAAGTGTAGTACATTTTTTAACTAATAGATGTAATGCCAGGTGTTCATTCTGTTTTATTGACTTTGATAACCCTGAAACTTTTACTGGAGAGTTAAGCGTTCCTGAAATAGAAAAACTTACTAAAAGTTTAGGTAATTCATTGCTTAACGTCAATTTTACTGGTGGAGAACCTTTTGCTAGAAAGGAAATAACTGAAATCGCCAATTTGTATATAAAAAATACAACTATACAGTCAATCTACATTACTACAAATGCAAGTTTGCCAGATAGAATATTAAATTTTGCTAATAAAATTATTTCACAAAATAAAGATATAGAGCTAACTATTCAAATTTCAATTGACAGTCTACCTGAAAGGCACAACCAAATAAGAAAAATTGAAAATTTATTTGATAAATGTTACGAAACTTTTCATTCATTAAAAAAAATTAGCAATCGCATTAGTCCAGTAGTTGCAATAACTGTTACTAATGAAAACTGTGATGATGTTAAAGAAATATACAAGAAATTCGTTAATGAATATAAATTTAATGCAATAAAATGTATAGCTGTTAGAGATGAAGGAATTTATAAAACAGCGTCTGAGGAAAAAGAAAAAATTTTCAATGCATACACGTGGTTATCAAAAAAAATAGCAGAGGATTCAAAAAATAAAATATTAGAAAATTATAACTATGAAAGTTTACAAGGAAGATTGCATGCAAAAAAGGACATAATAGCAAATAAAATGGTTCAAGAAATGTATTTAACACCAAGATATATCAGTCCATGTCATGCAGGTTCTTTATTTGGTGTTATATCTTCGTCTGGATCTGTTTTTCCTTGTGAAATTTTAGAGGATAAAAAAATTGGGGAACTGAGAGATTTTGATATGAATTTTATGAAAATGTGGAAAACTGATAAATCTAAAGAAACTAAAAAATTTATTTTAGACAGTAAATGTAATTGCACTTATGAGTGTGCCCTCTCATATAATATATTGGGTAATTGGAGATATCAACCTGAGTTACTACTTGCAGCAATAAAAAAATAATATTGGCATAAACGAAAAATACCTCAATACAATTTAAGTGTAATTGCAGATTAAAATTCTAAGATCTATAGGTGTATGCTCTTCTAATATTTTTTGATAAGCCTAAAAATTTCATTAAGGAACCTAAGCCAAAACTAAATATACTTAAATAAATAATAATATTTAATTTAATAATTTCAATTAGATTTTTTGATAATTTCAGAGTTTCAATTAAAACCAAAATATTAAAAGAAATAATTGATAAAAAGTAAATCTCAAAAAAAAAGTCGAAAAAAAATATGAAAGGAAAAATAACAAAATACATAAAAATTAAAAAAGGGACCAAATATTGAATATTATTAATGAATATGTTTCTTGAAAAAACGTGATCAATAGATGTTCCATAAGCATACCTTTGAAAAATGAACGGAACAAAATTTCTTGTTCTATGAAAAATTTTTACAATTGGAGAGTATAAAATTTTTTTTATTTTTATAATTTTATCACATAAATCTATATCTTCTCCTATATAAATTTTTTCATCCATACCATTAACTTCTAAAAAAAATTTTTTGACTAAAATCATATTACACGATGATGCTTGTGAACAAAAAACTTGTTTATTAATATTTTTTCTAAAAACTTTTGATCCAGACAACAAAAAACTTTTATGAGCTAATCCAATTGTTTTAGACCAGCCTTTTTGATTTGAAAAAGGTAAATCTGGACCCGTAACAATAGCTATATTCTTATTTTTTCTAAGTATATTGATTCCATTTTTAACCCAGTCAGTTGTTGCTACTGCATCAGAATCTATAAAAGCAATATATTCATCTTTACATAATTGTACTGCTCTATTTCTCTTTTCACTCATATTAATAGTACCAAAGTTCAAATATTTAACTTTTTTGGGTAAATATTTTTTTTTAACTTTTCTATCTGTTATTAAATATATAGATATTTTAAAATCCTTTTGATTCAAACAAGAGTCTATACAAGTCTTAACTTCTTTATTAAGATTTATACTTGGAATTATTACTGAACAACTATTTTTCACTTAATTTTTTTCTTTTATTGTAATTTTTTTTTTGTATAGATATTTTGTAATTATATGTCAATTAAAAAACAAATTCTATGTTAAATAAAATTGTAACCTACTTATAAGTATAGTCTGAAATTAAAAATTGTTCATTTGTATTTTTTTTTAAAAAAATATTAAAAAAAATTCTTAAAAATAATTTTAAAAAAAATAAAAAAGGAGATGAAAGTCTTAGAGGTAAAATCGGTACTATAGTTATCATATTAGACCACAAAAATAATAAATTTTTAATGTCATATGTTGTTTCTCCTTCATACCTTTCATAATGATCAATATTAATAGTTATGATATTTTGTGTTTGATTCAATATTAACCAGTCTAAAAAAACTTCTTTTTTTTTATATTCAATTATTTTTTTTAAAACCTTTTTGTTAAATCCTTTAAATGATGAAGTGTAGACTTGAAGTGGTTTTTTTGGAAAAATAAAACTTGATAAAATGTTGTTAGCTTTGCTAAAAAAAATTTTCCACATTACATGCTTACGTCTTATATAATTAACATAACATACATCAAAATTTTTTTTTAATTCAAGATATATATCATTTATCTTATGTGGAGGATGTTGAAGATCATCATCCATAAGAATAATAAAATTTCCCTTACATTCATTTAGGCCTGCCATTATAGAATTATGTTGGCCATAATTTTTTTTTAAATTAAGCCCTTTGATAAATGATTTATTAAATGATAATTTTTTTATTATATCCCAACTATTATCTTTACTATTATCGTTAACTAAAAATAACTCAAAAGAATTAATTTTATCTTTTAAATTAAATTCTATTTGTTTTACAAGTTCAGGTAAAATGTTTGCGCTATTATAAACGGGTATAATGATAGATAATTCCATTAATAATATTTTTTGATGACTTTTTTCATAATAGAAACTTATCTCAATATTCTGGGATTTTGTAGGTGCAAACTTACGCTATACTTGAACGAAACACTAAATAAAAAAATTAAGTGCGTTTTTTTTAGTTGAATTTAATTATTATGGTTATAAACACTCACTAACGGAGAGATGGCTGAGCGGTTGAAAGCACCGGTCTTGAAAACCGGCAAAGGGGCAACTCTTTCCTGGGTTCGAATCCCAGTCTCTCCGCCACTAAACATTCTTATAAATAAAATTTTTAAATAATTCTGTAACTTTATTTACATTAAATTTAATAGATATTTGTTTACCTTGATTAAATTTATAAAGATTTTCATCATCAATATCTAATAAGTCGATCAAATAATTAAGCTCTACATCGTTAAATGTATCAATATATTTTTGGGTAAAAGAACTTAAAAGTTTGTCCATTTCTTTTGTGCCTCTGTACTTGGATCTGTAGATAATTTTTTTTTTTAAATCCGTTATATTAAAAATCATAAAATTTAATATATTGTATGTAGAATGAAAAATAAAAATAATTATGATTATTTACTGTCAGATTTAACTAAATTATCTGGCGTTGGAAAAAAAACTAAGGAAATTTTAAAGAAAAAAAAGATTAATAGTATATTTGATTTATTATGGAGATTACCAAAATCATATACAGATAGAAGCTTAGAAAGTAAAGTTAATGAATTACAAATAGGCAAAATTCACACAATTAAAATAATTCCAAAAAATTACTTTTTTCCGAGAGTTAGAAATTTACCAAATAGAGTAAACTGTGAAGATGAAACGGGTAAAATTGATTGTATTTTTTTTAATAGCTATGAAGGATATGTTAAAAAAATATTACCTTTAAATGAAGAAATTACAATAAGTGGAAAAATAAGTAGGTTTAAAAATAAATATCAAATTACAAACCCAACTTATGTATCTAAAGATAGTGCGTTAATTGAAAAAATTCATAACCGATATTCATTAACAGAAGGAATTACAGAAAAATTATATAATAAAATAATTACACAGATTTTAAGAAATCTACCAATATTAAATGAATGGCATAACAACAAAATATTGAAAAACTTTGGAAATGAAAGCTGGAATAATTCAATAATCAAATTACATGATCCAGTTAATATAGCTAATTATAAATCAAATTTTTATAGAAGACTTGCATATGATGAAATTTTATCTTCCTTTTTAGTAAATTCAGAAATTAGAAAAAAAATCAAAAAGATTAAAAAAGATTCAAAAAAATTTACTGAAAGTTCTTATAAAAATACAATAGCAAAATTAAACTTCAATTTAACTAACGATCAAAACAGATCATTAATTGACATAAATAAAGATCTCTCATCAAAAAGCAAAATGTTTAGGTTGTTACAGGGGGATGTAGGAAGTGGAAAAACAATAGTATCATTGATATCCGCATTAAATGTAATTGAATCTAATTATCAAGTAGCATTAATGGCACCAACAGAAATTTTAGCAAGGCAACATTATACTCTTGCTAAGGAATTGTTTCCAAAAAATGTGAACATTAAATTACTATCAAGTAAAAGCGAAAACACTGTAAAAAAAAATATTATTAAAGGATTAAAGCGTAATGAAATTAAAATGGTATTTGGTACGCATGCTATTTTCCAAAAAAAAATTATATTTTCAAAACTTGGATACATAATAATAGATGAGCAACATAAGTTTGGTGTAATACAAAGAAAGCTTCTCTCAGATAAAGGAGGAAAAAATTGTGATGTTTTGCTGATGTCGGCAACACCAATACCAAGAACGTTAACTATGTCTATTTATGGGGACATGGATGTTTCTATTATTAAAGAAAAACCAAATCATAGAAAAGAAATTAAAACATACAGTAAACCAGAAAGCAAAATTAATGAGATAATTAATTTTGTAAAAAAGGAAATTAAAGATGGAAACCAAGTTTTTTGGGTATGCCCACTAATTGAAGAGTCTAAGAAACTAGATCAGCAATCATCAGTAAAAAAATTTCAATTTTTAAATAAATTATTTCCAAATAAAGTTGGTTTATTACATGGTAAAATTGAAAGCGAAGAAAAAGAAAAAATACTAAATAAGTTTTTAAATAAAGATTATTTAATATTAGTATCAACAACTATCATAGAAGTTGGAATTGATTTTCCAAATGCAAATGTAATAATTATAGAAAATTCTAACAAATTTGGTCTATCACAACTGCACCAATTAAGAGGAAGAGTTGGAAGAGGAACAAAACAAGCTAGTTGTATTTTGTTGTTTAAATCAAATCTTAGCGAAAATGCTAAAAAAAGAATAAATATATTAAAAAATTCTAATGATGGTTTTGAGATATCTGATGAAGATATGAAATTAAGAGGTTTTGGAGATTTGTTAGGATTTAAGCAAAGTGGAGTTAAAAATTTTAAACTTGCAGATCCCGTTCATAATGAAGATTTGTTCATTTTAGCTGAACAAGAAATTAAAAATATAGAAAAAGACAAAACTGATATTAAAAAATATAAGCCGCTGTTAAAACTATATGATCAAGCAGATATAATAAATGATATTATTTAGTTTTTGGGTTTGAGGTGCCAGCAGAAACTATAAATTTAGAAGCCTCCTCAAAACTTATATCCAAATAAATAATATCTTCTTTTGGAAACATTAATAAAAAACCACTTGTAGGGTTTGGTGTAGTTGGAACAAAAACATTTACCAACTCTCTATTCGTTTTATTTTTTATTTCACCCGTATTATCTCTTGTAGCAAAACCAACGGCCCATGTTCCTTTTCTAGGATATTCAATTAACACAACGCTTTTTTTGTTGCTTTTATCTTCCGTAAAAGTTTCTGTCATTTGTACGACTGCTGAATATATTGTTCTTAAAATAGGAATTCTTTTAAATAAGTCGTCTATTATTTGTAAAAATTTTTTCCCTATAAATGAAAGTGATAAACCTCCAATAATTGTAATAAAAATAATTGTTAAAAAAATTTCTAACCCAGGAATTGAAAAATGAAGATATGTATTTGGATTAATTTCAGCTGGTATTAATTTAGTAGACAGCGAAATTAAGACTTTAGCAAGATATAAAGTAAAACCTATGGGAATTAATATAACTACACCAGTAAAGAAATAATTTCTAAGTTTTAATACTAATGACTTTTTCTTTTTAATATTAGCCATTTAATTTAACTTTTGTTTTTAAAATCATGTAAAATTAATAGTTTTGTGATAATAACAACTAATAACAAAATGAATAGAAGAAAATTTTTAGGATTTATGGGTTGTGGCTGTTGTGGCGTTTTTTTAACGTCATGTACATCAGTGCCTATTACTGATCGCAAACAATTAAGCATTATACCTGAATCTAAGTTAAATGCTCAAGCTGCAGCTATATATGAGAAAGTTAAAGAAAAAGAAAAAATGAGTGATGACATTAAAACTTTAAATGAGATTAAAAGTATTGGAAAAAAAATGGAGTTTGCTATTAGTGAATACTTTTATAGATCAAATTTAAAGGATCCTACTGAGAATTTTGATTGGGAATATATTTTAATAGATAATAAAAAAGTTAAAAATGCATGGTGTATGCCTGGTGGTAAGATTGCTATATATACTGGAATTCTTGAAGTTACAAAAAATACCAATGGATTAGCAGCAGTAATGGGACATGAAATTGCTCATGCTGTAGCAAAGCATTCTGTTGAAAGAGCAAGTCGTAGCACTGTGCTAAATGTTGCTACGCAGATTACTGACATACTCACAGGAGGTAAATTATCTCAAGTTAATAGAACCACAGGAATGAATACAGTTGGATTATTATCCCAACTTGGATTAATGAATCCTTTTACAAGAAAACAAGAAAGTGAAGCAGATTATTTAGGATTAATTATTTCGTCACTATCTGGGTATGATATTAGAGAAACAATTAAGATTTGGGAAAGAATGAGAGAAGCGAACAAAGGTAAAGAACCCCCACAATTTATGAGCACACATCCTTCCTCAACCAATAGAATAAAACAAATTAATGAATGGATGAATGAAATAATAATTAATTATCCCCCTATTGCTTAAGTTATATATTGCAGTAAAAGATCAATCATTAAAACTTCATAAATAAATGAACTTTATAAAAGATAAAAAAAATATTATAATTAATAAATTATTTAATAAATATTTTATATACTACATTTTATCATTATCTTTATTTTCAATTTTTTACCTATACCAAAAACATACAGTAGGAAATGATACTTCTATTTCAGAATATTTAATTAATTATCAAGGTGGATTTACTAGAAGAGGTTTGCCTGGAGAAATTTTTATACAAGTATCTTATTTTTTTGATTTAAAACTTAGGTTCGTAATATTTCTTTTTCAGTCTTTAATATATTTAATTTTTTTGTATTTAATTTACAATTTTTTTAAAAATTTTAACAAAAATATAATCTTTATTTTTGCTATTTTAACACCAATTTTTTTGTTGTTTCCAGTTGCAGAAATAGAAAGTTTAGGAAGAAAAGAAACCATTTATTATGTTTTTTTTATAACTCTTCTTAATTTTAAAAATCCACAAAAATCAAATCTTTTTACTTTGTTTATACTTCCGATAGTGTGTTTAATTCATGAAGAAATAATTTTGTTTTCAGGATTTATATTCACTATATTGATGCTACAAAATAAAGTAAATAACTTTAAAAATACAATTAAAGTTTTAATTTTATTTGTTCCTTCAATAATTATAATAATAGTATTTATCCTATTTCCACAAACAGCAGCTGAGCATAAAGTTATGGAAGAAACTTTACTAAATGATTTTAATGAGCCCTGCTACATGTCATGTTATTATGTTTTAAATAATGACATAAATAATTTTACCAAAATGATAAGTGTCAGTTGGAATATTTCCACCAAAGATTTATTCATAGTAATTTTCAGATACTTAATAATTATACTTATAGGCTTCTTTCCCGTATTTTTAGCAAGCTACTATTCATCATTTAATACAAACACTTTATTTTATAACTTAAAAATTAAAAATTTATTATTGTGGATATTGATATTATATGTTCCGGTTGTTCCTTTATTTATATTTGGTGGTGACTGGGGAAGATGGGTTGGAATGTTAATTTCATTCACAACTCTTTCTTATTTTTATTTGTATAAAAATAATTTTATTAAACTTAACACTCAAAAATTGGATAAAAAATTATTTTTCTTTAAATATAAAAAAAAATTAGTAGTATTTATTTTTATTATTTTTGCCTTTGGATGGAATCAAAAAACTACAAATATAGAGGATGTTGCAACAAAGCCTATTTATAAAATACCTTATAAAACTATAAAAATATTATTTAACATAGGAAGTATTAATTTATTTAAAGACTCTATATTTAACAAGTTTTACGAAAATTATTTAGAATAATATTAAATATAGTGCTTTTTTATTATTGGTGAGCCCTGATGGACTCGAACCATCGACCCATTCCTTAAAAGGGAATTGCTCTACCAACTGAGCTAAGGGCCCACAAACATTTGTCTTATAAAGTTTTTTAAACAAATAATCAACGTGAAAACTTATTACAACTTGTCTATGTAATGATCATGAAAGTGTTGAAAAGTTCCTTTATTGATATTGTCTCTAATTTTAGACATTAATTCTTGATAAAAATTTATATTATGCAAAGTTAAGACCATAGATGCTAGAATTTCATTGGTATTAAATAAATGATTCAAATAATTTTTTGAATATTTGTTTAAGTGTAAATTATTACATTTTAAATCAAGAGGAGTATTATCATGCTGATATTTAGCATTTTTAATGTTAATTCTTCCATTCCATGTAAACGCTAAGCCTGTTCTTCCGGATCTTGTAGGAAGTACACAGTCAAACATGTCAATACCTCGTTTGACTGCCCCTAAAATATCTTGTGGTGTACCAACCCCCATAAGATATCTTGGTTTATTTTTAGGTAAATGATCTTTAATTTTATCTAAAACTCCAAACATTTCATTTTGAGTTTCACCAACGGCCAAACCTCCAATAGCATAGCCATCAAAATCAATTTTGATTAATTCATTTAAAGATTTTAATCTTAAATCACTAAACAAACCTCCTTGAACAATTCCAAATAGTGCCTTATGTGGATTCAAACCAAAAGCTAATTTCGATCTTTCTGCCCAATAAGTTGAAAGTTCCATTGATTTTTTAATGAGCTGAAAATCATCAGTTTTTTTTGGACATTCATCCATAACCATAAGAATGTCAGAATTTAATCCTTTTTGTATTCTAATGCTTTCTTCGGGACTTAAAATAAACTCCTTACCATCAATATGCGATTTAAATATTGCTCCTTTTTCTCTATCAACCTTATTTAGTTTAGATAAAGACATAACCTGGAATCCACCAGAGTCAGTTAAAATTGGCAAAGGACAATTCATAAAATTGTGCAAACCACCAGATTTTTTAATCCTTTCAACGCCGGGCCTTAACATTAAATGATAAGTATTAGATAATATTATCTCAGAACCAGTTGATATAACATCGTTAATGAATGCTGCCTTCACCGTAGCCTGAGTCCCTACTGGCATAAAAGCAGGTGTTTGTATGTTACCTCTATGAGTTTCTATTAAGCCATTACGTGAATGACCATCATTTGAAATAACATTAAAAATAAACTTTTTTAATGTCATTAAATAATTTACAATGATTTAAAGCTTATAATTTTATCTGGGTTTTCAACAGAGCCATTTTGATCTTCATCACCTTTTTTTATTTTATCGACAAACTCCATTCCTTCGATAACTTTGCCAAAAACAGTGTACTGACGATCTAGAAAAGGTGAATCCTTGAAACAAATAAAAAATTGACTATTTGCACTATTTGGATCTTGTGACCTTGCCATAGATAAAGTGCCTCTCTGGTGTGGTAAATTGTTAAATTCTTGAGTTAAATCAGGCAAAGAAGAACCGCCAGTACCAGATCTTTTTAAATCAAAATCAGAAGAAGATGAATTTCCATATTTAACATCACCTGTTTGTGCCATGAAGCCATCAATAACCCTATGAAAAACTACGCTATCGTATTGACCTTCATTAGCTAATTTTTTAATTCTACTGACATGATTTGGTGCAACATCATTATATAGTTCAATTTTAACGTCACCGTCTTTAAGTTTTAAAATCATTAAATTCTCCTCTGCAATTGTATAATTAGTTAAAAAAAAAAATACAACAAAAAATTTTATATAATATTTAATCATATTTTTAATTTTAAGGATTTAATTGTGCTTTTTGTTGTAAATTTCTTAATATCACCACCAAGAAATATTATTTCTTTTACAAATTTTGATGAAATTATTTGATGCTCTACATCAGACATTAAAAAAATTGTTTCGATATTGTTATTTAATTTTCTATTCATTCCAGCAAGTTGAAATTCATATTCAAAATCTGAAACGGCTCGTAGACCTCTTAAAATGATATTTGATTTATATATTTTACATAAATTAGTTGTTAAAGAGTTAAATGAAATAACTTTTATTCTACTTTTGTTAAATTTTAAATCATGAAATAAAGCTTTTTTTACTATTTCTATTCTTTCATTAGAATCAAAAAAATAATTTTTATTATTATTATCAGAGATAGCGACTACAACTGTATTAACAAATCTTAGAGCTTTCCTAATAACATCAATATGACCAAAAGTTATAGGGTCAAATGTGCCTGGATAAATTGCATTATTTTTCATTGCAATAAATTATCATCTATTTTAATAGCAGAAACAACCGTTTCATCACCAGAAAGCTTTATAATTCTTACACCTTGTGTATTTCGTCCTGCAACTCTTATTTCCTTAACAGCGACTCTTATAGTTCTTCCTTTATTTGTAGAAATTAATATTTCATCTCCTTCATTAACAGGAAATGAAGATGAGATATTTCCATTTCTAACAGAGTTTACTATTCCTATAATTCCTTTTCCACCTCTATTAGTAACTCTAAAATCATAATGCGATGTTCTTTTTCCAAATCCATTTTCGCTAATTGATAAAATAAACTTTTCTTTAGCAATAATTTCCGATTTATCATCTTTGTTTAATTTAGTATTTTTCTTTTTAGCGTCATGATCAATGATTGATAATGATACAATAGAATCTTTTTCAGATAAATTGATTCCTTTAATTCCTTTTGAAGATCTGCCTTTAAATGTTCTTAGTTTTTTGGATTCAAATCTTATACATTTTCCATTTTTAGTACTTAAAATTATATCTTGATCATCCTGACAAATTTTTACACCTATAATTTTGTCATTTGTATCAAGCTTCATAGCAATTTTTCCCGAAGTATTTATAGAAGAAAAATCTTCAAGACTATTTTTTCTAATTTTACCTTTAGCTGTAGCAAAAACAATTTGCAAATCTTTTAACTCTGACTGTTGTTCTGGAAAAGGCATAATAGAACTTATAGATTGATGGTTTTTTAATGGTAATATATTGAACAAAGACTTACCTTTTGACGTTGCAGTTCCTTCGGGAATTCTCCAGGCTTTAATTTTATAGACTAAACCTTGTGTAGAAAAAAAAAGCAGTGAAGTATGAGAATTAACAGATAGTGTTTGTACTACTGAATCCTCATCTCTAGTTTTAATGCCGGATTTACCTTTGCCGCCTCTTTTTTGTTGTTTAACACTGCTTAAAGCGCCTCTTTTAATGTATCCCTGAAGGGTTACTGTAATAATAACTGATTCATTTTGGATTGTTTCTTCAATATCATAATTTAATACAGCATCAATAATTTGCGTTCTTCTAGGAATCGAAAATTTATCTTTAATATTTTGTAAATCTGCACTTATAACTTTTAATAATTCATTTTTTGAATTAATAACTTTTTTATATTTAATAATTAATTCAGCTAATTTTTTAAGCTCGATTTCTATCTCATTAATTCCTAGTGAAGTTAATTTTTGAAGTCTTAATTCTAAAATTGAAATAACTTGCTGTTGAGTAAATGAATAGTCTTTTTTAGATTTTTTATCTTGAACTAAATTTATTAATTTTAACGATTTATTAATTTTCCATTTAATATTTAGTAAACTTTTTTTAGCTTCTTCTGGGGTTTTTGAATTTCTAATAATTTTTATTACCTTGTCTAAATTTTCAATAGAAACAGATATTCCTATTAATATATGGGCTCTTTCTTCAGCTTTTTTTAAATCAAATTTTGTTTTTTTTATTATAACGTCTTCTCTAAATTTTAAAAAATTTTCTAAAAAATCTTTTAAATTACAAATTTTAGGTTTTTGATCTACTATAGCCAAAGTATTAAATCCAAATGAACTTTCAATTGATGTGAATTTATACAATTGTCTTTTTACAGTTTCGGGTTCAATTTTATTTCTTAAATCTATAGCAACTCTTATTCCTTCTCTGTTAGATTCATCTCTAATATCTCTAATACCTTCGATTTTTTTATCTCTTACTAGTTCTGCAATCCTTTCATTTAGTACAGATTTATTAACTTGATAAGGAATAGATGAAATAACTAAGCGGTCTCTTCCATTTTTTAAGTTTTCGACTTTAATTTCACCTCTGATTTTAAATGAACCTCTTCCTGTTTTATAGCCTTCTTTAATAATATTTTTTCCAATAATAATTCCACCAGTAGGGAAATCTGGTCCCGGAACATGTTTCATTAGTTCGTTTAATTTGATATCTTTATTTTTTATAAGAGCCAATGTAGCATTAATTACTTCTCCAAGATTGTGAGGCGGAATACTTGTGGCCATACCTACGGCGATACCACCAGCACCATTTACTAACAAATTTGGAAATTGCGCTGGTAATACACTTGGTTCTCTTTCTGTTTCGTCATAGTTACTTTTAAAATCCACAGTACTTTTGTCTATGTCATCAATTAAAAATTGTGAAACTTTTGAAAGTCTAGTTTCGGTATATCTCATTGCTGCTGCAGGGTCGCCATCTACTGATCCAAAATTACCTTGTCCTTCTATGAGTGGTAAACTCATAGAAAAATCTTGAACCATTCTAACTAAAGCATCATAAACAGATTGATCTCCATGAGGATGATATTTACCAATAACATCACCAACTATCCTTGCAGATTTTCTAAATTGTTTAGACCAATCATAACCACCTTTGTACATGGCAAAAAGTATTCTTCTATGGACAGGTTTTAATCCATCTCTAACATCAGGAAGAGCTCTACTAACTATAACGCTCATAGCATATGACAAGTAAGATGAGCTAATCTCATCATACATTGAAATTAATTTTATGTTTGAATCTTTAGAAATTTCGTTTTTTTCCATAAAAACTAAAAAGGAATTTCGTCATCCATATCTTTAGAATCTTGAGTTACTTCATTCGGACTATTAGATGGAGACTGGGTATTATCATTTTGAATGCCCCCTGCACCACTTCCACCAAGCATTGTTAGTGAAGAATTATAACCTTGTATAACAACTTCTGTCGTATATTTATCCTGGCCAGACTGCTCATCCTTCCACTTTCGAGTTGATAATTGACCTTCTACATAAATTTGCGCACCTTTCTTTAAGTATTGCTGTACAACGTTTACTAAACCTTCGTTAAATACAACTATACGGTGCCATTCAGTTTTTTCTTTCTTTTCACCAGTGCTTTTGTCTTTCCAAGATTGACTAGTTGCTAAGCTTAATCTAGCAACACTTTTTCCATTAACCATTTGCTTAATTTCAGGGTCTGCGCCTAAACGACCAATTAATAATACTTTATTTAAACTTCCAGCCATAATATTTTAAAAATTGTTAATTAAATTAATAAGTTTATATCATAATTTAAACTGAATATTAATTTTATTAGTTTAAAGCAACAAAAATTATGCTTAAAAAGATAGTTATTAAGGGTGCAAAAGAACACAACTTGAAGAATATTTCTTTAGAAATTCCTAAAGATCAATTTGTTGTTATTACAGGGCTTTCAGGGTCTGGAAAATCATCGCTCGCTTTTGACACGGTATATGCTGAAGGTCAAAGAAGATATGTTGAAAGCTTGTCAGCATACGCTAGACAATTTTTAGATAAAATGAAAAAACCTAATGTTGATTTAATTGAAGGATTAAGTCCTGCTATTTCAATTGAACAAAAAAATACTTCAAAAAATCCAAGGTCTACTGTTGCAACAGTAACTGAGATTTATGATTATATGAGAGTCTTGTTTGCTAGAGCTGGAATCCCATACTCTCCTTTTACAGGCAAACCTATTACCTCGCAAACAATTTCACAAATTGTTGATAAAATAAAAGAGTTACCAATAAAATCAACTATTTATCTATATGCGCCAGTGGTGAGAGGTCGTAAAGGAGAATATAAAAAAGATATACTTGGTTATAAAAAAAGAGGATTTAGAAAAATAAAAATAGATAATATTATTTATGAAATTGACAAAGTACCTGATCTAAATAAAAAAATTAAACATGATATTTCAATATTAGTAGATCGAATTATTTTAAATTCATCAATAGGAAACAGGCTTGCTGAAAGCATCGAAACTGCAATTAACTTAGCTAATGGTTTATTATTTGTTGAATATGAAAATGAAACACTACCACAAAAATTTCGAAAAACTGAAAAATTAATTTTTTCAACAAAATTTGCTTGCACTGAAAGTGGATTTACTATTGAAGAAATTGAACCAAGATTGTTCTCCTTTAATAGCCCTTATGGAGCATGCGAAGAGTGTGAAGGTATTGGGGTAAAATTAAATGTTGATCCTAATTTAGTTGTTCCAAATGAAAAAAAAAGTATTTCCGATGGAGCAATTGAGCCCTGGTCTAAATCTTCAACTCTATATTATGCTCAAACTTTAGCTTCTATAGCTAAACATTATAAATTTTCACTAAATGATAAATGGAATAAGCTACCAAAAAAAATAAAAGATATTATTCTTTTTGGCTCTGATGATGATGAGATTAAATTTTCATATGATGATGGATACGGTAAGTACTCACATAAAAAAACATTTGAGGGTGTTGTAAACAATTTAGAAAGAAGATTTCTTGAAACTGATAGTGACTGGAAAAGAGAAGAAATTGCTCAATATCAATCAGATACAAAATGTGAAAGGTGTACAGGTTATAGATTAAAAGATGAAGCTTTATGCGTTAAAATAGACAACTTGCATATAAGTGAAGTGACTGAAAAATCAATTTTAGAAGCTACTAATTGGTTTAAAAATTTACAGCTAAAGCTCGATATAAGACAATTAAAAATTGCCGAACATATTTTAAAAGAAATAAATGAAAGATTAAATTTTTTATTAAATGTAGGACTTGATTACCTTACATTGTCTCGAGAATCAGGAACTTTATCTGGAGGAGAATCACAACGAATTAGATTAGCCTCTCAAATTGGATCAGGTTTAACAGGCGTATTATATGTTTTGGACGAGCCATCTATAGGTTTACATCAAAAAGACAATATCAAATTAATTGCTGCTTTAAAAAGATTAAGAGATCTTGGGAATACAGTTATAGTTGTTGAACATGATACAGAAACTATGGAAAACGCAGATCATATAATTGACCTAGGACCCGAAGCTGGAAATAAAGGTGGAAAAGTTGTAGCAGAGGGTACTTATAAAGATATAATTAATAATAAAGACAGTATTACAGGACAGTATTTATCTTGTAAAAAATTTATTCAAATTCCAAAAAGAAGAAGACTTGCTAAAAATGGAAGATTTTTGGAAATTAACGGTGCAAGTGGAAATAATCTTAATAACGTAAATTTAAAAATACCCTTGGGTAGCTTTACTTGCGTTACAGGCGTTTCAGGAAGCGGTAAATCTACATTAATTTTACAAACACTATATAATGCATTAAATCTCACTCTAAATAATAATAAATCAAGAAAAATTCCAAAACCTTTCAAAAATTTTAAAGGAATAGAATTAATTGATAAGGTTATCGATATAGATCAATCACCAATTGGTAGAACGCCTAGATCTAATCCCGCTACATACACTGGTGCATTTGGACCAATAAGAGATTGGTTTACAGCATTACCTGAGTCGAAAAATCGTGGATATAAGCCAGGTAGATTTTCTTTTAACGTCAAAGGTGGTAGATGTGAGGCTTGTGAAGGTGATGGTGTAATAACATATGAAATGCATTTTTTGCCAGATGTTTATATACAATGCGATGAATGTAAAGGCACTAGATATAATCGTGAAACCTTAGAAATCAAATTTAAAGATAAAAGTATCGCTGATGTTTTAAATATGACAGTAGATGAAGGATGTGAATATTTTGAAAATATATCAAATATTAAAACAAAATTACTTACATTAAAAAAAGTTGGTTTAGGTTATATTAAAATAGGACAGCAAGCGACAACACTTTCTGGTGGTGAAGCGCAAAGAATTAAATTAGCAAAAGAATTATCTAAAAGATCAACTGGAAGAACAATGTATATATTGGATGAGCCAACTACTGGTTTACATCAACATGATATTAAAAAACTTCTAGAAATTTTACACACTTTTGTTGCTCTGGGCAATTCTGTTATCGTAATAGAGCATAATTTAGATGTTATAAAAACTGCAGATTATATAGTGGATATGGGGCCAGAAGGCGGAATTAAAGGTGGTAATATTATAGCAGAAGGAAAACCAGAAGAAATTTGTAATATAAAAGGTAGTTATACTGGTGAATTTTTAAAACCCATGTTGGATAGTAAATATAAAAAAACAGCTTAAAAAATTCATTATTTAGTGTATACAATACATTCATATGAGCAATTTACTATCATCATTACCTAAAACAATTCATGCGTCATTAGCATTGGCTATAATTCTTTTTTTAGGGTTATTTTTTAACAATGGCGGATTTGAATTTGATAGATATTTTTTGAGTTGGGTAATAAGATTTGCCCATGTCACGGTTGCAATAATGTGGATAGGTTTGCTTTGGTATTTTAATTTTATTCAAATACCAAATATGCCAAAAATACCAGATGAACAAAAACCAGCAATAGGAAAAATAATTGCTCCAGCTGCGTTGTTTTATTTTAGATGGGCTGCACTTGCTACAATCTTAACAGGACTGCTTTTAGCTGCACTAAACGGCTATCTTCATGAAGCGATGACACTTGGCATAACTTCAGGCGGTGGCAAGAATACAGCAATAGGAATTGGTATGTGGCTAGGTCTATATATGGCTTTTAATGTTTGGTTTATAATTTGGCCAAATCAAAAAAAAGCTTTGGGGATTGTGGAATGTGAACCAGATACAAAAGCAAAATCAGCAAAAACAGCTATGTTATTTTCTAGGACTAATACTTTATTATCTTTGCCTATGTTATTGTCTATGGTAGCTGCTCAAAATCTATATTAATTATTATCTTCTTTTAAAATAGTTTTTTGTGAAACTTTAAGAAATACCAAGATTGGGTTAGCTATATAAATTGAAGAATAAGTGCCAAAAATAACACCCAAAATCATTGCAAGAGAAAATCCTTTAAGAATTTCACCTCCAAAAATATAAATAGAAACTAATGCAAGCAGTGTTGTAACAGAAGTAATTATTGTTCTTGATAAAGTTTCATTAATTGAAATATTAGTTAATTCAAAAATTTTAATATCAGAAAATTTATTAAGATTTTCTCTAACTCTATCAAAAATCACAACGGTATCATTCATGGAATAACCAACAATTGTTAATATAGCGGCAACGATTGATAAATTAATTTCTAAATTAAATAAGGAAAAAATACCAAGAGTTATAATAATATCATGAAATAAAGCCAAAATAGCCCCTAAGCTGAATTGCCATTCAAATCTAATCCATATATAAAAAAGCATTGCTGTTAATGATAAAGCAATTGCAATAATTCCTGATTTTAAAAGCTCTAAACTAACTTTTGGACCTACATTTTCAACTCTTCTAAAATCAATTTCATCTGATAATAATTTTGTTAGATTTTCTTTAATTTCATTTATAAAGTTAGGATTATTTGAATTTTGTTTTTCAAACTTAATTAAATAATCACTTTCTTTACCAAATTGTTTTACTGAAATGTCTCCTAAATTCATTTTCATAAAAGATTGTCTTACTTTAGAAATTGTAATTTTTGAATTCTCTGTTCTCAATTCTATTAAGGTGCCACCCTTAAAATCAACTCCATAATTTAGACCTTTAAATAAAAGCAATATTATTGAAATTATTATTAATAAAATTGATATTAAATTAAACAACTTATAAAAATTATTAAACGATATTTGCTTCTTTTCCATTAGATTAAATTTTCTTTATATTTATTTTTAATTACGTATAGAGATGTAAGTAGTCTAGCTATAAAATAAACAGAAAACAGTGTCGTAAAAATTCCAACGCCCAATGTAACCGAAAACCCTTTTATTGGGCCCGCTCCCATAAAAAATAAAATTAAAGCAGCAATTAAAGTAGTTATATTAGCATCTAAAACTGCAGTTTTTGATTTAACATAACCACTATCAAATGCAATTATTTGATTTTTTTCACTTTTGTACTCTTCTTTAATTCTTTCAAAAATTAAAACATTCGCATCGACTGCCATTCCAACAGTCAAAATAATACCTGCTATTCCCGGTAGTGTTAATGTTGCTTCAAATAAAGTAAGAATTCCTACTAAAAGAAATAAATTTAGGATTAGTGTAATATTGGCGATAATTCCAAAAACACGATATTTAATTAACATAAATATTATCACCAAAACAAAACCAATTATTAAAGCAAATATTCCTGCATTAATAGAATCTTGTCCTAAACCAGGTCCAACTGTTCTTTCTTCAATAATGGTTAATGGGGCTGGCAATGTTCCAGATCTTAATAATAAAGCTAAATCAGTTGCTGTTTGAAAAGTAAAATTTCCACTAATTTGACCTGAGCCACTAACTATAGCGTCCCTAATAACAGGTGCACTTATAATTTTACCATCTAATATAATGGCTAATTGTTTTCCAATACCAGCAGAAGTAGCTTTGCCAAATCTTTTTGCACCTACTCTATCCAATGTAAAACTTACAACTGTTTGATTTGAATCATTATTCATTCTCGGTTGAGCATCAATCAAGTTATCGCCACTTAAAATTATTCTCTTACTTACGATCGATTTTTGAACATTATCTTCATGAAATAATTCTTCAGATCCAAAAGCTTCTTCAACTTCATTTGTTACAAATCTAAATGTTAAATTTGCAGTTTTGCCTAATAAATTTTTTATCCTCATTGGATCGTCTAGTCCGGGCAATTCAACCAAAATTCTATCATTTCCCCTTTTAAGTATATTTGGTTCATTAGTACCAACTTCATTTACACGTCTTCTAACAATTTCAAGTGCTTGATCTAATGATGAATTTTTAATTTCAATAATGCCATATTTGGAAAATTCTATTTTAAAAGTATTATCTAAATTTAATAAATTAAATTTATGCACCTTATATTGAGAATAATAAGGATTTATCTCACTATTTTTATCTTCAAATATTTTTATAACATCATTTATTTGTATTTCATCAACTTCAAAAAAAATTTCTTTATCATTTAAAATTTTTAAATTTTTAAAATTAATTTTATTATCATTAAAAAATTTTCGTAAAACTGAAACTGTAGTTTGTAATTGTTGAGTGATGACAGGTTTATTATCGACCTCTAATAATAGATAAGACCCCCCCCGAAGGTCTAAACCTAGTTTAATTTTTTTATTAAATATATTATCATTAAAATTAATAAAATTTGAAATAGCTAATAAAATAAATATTAGCGAAAATATACTAATTAAAGTAATTTTAATTTTAGAAAAATATAACACTGATCACAGGATATTATTTTTTTGTTTCTGAAGTATTTATTAGCCCCTGGATTCCTGTCGACCTAATAATTTCAACATTGACATTCTCAGAAATTGTAATTTCTACTTTGTCATTATCCATTATTCTTTCAACTGTTCCTAGTATGCCTCCTGATGTAATAACTTTGTCTCCTCTTTTAAGTTGTTCAATCATTAGCTTATGTTCTTTGGCTTTTTTTTGCTGAGGTCTAATAAGAAAAAAATAGAATATTACAAATATTAATATTAAAGGTATAAACTGGCCTATTCCTGAATTTGACATATATCTCCTTATTTTTAGGATTTTTTATACTATCTATAATACTAAAACAACTCTATTTCTTATCTATTTTTGTAAGATTATTCATATAAGGGATTAACACTTTTGGAATTTTAATTGATCCATCTTCTTGCTGACAATTTTCTAAAATTGCAATTAAAGTTCTACCAATTGCCAATCCACTTCCATTTAAAGTGCCTAAAAATTCAGTTCCTTTTTCGTTAACTTTATATCTTGCTTTCATTCTTCTTGATTGGAAAGTTCCACAAGATGAACAGCTTGAGATTTCTCTGTATTTATTCTCTGAAGGAATCCAGACTTCAATATCAAAAGTTTTTTCTGCACTAAAGCCCATATCTCCGGTACATAAAATTATTTTTCTATAAGGGAGCTTTAATAAATCAAGAATTTTAGTTGCAGAATTAGTCATTCTTTCTAGCTCTGACATGCATTGATTAGACTCAACTATACTAACCATTTCAACCTTGTAAAATTGGTGTTGCCTCATCATTCCTCTAGTATCCTTGCCGTAACTTCCAGCTTCTTTTCTAAAACAGGCTGTAGAAGCGACAAATCTAAGTGGTAAATTTTTTTTATCAACTATTTGATCTTTAATCATATTGGTTAATATAACTTCAGCTGTAGGTATTAAAAATTTACGTTCACTATTATCATCAAGTTTTAATTCAAACTGATCATTTTCAAATTTTGGAAGTTGACCCGTTCCATACATTGAGCTTTCAGACGCAATTAAAGGTGGAGATATTTCTTTATAGCCATTAATTTTTGTATGCGTATCAAGCATAAAATTTGAAATTGCTCTTTCTAATAATGCAAGTTTATCTTTTACAAATACAAATCTTGATCCTGTAGTTTTTGTTGCTAAATCAAAATCCAACATATCTAAAGCTTTTCCTAATTCATAATGTGATTTTGGTTTAAAGTTAAATTTAGGGACTATGCCAAATTTTGAAACTTCAACATTTGAACTTTCATCTTTTCCAATAGGAACATCTTTATAAGGTATGTTAGGTATTGTGGATAAAATATTATCTAATTTATTTTTAGTTTCAATTTGTGTTTTATTTAATTTAGAAATAGCTTCAGAAATAATTTTAGATTTTTTAAATAACAACTTGTCTTTAGATTTTGAAATATCTTTTTTTTCTTTTTCTAAATTTTCTTTTTCTTGAATTAGTTTTCTATTTCTTTCATCCAAATCTAAAATTGTCTTAACTTTTATATCCAAAAATCTTTTTCTTAAAGACTCTATAAAAATATCTTTATTATTTCTAATTTCTTTAATATTATGCATTTGGCTTAATTTTTTTTTCAATAATATTTACAGATAATATAGATAATTCATATAAAATTAATAAAGGTATAGCTAATCCTATTTGTGTTACAGGATCGGGTGGCGTTAATATAGCAGCTGCAGCAAAAATGATAACAACGACATATTTTCTTCTTTCTTTTAAAAATTGAGAATCAACAATTCCGACTCTGGCAAGCAAGCTAAGTACTACCGGCAATTGAAAGCTTAATCCGAATGCAAAAATTAATTTCATTACTAGCGAAAGATATTCATTTACTTTAGCTTCTAATTGAATAGGAAGGTTTGTATTTAAGCCGCTACTTTCAAAAGATAAAAAAAACTTAATTGCTAGAGGCATTATTAAATAATAAACAAGCATACCTCCTAAAAAGAACAAAATTGGTGTTAAAATTAAATAAGGTAAAATTGCAATCTTCTCATGCTTGTAAAGTCCAGGTGCAATAAACTTCCAAATTTGCATTAAAATGTATGGACAAGTGATAAAAAAAGCTGCAAAAAATGATACTTTTAAATAAGTTAAAAAAGTTTCTTGTAAAGCTGTAAATATTAATCTTCTTTCAGTGCCATCATTTTTTACTGCTTTAGCATAAGGTTCTACTAAAAATCCATATATATATTCAGCAAAAAAATAACAAAAAATAAAAAAAATAAATAAGAATATAAATGAATATATTAATCTTTTTCGTAATTCTGAAAGGTGACTTATAAAACCACCTTGGTGATCATTTTTAGTCATTTTCTTTTTTTTTTAAATTATTTTGTTCTAAATTTGAAACAGTGTTTTCTTCTTCTATGTCAGAAATTTCTTTTTGAAAATCACTAATATATCTTTTAACTGTTCCTACCCAGGAACCAATTTTTCTTAACATTAAAGGAAAGTCTTTTGGTCCTATGACCACAATGGCAATAGCTACTATAATTAATATCTCAAACCAGCCAATTTGTGGCATTTGAATTATTCTTTATTATTTGAGTCTTGATTATTTGAGTCTTGATTGTTTTCTGAAATATTTTTCTGTTCTAAATCTTCAGGTACATCTGTTCCCATATTATCAGATATGTCTGTTGACATTCCTTTTTTAAAACTTTTAATTCCTTTTGCAACATCACCCATTAAACTTGAAATTTTACCTCTTCCAAATAAAAGAACAACTAATATAACAACAATTGCAATTTGCCAAAAACCTATACTCATAATTAACTTATAACCTTTTTAAATAAATTTAAAAGTAACATTTTACTGTTGTTCATCATTTTTTAAGGAATCGTCCACCATTTCGTCAATGTTAGAATGGGTGTTTTCTTTATTATCTTCTAGTTTTTCTTTGTAAAATTTTCCAGTTCCAAAAATTGAAGAATCAATATTTACATTATCTATTAACCCCGCAGATCCCAATTCATCTATAGTGGGTAAATCTGAAAGCTTTTGTAAACCAAAGTGACTAAGAAAATCAACTGTAGTTACGTATTGTATTGGTTTACCAGGAACATCTTTTCTTCCTTGTGGTTTAACCCAGTTTAATTCCATTAAAATATCCAAAGTGTTTGTTCCAAACGCAACACCTCTAATTTCTTCAATTTCCGCTCTCGTAACTGGTTGGTGGTATACAATAATTGATAAAGTTTCAATTGCTGCTCTAGATAATTTTTTTTCTACAGTTTTTTGTTGAGACATTAAATTAGACAAATTATTTGCAGTTCTAAATGACCATTTTTTTGAAATACAAACTAAATTAATACCTCTAGAAGAATAAGTTGATTGAAGTTTTTTTAAAATTTTTTCAACATTTATTTTTTTTGGAATTTTAGACTCAATTGTCTCAACATCTAAAGGTTCTGCAGCAGAAAATAAAATTGCCTCAACTTCTCTTTCACCGGAAATAATGCCTGAGGGAAAAGTAACAATATTATTTGTTTTTACTTTTTTCATTTTGACTCTTTTATATAAAGTTTATTAAATAATTTTTCTTGCTTAATATTTATATTACCTTCTTTTGCTAGTTCTAAAGCTCCAGCAAAAATTCCAGCTTTACCTGTTCTTCTAGGCCTATTGCCAGATTTAAAATTTTTAGGAATTAAATCTTCAATATTTTTCCATTTTGAAAGTTTGCCAAAAAACTCTTTAATTCTATTTATGCCATCTTCAGTGCTAAAAACTGGTAGCATTGGAATATTCATTCTTTGAAAATCTTTTGTCATTATTATTGAAGAATAGCTTTTTAATAACTCATATAAACTTAGAGAATATTTAGCATTATGAATTGATCTTATATTTCCCCTAATTCCTCTCATAAATATATCTCTACCTAATCTTTTTCTTTTAAGCATTTGATCAGAAAGTAGTCTAATTAACTCTAATTTTTTTAATTGTAGCTTAAGTTTTTCGGCTACTTCTAAAATTTTAAATTCTTCTTCATTAGACTCAGGCAATAAAAGCTTTGATTTTAAATACGTTAACCAGGTGGCCATTAAAAGATATTCAGAAGCTATTTCTAAATTAAGATCTTTTGCTTTTATAATAAATTGATGAAATTGATCTGCTAATTTTGTTATTGATATATCTTCTAAATTTACTTTTTGTGATTTTGCTAAATCTAACAAAACGTCTAATGGTCCGTTAAAGTTATTTAAGCTCACATTAAATTCATTGGAATCAATTAAAGGCATTCTTAATACTAACTTAAAATTTTATAGAATTGTGATGTTTTTTTAATAATAAATTTGCTGATTTTTGGTGAGTTTTTAGCAACTATTATCATTTCATTATACTTGGCGTTGCAATGCAAAACTAGATTACACCCAGCCTCAAAAGATTTTAATGTATTAACTTTAATAGAAAATTGTAAACCTTTCATGGATATATCATCAGAAATTATTAAATTTTTATACTTTATCTTTTCTCTAATTAATCTAATTACTTTTTTTGAGTGAGTGGTTGGAAATTTTTTATCAATATTTTTATAAATAATATGTGCAGTCATTGCAAAAATAGGTTTTTTATTTTTAAATGGGAAAAAATCATATTTATTAAGTTTATTCAATTTAGAATTTACTATTGGAGTTGATTTATGACTATCAACTCTTGCTAAACCATGACCAGGAATATGCTTCATGATGGCGCCTATATTATTATTTTTAAACTCATTTATACAGAAGGTTCCAATTTTACTTACAATTTTTGGATTTGAGCTAAAAGATCTGTCTCCAATTATTTTATTTGAATTAGGTCGTCTTACATCTAAAACTGGAACGGTATTAATATTTGCCCCTATTTTTTTAAGAAGATAAGAGGTTTGTTTAATAAAAATTTTATAGTAAATTTTAAATTCATTAATATTCTTTTTATAAAGATTTCCAAAAAATTCAGCTGTAAAACTAGAGCTGTTTAATATTTTCTTTAGACGATCAACCTTTCCGCCTTCTTGATCAATTAAAATAGGATAATTATTATCATTAAAAATTTTTTTAATATTGTTAGTAAGTTTTCTTGTTTGCTTTATAGATTTAATATTACGAGTAAATAAAATAACTCCCCAAGGTTTATATTTTTTTAAAAAATATTTTTCATGTATACTAAGTGAGGTCGATTTAATACCTACTATAAATGAGCGTCTATTAATCATTGACTGTTAGTAAATTCCAAAAATGATATTTTTTTTTACTTTTATTTTGCTCATTATCAACATATTCAATTATATGCTCAGTATCATTTTTAAGTAAAATTATATTTGATGTATAATTTTCTATTTTTGTATTTAAACTTTGAAATGATCTGTATGAGTTCATTTTATTTTTATCAGAGAAATAATATTTTGAAGTAAAAAAAATAAAAAAAAATATTACTATTAAATAAAATACATATTTTAATTCTCGTATCATTACATTTTTTCAGGTGTGTTAACGCCGACGATAATCATTCCAGATCTTATAACATTTGAAATTGCTTTTAAAAAAACTAATTTGTCATCAGATATTTTGTTGTCTTTATTAATAAATCTCTTATTTTGATTTTCATTACCTAGGTTCCAATAAGAATGAAATTCTGACGCAAGTTCGTATAAATAAACTGGTATACGGTGTGGTTCTAATTTATTTGATGCAATTTCTATACATTTTGGCCATTCAGATATTTTTTTTAGTATTTTAATTTCATCATGTTCATAGTTAAAATTATAATTTTTTATTTTAAGTTCATCGTTAATATTCAAATCAATATGCCTGAATACTGATGAAATTCTTGCATAACAATATTGCACATAATAAAGTGGATTATCTTTTGATTTGTCTTTAACGTTAGCAAAGTCAAAATCTAATTGGACATCACTGCTTCTATTTAACATTATAAATCTTGTCGCGTCTTTACCCACTTCATTAATTAAATCTTCAACAGTAATATAATCTCCTTTTCTTTTTGACATCTTAAAAGGTTTGCCATTTTTTATGAGCTTAACTAATTGGCTCACTTTACAAATTAATTTTTTTTTTTTACTTAGCGCTTCAACGACAGATGAAATTCTCTTAATATAACCTGCATGGTCAGCGCCAAGAATATTAATTAATATGTCAAAATTTCTATTTAGTTTATTATTATGATAGGCGGCATCGTTAGCAAAATATGTCCATGATTTATCTGATTTTTGTAAAGCTCTATCTTTATCATCACCGAAATCTGTTGATCTGAATAATAACTGCTTTCTTTCAACCCAGTTAGGATCGTTTTCACCTTTTGGCGCATCAATTCTACCCTCATAAACAAAATCTTTTTGTTTTAATATATCAATAACTTTTTGTACTTCATTATTATTTACAATATTGGTTTCACTCATGAAATTATCATGAGCTACGCCAAGGTTTTTTAAATTTTCTTTTATTAAATTTAACGATTGTTTTACCGACAATAAAGTTAATTTTTTTGAAATTTTTTCAAAATTATCTAAATTTAAATCCTTATTTTCTTTAATAATATTTTGTGCAATTCCAATAATATAATCTCCAGGGTAAAGATCAGAGTTTTCTATTGGAAACTTTTCATTATATAAAATTTCTCGAATTCTAAAAAAAACAGAATGAGTAAAACTTATAATTTGATTACCATGATCATTTACATAATATTCTTTTGAAACATCATGCTTGTTAAAAAGTAAAATATTCGAAATTACATCGCCTAAAATAGCACCTCTACAATGACCAACGTGTAAAGGACCAGTTGGATTTGCTGAAACAAATTCTATTAGGTATTTTTGTTTTTTTTCCTTATTATTAACACCAAAATCTTTGTGATTAAGCAGGATTTCTTTAACAAAAGAATTCCAATATATTTTTTTAAACTTAATATTTATAAAGCCTGGTTTAACAGCCACAATATTTTCAATATTAATGTCATCATTTTTAATCAATTCTATTAGTGAATTAGCTAAATCTAAAGGTGCCTTTTTATTAACTTTAGAAAGCACCATTGCAACATTAGTTGAAATATCAAAATCAAAATTTGGAGGTGGAATATCAACATTAACAGCATTGAGAGATTCTGGTAATTCAATTAGACCTTCTTCTTTTGAATTTTTAATCAATTTTTTAATTTTATCTAAATAAATGTCAAATATGTTCATTTTATTTTTTTATATAAATTTATTGCATATCTATCTGTCATCCCAGAAATAAAATCCGCTATAGCTCTATATTTATCTGTTTTTAACTGTTCATTTGTTAAAAATTTTCTTGGTTTTTTTGAAATAGTAAAGAAAAGCTTTTTGATAATTTTTTTACCATTATTATTTTTTACTAATACACTTTTATTATTATACATTCTCATTCTTAAAAAAAATCTAATTTCTTTTTCAATTTTTAAAAATTTTTTAGAAAAACAAACTATTGGTTTATCTAATTTATAAATATCTTTAACTGATTTAATATTGTTCATTTTCAAATTTAACACTGTATTTGTTATTATATCTTTAACCATTAAATCTATTGAGTCTCGAATTATTTGATATATCAAAATTTCTTTATTTTTTTTTCTTGTATTTTTTATATAAGATTTATAAATATCTCTAAAAAAATTTATTTCAATCAAGTCAGTTAAATTAAACATTTTTGCTTTAATACCATCTTGAATATCATGATTATTGTAAGCTATATCATCTGATATTGCTGATATTTGAGCCTCAAGAGAAGCTGAGGTATTAAAGGTAATCTTATTATTAAAATTTTTTATGCCAATTAGATTTTTAATTAAAGCAAGATCATTTATAGGTCCATTATGTTTTAATAGTCCATCTAATGTTTCTATAGTTAAGTTTAATCCATTAAATTTCAAATATTTAGTTTCTAAGAACATTATAATTCTTAAGGTTTGCAAATTATGATCGAATCCACCATAATTGTTCATACACTCATTCAAAGAGTCTTCGCCAGCATGTCCAAATGGTGTGTGGCCAAGATCATGTGCTAAACTTAAAGTTTCTGCTAAATCATCATTTAGTTTTAAGTATTTTGCGATTGATCTAGCTATTTGAGCAACTTCAATAGAATGAGTGATTCTAGTTCTGTAATGGTCGCCTTCTGTATTTACAAATACTTGTGTTTTGTGTTTTAATCTTCTAAACGAAGCGCTGTGTATTATTCTGTCTCTATCTCTTTGAAATGGCGTTCTGTATAAAGAATTTTTTTCTTTAAAAATACGTCCTTTACTTTTTAATAAAGCTAGTTTCGTGTAATTTTTCATACTTTAAATTCAATAAATTGATATTATATTACTATTATCAGTGTTGAAATATGATTAAAGAAATTAAATTTACAGATAAAGCTATAAAACAGATTGATAATTTGTTATCTCAAAAAGATCCAGGATCATTTTTTAGAATCGCTATTAAAGGGGGTGGTTGTTCAGGGTTTCAGTATGAGTTTACTTTTGATAAAGATTTAACAACTGATGATTTAAAATTTAAAAATATACTTATAGATAAAACATCAGCCAATTTATTAAAAGGTTCAGAGGTAGATTATGTTTCAGAACTAATTGGCGACCAGTTCAAAATATCAAATCCACAAAGCAAATCATCTTGCGGTTGTGGCGTGTCGTTCTCGCTTTAATGATTATCGCTTCCTGGAATGTTAACTCAGTAAGAGCTCGAATTGAAAATATAAAAAAATATCTTAAAAAATTTTCACCAGATATTGTAATGATGCAAGAAATTAAAACTCAGGATGAAACATTTCCTTACGATGATTTTGCTGCTTTACAGTATGAAAGTCATGTATTCGGCCAAAAAAGCTACAATGGTGTTGCAATAATATCTAAACTTAAATTAGAAAATATTAAAACTGATTTAATAAAAGATAAGTTAAAACAATCAAGAATTATTTCAGCTGAAGCTAAACATAAAAAAAAGAATATTCAAATCATTAATATATATACACCCAATGGAAATCCTGTAGATACTGAAAAATATACTTATAAAAAAGAATGGCTTGATAGCTTAATTAAACAATTAAATACTCTTTCAAAAAAAAATGAAAATATTATCTTAGGTGGTGACTTTAACATTATTCCATCAGCAACAGATGTTTACAATGTTAAAAGTTTTGAAGATGACGCTTTATATAGACTTGAAATTAGAAAAAAATTAAGAGAAATGATCAATCTTGGATTTCATGATGCATACCGTCATATCAATGGTGATAAAGAAGGTTATACTTTTTGGGATTATATGAGAGGTGCTTGGCAAAAGAACAATGGAATGAGAATCGATCATTTTTTAGTTTCCAACTCATTAATAAATATTGTTAAAAATGTTAACATTAATAAAGACCCCAGAGGAAAAGAAAAACCATCTGATCATACCCCTATAGAAATTGAATTAGCTTAGTGATTTAATTTTATTAATTAGTTCTTCATTAATATTTCTTGGACCTTTATCCTGTCTATTTTTATGTCTTCTTTCACCAGGCAATCTTACATCACCCATTGATTTCATTTTATCAAAAAATTCTTCTGCATGTTTTTCCCAACTTGTTCCAGCAGTCTTATCTGGGCAAATTGCTAAAATAAATTCACCACCACTTGGAGGACCCCCATCGTTATTATCTTTAGCAGCTGTTTCAAAACTAAAATTATCACCAACTAAAGCACCAGCCATTAATTCGACCATCATTGCTATTGCTGAACCCTTATAACCTCCAAAAGGCAACAACACACCTCCATCAACTATTGCGCCTGGATCTGTTGTTTCTTTACCATCTTTTGTTAAACCTGTGCCTAAAGGGACTTTGTGCCCTTCTCTTTTAGCAACTTGAACTTCGCCCATTGCCATTGAAGCTGTGGCCATATCATAAACAACTGGAGTTTTCCCAGGTCTTGGCCAAGCAAATGAAATTGGATTTGTTCCAAATAATGGTTTGATTGCACCAGCAGGAGCTACGGCTGGTTTATAAGATGTACAGGCGAAAGCAACCAAACCTTCCTCTGCTAAATTTTCTGTTTCAGGCCACATAGCAGCCATATGATGAGAATTATTTATTGCAAGTACTGCAACGCCATTCTCTTTTGCAGCTTTTGCGAGTTCAGGTAAACTTTTATTTAAAACTATAGGTGCTAAACAATTGTTACCTTGAACTTTGATTACTGAAGAAGAAATCTTTTTTACTTCAGGTTTTCCTTTACCATTAATTTTTCCACTTTTTAAACCACTCACATATGCTGGTAATCTAAATAATCCATGAGATAAAGAACCATCTCTTTCTGCTTTCATTATTAATTCAGCAAGAATTGATGCTGTTTCATCATTACAACCATTGGCTAATAATGTGTTTTTAGCTAAATCTAAAATCTCATCTAATGTTAAAGAAACTGTACTCACAAAACTATTAAATATTATTTATGTTTGCTTTTCAAATCTTTTTTTAGATCTTCATGGTCACCTACTACAGTATGATATTGACTTTTCGTTACATACTTTTCCAAAAATGGTACTGCAAGTAAAGGTATGAATCCACCAAGAACAATTCCATAAGCTGCACTTTTTAAATTAGGATCAGCTAAGGCCGCTATAAAGTCTGCAATAATATGAGCTAGAACTATTCCAACAATGCCAGCTATTGCCCCATTAGAAATTAATTTTAAAAAACGGTTAATACTCCAACCAGAATAAAAGCCAATTAATGGTATTAGTGTATGAATAAAACCAAAAATAAAACCTCTTAATATTCCATATTCCTCAATTAGTTCTTCAATGAAATGAAGAAATTCTGGTAGTTCGTGTGCGTGTTCCATTAGTTACATCTCCTGCATATTGTTGAGACTTCAAGTTGAAATTTGTTGAAGTCATATTTTTTGATTGGGTTTTTTTTAAAAATTGTTTCAAATAATTCAGATTTTAACTCTTCTGTATCTCCACAATCTCTGCAAATAGCTATAGCTGGATTGTGTTGAGCGTGTGTATGGCTGCATAATACATAGGTCTTATTTTGATTAGATTTATGAATTTTATCTTCTTCTATTAATTTTTTTAACGATCTATAGACAGCCATTGGTTGTATCTTTTTAATTTTTTGAAATTTATCCAATATCCCATAAGCTGTTAAATGTTTTTTAGAACGCTTAATTATGTCAAAAACTATATCGTTATTACTCATATGTTATGTTATAACATAACATCTTATTTAGTCAAGTCATTTATCGAGTTATTTAAAAAATCTTATATATAGACAAAACAATAAAATAATATATTTAGGATGAATCAACTCACTTAAAAAAATAATAATAAATTTAACTATAGATAAAATTTCACTTCCCTATTAAATCAACATTAAGAATAAGAATCGTTCGAAATAGAAAACAAAAATTAGTAATAATGGAACTAACAACAATATATACAATCGTCGGTTTTGCTTTAGCGGGATATAGTGTTATTGCAAATGACTCAATTCAAACACTAGGAACATTTATAGCATCAAAACAGAAATGGTTTAAATGGTATACTCTTGCTAGTGCAGCATCATTTGTAATGATACTTGCTCTAACTTGGGGATGGTATAATAATGAAGGAGATATCTCCTACGGAAGGTTAACTAGAATTCCTTTCCAAGAAATACAATGGTATCATGCTGTTGCACCTGGAATACTTCTTATTTTAACAAGAATAGGAATACCTGTTTCAACTACATTTTTAGTTTTATCTGCGTTTGCCTCAACTGTTGTACTTGAGAAGATGCTTATGAAAAGTGTTGTTGGATATGGTCTTGCAGCATTTACGGCTTATATCTGTTGGATTGGGATTTCAAAATTTATTAATGAAAAATTTGATGAAGTTGAAGATAAATGGATTGGCTTTTGGCGTAACTCAGTTTGGGTAACCTCTGCTTGGTTATGGTGGATTTGGCTATCTCACGATGTAGCTAATATTGCAGTTTATTTACCAAGACAGTTGGATGTTTCATTGTTATTAATTGTTCTGGGTTATTTTACCGCTCTATTATTTTATATTTTTTACATACATGGTGGAACTATTCAAAAAGTTGTTTTAGATAAAACTGGAACCAGATATGCAAGATCAGCTACTATTATTAACGTAATTTATGCTGCTGTTTTATTTTATTTTAAAGAATTAAATGACCTTCCAATGTCAACTACCTGGGTATTTGTTGGACTATTGTGTGGTCGTGAATTAGCAATTTCTACAATGAATAAGGATTATAAATTTAAGTATGTTTTCCCACTAATTGGAAAAGACTTTATTAAAATGATCTTTGGATTAAGTGTATCCGTTGGAATAGTGCTTGCTATTCACTATATAATTATTCCCAACCAGTGGTTTTAAAATTATTTAATACGACCATAAGCATCTTGAAACCTTACAATATCGCTTTCTTTTAATATAGAACCTACTTGTGCCTCAATAATCTTAACAGGTTTTTTACCTAGATTTTGAATTCTATGAATTGATTCTATTGGAATAAATATATGATCGTTTTGTTTTTTTATAAAATTACTTTTATTAAGTGTAATTTTTGGACTTCCTTGGGTAATCAACCAGTGCTCAGATCTATGATGATGTTTTTGTAAACTCAATATACCTTTTGATTTAACAAATAATTCTTTAATTAAGAAACCTTTACCTTCAAATAAATTAACGTAACTGCCCCATGGCCTATAATAAATATTCTTCTTCTTGAAATATCTATTTTTGTTTTTGTCGTACATTTTTAAGATTTCTTTCCAGCTACCAAGATCTGACCAAGGTATATCTAGTTTAATAGCATTAATTTGTTTTGTTTTTTCTAAAATTGCATAATCGAATGATTTGGCGGTTGCTTTTTCAAATGATGATTTATTTAAATAATAAGTATTAGCTTTAAGCTTTGCCTTTGAAACGGCATTGATACAATTTTTATAAATAGCTGGTTGGTGTTTTTTAAAGTTATTTATTATTGAATCTTTTCTAATAAAAAACATTCCAGAGTTCCAATAACCTTTTTTTTTTATGATTTGTTTGGCTTTTACTTCTTTTGGTTTTTCAATAAATTTAGTTACTTTATTTATGTTTTTTTTAATCTTTTTAGTAATGAAGTAGCCATATTCACTTGATGGAAACGTTGGTTTAATCCCAAAAATAAATATATTCTGATCTGTTAAATTGGCTTTATTCTTATTAATTGCTTTATTAAAAATACTAGCTTTTTCTATTAAATGATCTGCTGCAAAAAACATTATAGGTTGTTTGTTTGGAATATCTTTTATTAGAGCTGATGCTAAAATTGCAGGAGCAGTATTTCTTTTAGATGGCTCTAGTACAATTTTATACTTTTTAACTTTAAATTTTTTTAAATATATTCTTACTAATTTTAGATAATTTGAATTAGTGCTTATAATTGGGTAATCAAAATTTTTTCCTTTAACACGTTCTAGGGTTTTCTCTAGTAAACTCCATCCACCAAAATCAATAAATTGTTTTGCTAAATTATTCTTTGATTGTGGCCAAAGCCTTGTTCCAGCTCCACCACATAAAATAATGGGTCTAATTTTCATTAAATATCAGCGTACTCTTTAACTTCTTTTTTCTTACCAGGATGTGTTGGTGCACCTAAATAAGCAGGACCTACAGTTTGTGCGTATTTCCATAATGTACCAGAACCAAAATCTGATTTTCTAGGCTTCCATTTTTTACGTCTAGTATCTAATTCTTTTTTTGAAAGTCTAACATTAATAGTTCCTTTTTTAGCATCTATATCAATAACATCTCCATTTCGTAATAAACCTATAGGTCCTCCTAATGCAGCTTCAGGGCCTACATGGCCAACACAAAAGCCTCTGGTAGCTCCTGAAAATCTTCCATCAGTAATTAGAGCTACTTTCTCTCCCTTACCTTGTCCATAAATAACAGCTGTTGTTGAAAGCATCTCTCTCATACCGGGGCCACCTACTGGTCCTTCATAACGAATAATAATTACATCACCATCTTTATATTTTTTGTTTTGTACTGCTTCCATTGCTGATTCCTCATTGTTAAAACATCTAGCTTTACCAGTAAATTGTAATTTTTTTAATCCAGCAATTTTAACAATTCCACCATCCGGAGCTAAATTACCTTTTAAGCCAACTACACCACCATCTGGTGACAGTGGATTATTATATTTTCTAAGAACTTTTTGTTTTGGATTAAATTTAATATTTTTTAAATTTTCTTTCATCGTTTTTCCAGTAACTGTCATACAATCACCATGAATAAAGCCTCCGTCATAAAGAGTTTTTAACAACATTGGAACTCCACCTGCTAACCACATGTCTTTGGCAACATACTTTCCACCTGGTTTTAAATCAGCAAGATAAGGTGTTTTTTTAAATATTTTTGCAACATCCATTAAATCAAATTTGACCCCAATTTCATTGGCAAGGGCAGGCAAATGTAACCCAGCATTAGTTGATCCACCAGTTGCAGCTACAATTGTTGCAGCATTTTCTAAAGCTTTTTTTGTAACGATATCTCGAGGTTTAATATTTTTTTTTAACAAGTTCATTACAGTCCTGCCACTTTGAAGGGCGTACTTATCTCTTTTTTCATAAGGAGCAGGTGTTCCTGCAGAGTAAGGTAATGCTAATCCAATAGCTTCAGATACACATGCCATTGTATTTGCTGTAAACTGTCCTCCACATGCTCCAGCACTTGGGCAAGCGACTAATTCAAGTTTTCTTAATTCCTTAGATGACATTTTACCTGCAGAATGTTTTCCTACTGCTTCAAATACATCAACAACAGTCACATCCTTACCTTTGTATCTACCTGGCAGAATTGAACCACCATATATAAATACACTTGGAACATTTAATCTAACCATAGACATCATTAAGCCTGGCAAAGATTTATCGCATCCAGCAATTCCAACTAAGGCATCATAACAATGTCCTCTGACAGTAAGTTCAGTAGAATCTGCGATTACTTCTCTTGATATAAGAGATGACTTCATTCCTTCATGACCCATTGCAATACCGTCTGTAACTGTAATTGTACAAAATTCTCTTGGAGTACCACCAGAACTTCTTACACCTTTTTTTACAGATTGAGCTTGTCTCATTAGTGAAATGTTGCATGGAGCAGCTTCATTCCATGTAGAAACAACTCCAACAAAAGGTTTTGAAACATCTTTTTCAGTTTCACCCATAGCATAATAGAAAGATCTATGAGGTGCTCTATCTGCACCTAAAGATGTATGTCTGCTTGGAAGTTTTTTCTTATTAAATTTACCCATTATAAACTTTTGATTGTTATTGATATTTTTTCTACATCATTTTTTAAATTATTATAATTAGTTTTTTCTTGTTCAACAATATTTTTCGGTGCTCTATCAACAAAGCCTTTATTTGATAATCTTTGAGATATTTTATTCATTTCTTCTTTGTGTTTATTCTGTCTTTTAGTCAAATTATCTTTGATTAAATTAAGATCAACATTTTCATCAAAATAAACCTTAAATAAATCACCGGATATAATAAGCGCTGCTGACGGCTTATCTAAATCTTTGGAATAAAAATTATTTATTCTACCAAGTTTTTTTAAAATGTTATCATTATAGCTTAAAAATGAACTATTTTTTTTATTAACTTTATTAATAGAAATATCTATAAATGAACCTGGGCTTACACCTAGCTCATTTTTAAATGATCGAATCTCAGAGATAATATTAATTATTTTTTCTACTTCTTTATAGTCTTTATCTTTTTTTGGCTTACCAGAATGCCAATTAGCTAACATTAAGAAATTTTTATTTAAGTTATCAAATTTATTTTTTAACCAAATTTTTTCAGTAACAAATGGTATAAAAGGATGCATTAATATTAAAATCTGCCTAAATATAAAAACAGAGATTTCTTTGATCTCTTTTTTATTTTTTTCATCTTCTGAAAATAAAATTGTTTTGGATAACTCTAAGTACCAATCACAATATGAATGCCAAACAAATTGATAAGCATTTTTAGCAGCTTCATCAAATCTATAGGCTTTTAAGTTTTTTTCAATTTTATTTGTTGTTTGTAATAATTCTGCATATATCCATTTATTAATATTAATGGTTATTTTAGGTTTTTTTTTAATATTACTAAAATTACATTTATTTGTTATTAAAAAATTATTTGCATTCCATAATTTATTTAAAAAATTTCTATAACCTTTAACTCTATCTTCAGATAGCTTAACGTCAGTGCCTGGTGAAGCCATAGATAACAAAGTAAATCTTAAAGCATCTGCACTATATTTTTTAATTAGTACTAATGGATCAATGACATTACCTTTTGATTTTGACATTTTTTGTCCCTTTTCATCTTTTACTAATGCATGAACATAAATATCTTTAAATGGTTCTTTATTTAAGAATTCCATTCCGAACATAATCATTCTTGCAACCCAAAAAAAAATTATGTCAAAGCCAGTAACCAAAACATTTGTTGGATAAAATTTTTTTACAAAATCTTTATTGTCTGGCCAACCTAATGTTGCAAATGGCCATAGTCCTGATGAGAACCATGTATCTAAAACATCTGGATCTCTAACCAACTGTACATCTTTCTTGTAAAATTTTTTTGCTTCTTTTTTTGCTTGAACATAATCTGTTGCAACAAAAATTTTTTTATCTGGACCATACCAGGCAGGAATTTGATGTCCCCACCATAATTGTCGAGAAATACACCAGGGCTCAATATTGTTCATCCATTGAAAATATGTCTTAGACCAATTTTCTGGGAAAAATTTTGTTTTTTTAGATTTAACAATTTTTTTTGCTTGTATAGATAACTTTTTTGCATCAACAAACCATTGCTCTGTTAAAAATGGTTCTATTATAGAATTAGATCTATCGCCATATGGCACTTTATTTTTTATATTTTCTTCTTTAACATAAAATTCTTTGTTTTTAAGTTCTTGTATAATTTTTTTTCTAGCCTCAAATCTATCTAATCCAATATATTCCCTAGGTGCATTATTATTAATTTTTCCATCTTCAGTAAAAATGTTAATAATTCTTAATTTATTTCTTTGTCCTACATCATAATCATTAAAATCATGCGCTGGAGTAATTTTTAAAGCTCCCGTTCCCTGTTCAGGATTTGCATAATCATCTTTTATAATTTTAATTTTACGTTCAACAATTGGTATGGTTACAATCTTACCAACTAGTTTTTGAAATCTTATATCTTTCGGATTTACAGCAATAGCAGTGTCACCCAACATAGTTTCTGGTCTTGTTGTTGCTATAGTAATAAATTCTTTAGTTTCATCTATAGGGTATCTTATGAAGTAAATTTTAGAATTTACTTCTCTTTGATCAACTTCTAAATCTGATATTGCTGTTTTTAATACAGTGTCCCAATTAACTAATTTTACTGCTTTATATATTAATTTTTTTTTATGTAATTCTACAAAGACTTTAAGTACAGCTTTTGATAAATTTTTATCCATAGTAAATGCATTTCTAGACCAATCACATGAACAACCTAATTTTTTGAGTTGATTAATAATAATATCACCATATTGTTTTTTCCATTCCCATACTTTTTTTATAAATTCATCTCTTCCAATTTCATTTTTATTAATATTTTCCGATGATAGTTTTTTTTCAACGAGTGCCTGCGTTGCTATACCTGCATGATCTGTTCCAGGCTGCCATAACGTTTCATGATTATTCATTCTATAATAGCGAACTAATAAATCCTGAATTGAATTATTAAGGGCATGACCCATATGTAAACTTCCAGTAACATTTGGAGGGGGTATAACTATAGAAAATTTTTTTTTATTTTTTTTAGGTTTAAAAAGACCATTTTTTTCCCAATAGGAATAGATCTTATCCTCTACTTCAGTATGTAAATATTTATCTCCATCCATAGCTCTATTAAGTTTATAATTTATTAATATGAATTAACAATAATCAAATTAAGTCTTAATTTTATAGACTAATTGTAAATATTTTATATATAAAGGGTTCTATATTGTTTATTATTAGTATAATGGCAACGTGGCGGAATGGTTACGCAGAGGATTGCAAATCCTTGTATCCCAGTTCGATTCTGGGCGTTGCCTCCAAAAACTTACTTGTTTACCTGGTCTTTTACGTAGTAAAGCTTTTGTCGTTTACTCTGACCAAGTATACTCAATAAACTTTGTTAATATGTGTAAAGCGAACACCCAAACATCAGGGATCACAAAAAATTTGAAAATAAGAAAGAAGAAAAATGGAAATAGGTTTTTCTGATATTAAAGTTGATTATATTTTTTGTTATTTAAAAAGTAAACTATATATAGTAATTTATTTTATGCAATTTGACTTTATAATCATAGGTTCTGGTCCTGCTGGATCAATCCTAGCAAAAGAATTATCAAAAAGTGGATTTAAAATTGCCCTTGTGGATAGAGCTCAAAATGAAAATCCTACATCAATAAATGACTTTTTCTGCCCCTATGTGGATAAATCGCCTTCATTTTATACACCTATTTTTAGTGATCGATTAGGTGGCAACAGTGCACTTTGGCACAGTAAAATATATTTGCTCTCTAAAGCTGAGGTAGAGAAATATAATTGGCATATCAAATATGAAGAACTAGAAGATTATTCAAAAAAACTCTCTATAGC
>Ga0315339_1000588_pt1 | contig 42753 bp, 38 predicted proteins | sample ASW17metaG_FD_204514 | JGI IMG/M metagenome (GOLD analysis project Ga0315339, IMG submission 204514) | Ammonia-oxidizing marine archaeal communities from Pacific Ocean, United States - ASW #17 | ecosystem: Environmental > Aquatic > Marine > Oceanic | place: USA: California | collected 2016-12-05 | reverse complement strand
ATATGCTGGATCATTACATTGGTTACGAAGACGTGGCTGGAGATCATCCATTAAACTTGGCTGCCACGTGCATGGCGTTCAATGTCTACGTGCACACGGGGGAGGAAAAGTACCGCCAGTGGCTGCTCGAATACGCTGATGCCTGGGTCGAACGGACGGAAGCCAACAACGGCATCATCCCTTCCAATATCGGTCTCGAAGGATCCATAGGAGGGGAATGCGACGGCAAATGGTGGGGCGGAGCCTATGGCTGGGCACACACCACCATTACTCCCCATACGGGAGAACCCAAGAGCCGGTGCTCATGCGGCCGGTGCATAGACGGTTTCGGCAATGCCCTGCTTCTGACCGGGGATACGCGCTACATCAATCCCTGGCGTACCACGCTGGACGCCATAAATGCCAATACCAGGATCGTAGACGGAGTGGAGATGACGCCGCGGATGCACGGTGACGACGGCTGGTATGAATGGATGCCCGGCCCCTATGAAACGGGCGCCCTCGAAATCTACTACTGGTCCATGGATCCGGTGGATCGAGACCGGATTCCCGAAACTCCGTGGCTTTCCTACCTGGAAGGGCGGGCGCCCGATTTTCCGGTGGAGGCTATCCAGGAGGAGATCGGCCAGGTTCGACGCAAGGTACAGGAGATGCGGTCCGACACTACGACACCGGACACCCGGCTTTCTGACAATCCCAATCGGTTCCGGCCGGCCGCCGTTGACTCGCTGGTCCAACTGGCCATGGGCGGCCCCCAGCCGATTGTAGGTCGACCCCTGCACACCAGGCTCCGGTACTTTGATCTTCAGCGACACCGTCCCGGTCTTCCGGAAGATGTAGGCGCCTTGGTGGATACCATAACGGCGACGGAAACGGGCGTGCACCTGGTCAATGTAAACCAGCTGGAGCCCCGGGAGGTCGTCGTTCAGGCCGGGACCTATGGCGAACACTACTGGACGTCCGTCTCCGTGGACGGAGCCCCCCCGGATGCAATCGACGGCACTGCGTTCACGGTGCTGCTCGAACCGGGCACAGGGGCCTACCTGACTTTAGGTACAGACCGTTACGTCAACCAGCCGTCGGGGGCATTCCCCTTCGTGTAGCCTGTATATCCCACTCAATTGAGGCTCGTGCCGAAGGAGTCAGACAATGTTTGAAAAACTGTTCCCCACCATGGTCGTGGGATCCATGCCGCGTCCCCAGTTCTTCAGGGAAATGGTCGATCGATATCTTTCCGATGGTGAATCCAACCAGGTGCTGCAGAACCTGATGGACCGGTCCATACCGTATGTTGCCGCCCTGCAGGAGGCCGCCGGCCTGGATGTCATATCTGACGGTGAATGGCGCCGTAAATCGTACATAGGTGTTATCGCCGACATGGTCACCGGATTCGAGCTCGAAAAGGTCGAGGTGGACTCATACCGGCATGGTGCATACGTGGGATATACCGTTACGGGGCCCGTGACACCGGTGAATCCGGGTTTATTTGCCCGTGAAGCCCAGTTCCTCCGCAAACACACAGATCGAGAAATCCGAGTCGCAATACCGACACCATACCACGTAGGCGTGGTGCACTGGGACAAGGAACGGTCGGTAGCTGCCTATCCAAACCAGCGTGACTTCGTGGAAGTACTCATACCCATTATACGACAGGAAGTGATAGCCCTGCGGGATGCCGGTGTTCGGTACATACAGTTTGACGACACGACCATCGGGCGCATTTCCGATGCCATTCGGAAAGAAGGTGTTGAGGCAATAGAGAATCCGGCCGGAGAACTGGCGTATGCAGTCGACTCACTTAACCGTGTGACAGACGGCATAGACGACATCCACCTCTCTCTGCATCTCTGCGGCAAGCGTAACCTGACCCTTACAGGTGATGAGAGCGGCTACGACACGCTGCTTCCCGGAATTGCGGATCTCAAATTCGACATGCTTATGTTTGAGTTGAGCGAAGCTACCGACCGTGACTTGACTATGCTGGAGGCCCTGCCCCAGCATATGGAGATCGGGGTCGGATGTGTGCACTCTAAGAAGGAGGGCATCGATACGCCTGAACAGATCGCCCAGCGCGTCCGGCGGGTCCTCGAAGTGGTTGATCCCCATCGCATCGCCATGCACCCGGACTGCGGTTTTTCACCGGGCGCTTACTGGGATATCCCGTTGGACGAAGCGTACCACAAGCTCCACAATGAGGTGCTGGCCGCCGATATGCTGCGAAGCGAATACAAATAGGCAGGGCAAGGCGGCCTGCTTTGATATCATAATCGATTTCGCGAACATATTTCGGGAGTTAACGAACCGATAGGCGGATGAGACGCCGAAACTGAGGGTAGTGCAGAACCGGTATTCTGAATTCAGGGATTGACAGAATCAGATGCAATCAGTGTTTTATCTTGGAGCTATCACGTTCAATAGGTTAACAGGCATTTCTCACCTATCCGGGAGGCATCGTAATGATTCATTTTAACCTGAAACCCGTTCTGACATCCATCCTTGTTTGCCTGATCCTGGCCGGCCAGGCTGTTGCCCAGAAGAAAAACCTCACGCCTGGTGACTACGCCCGGTGGCAGATACCGGGGGTTTCTGTCCTGTCGGCCGACGGCAAATGGTTTGCCTGTCAGATTACGCCTGTGGAAGGCGATGGTTGGATTTCTGTAAAGCAGGTGGGCGCTGACACGGAACATCAGTTTATGCACGCGAGTCGCCCTGCTTTTTCAAAGAACAACCGGTGGTTTGCAGTCGCAATAGGCGTCTCGGAAAAGGAAGATAAGAAACTGAAGAAAGACAAGAAACCCGTCAAATACAAGGTCGGTATCATGAACCTGGCCACGGCGGCCGTCGACACGTTTAGATATGTAGAATCGTTTGTATTTTCAGAAGACGGACGCTTTCTGGCCATGAAAAAATACAAGGTAGGGGACGAAGAGACCGAAAGCGCCGACCTGGTGGTGCGTGACCTTGAAGCCGGTACCAATCAGAACATCGGCAACGTGTCCGAATTCGGGTTCAGCGAAGAGGGCGCGTGGTTGGCCGTCGTTATCGACGCGTCGGAAAAGCTGGGAAACGGGGTGCAACTGAGGGATCTGATGAACGGCACGATCCGCATCCTGGAAAGCGACGAAGAAACATTCAATGGTCTGAAATGGAACGAAGACGGCATGGACCTGGCCTTCCTCAGGGAGAGGGAAAACAAGTTGTACGAAAATCCCGACCACCTGATATATGCCTTCAAACAGGTCGGCGGCAAGATGACCCGGCAGATGTACGACAGTGAAACGTATGCCTCGTTTCCAGCGGGTTATCGTGTGGCGGCCGAAGGAGCACTCCGCTGGTCGGAAGATGGCGGTACGGTGTTCTTCGGCCTGAAGAAATGGGAACCGAAGGAAACGGAGCCGGAAAAACCGGAAGAATCGGAGAAGACTTCCGCAGACAATAGAGAGGACGGTAAGAACGAGGAAGCAGACAAGGAACTCACAGCCGAGGAACGGGACGCCGACCTGGATCCACCGGGTGTAGATGTCTGGCACTGGAAGGACCCTCGCGTACAGCCCCGGCAGCAGGTACAGGCCGACCGGGACAGCAAGTTTACCTTTCTCGCGGCCTGGCGCCTAAAAGAGAATACCTTCACCCAGCTTGCGGACTCAACCATCCGGAATGTTACCCTGTCGGGTGATCAGAAACATGCGGTGGGCTATGACCGGACGCCCTATGAACCGTCCTTCCGGGAACAATGGAATGATGTGTATGTGATGGATGTGAGGACGGGTGAAAGACAGAAGATCCTCGATCGATTCGAAAACACAAGCGTTTCGCCTGACGGAAAGTATGTCCTGTACTTCAAAGAAAATAACTGGTGGACATACGATCTTACCCGTGATTCGCATGCGAATCTCACAGAGGGCATCGCAACACGATTCAATAACTACAAGCGGATTACAGGGCGCGAGAGCGATGGTCCGTTCGGCTCGGGACAGTGGGCTGAAAAAGACGAATGGGTCCTGCTCTACGATGAGTACGATGTATACAGGGTACGGCCCGACGACGGCAAGCATGAGCGGCTGACTCAGGGCGCCGAAGACCGCATCCGGTACCGGCAGGTCCGGCTGGACCCCGAAGAGGATACGCTCGATCCCAAAGGACCGATTTACTTCAGGGCGTACGGCGATGTTACGAAACTCTCCGGCTACTATCGCTTTGAAAAGGGCAACCGGATGTCCCGCTTGCTTTACGAACCGCTTCAGATCGATAGGCTTGTAAAGGCGGAAGACGCTGATGTGTTTGTATACCGGACTCAGAAAGCGGATAGGTCTCCCAATTTCTACCGGGTCGATGGCGGGTTCAATGCGCCGGTTCAGCTTACAGATACCAATCCGCAGCAGGAAGAATACCACTGGGCAAACACGGAACTCGTATCGTTTACCAACGACAACGGTGTCGAGCTCCAGGGTCGTCTGCTCTATCCGGCCAATTTCGAGCAGGGAAAACAGTACCCCATGATCGTCTACATCTATGAGCTCCGGTCACAGACTCTGCACAACTATTCCACACCTGCGCGCACGAGCGCCTACAATCAGCGGCGTTTTTCCGCCGAAGGGTATTTCGTGTTCGAACCGGACATCGTGTACCGTCTGCGCGATCCGGGCATGTCGGCGGTCGAATGTGTGGTACCGGCCGTTAAAGAGGTTTTAAAGACCGGCATGATTGATGAATCAAGAATCGGTTTGACCGGCCATTCGTGGGGGGCGTATCAGACGTCCTTTATCATTACCCAGACGGATCTGTTTAAAGCGGCCGTAGCCGGCGCACCCCTGACGAACATGATCAGCATGTACAACTCCGTTTACTGGAACTCCGGCAGTACGGACGCCCGGATCTTCGAAGTCAGTCAGGGGCGTTTTCCGAAGCCGTACTGGGAAGACTGGGACAAATTCGTCCAGAACTCGCCCATTTTCAACGCGCAGCATACGGACACGCCGCTGCTGGTAGCATTCGGCGATAAAGACGGGGCGGTCGATTTCAATCAGGGCGTCGAGATGTACAACACCATGCGCCGAATGGAAAAACCATTCATCATGCTCGTCTATGAGGGTGAAAATCACGGTCTGCGCAAGAAAGAAAACCAGTTGGATTATGCCACCCGCGCCCATGACTGGTTCAAGCACTTCCTCCTGGATGAGCCTCCCGCACCGTGGATCCAAGAAGGTGTCCCGTTCCTCCAGAAAGGACTTGAGAAAAAGAAACAACGCGAAGCCGGAAAGAAAAAGCCGACGTTGTAAAAGGAAAGCAGGAATGATCTAAGGAGGGGTGAGTGTGAAGGTATGGTGACCACACCCAAGCCAGGGTACCTGCGTGTTGTCTCAACATCCACTGATTAAAGGAAAGCGCTTCCTTGTAAATAAGGCTTCAGACACGCGAAATCAGTTGTGACGCACCGGTAGCCGGGTGTGGTTCTGCCGGCGTCCCGTGCGCCCTCGCAGCTGCCGGAAACGGCCCGCGGGCCGTACTCTGTCAGGACCGGTCAGTACTCGGCGGGAACGCGTCGAGCGAAGTTCGAATGCACATCGTGGGAAGGGGTTTTTTAAAAGAGCTGAGTTATAAAGAACGAATTGTCACAATAGTCTGCATATGTTGGTTGGTGCTGAGTTTCGACGCTGCAGACCCAATGTCTAAGCAAAGAGTTACCCGTTTTACCCGCGGTAGTCACGGCGCCTACCATGTTAATAAGCTGCCGGAAATTGACTGCCCGGATGTATCCTGTGGGGAATTTGCAACTACTAATGAACATTGACGAAATCCTCCTGAAAAACCCCGTTGAAATAAACAGGCACCTTGTTGTCTGCAGTTTGTAACATGATTATTGGCAAGGATAGTGGCCACGGCAGGATGTGCCCAGACTGCGGCAAACCCGTATCTGCCTGCAGATGCAGGCAGAAGAATACACCGCCTAAAAGCGACGGCATAGTCCGGATAGGCAGAGAGACGAAAGGGCGCAAGGGCAAAGGGATGGCCATCATTACCGGCGTACCGCTCCATCCGGAGGGCATCAAGAATCTGGCCAGAGAACTCAAACAGACATGCGGAACAGGCGGCACGGTGAAAAACGGGATCATTGAAATTCAGGGCGATCACCGGGACCTGCTGGTGGAGGAACTGAAAAAACATGGATGGACCGTCAAACGCTCAGGCGGGTGAGTCCGACCCCGGCCCCGGGAGGGAAAGGGAGGAGGTGGAGATGGCCTGGGCATTAGGAAACACCTCCTTTAACGTCCTCCTTCAGGGGGACCGAAGGCGTTGCCTTCGAGGGGTATCGTGTCCCAGTTAGTATAAAAGGACCATAGAATGGTGGTGTCACAAGGGGAAACAGAACAAGGGGAATTAAACGATGAAACCCTCCGCCTGGCGATGCAAACCGTGAAGGAGACCGGGTACGTAGTTTTGGAGCGCGTCCTGTCCGCAACGTGGGTGTCGGAGATACGTGTCGCATTTGAGCGGGAACTCCTCAAGCAGGTTGAAGGGAAGCCGCCGCAGACGCATGGCGGGGGCTCGCCGCCCATGGAAGGGCTGTTTCTGGACCCGCTGATCATTGCCCATCCCCTGGCGGTACAGATTATGGAAGCGATTATGGGAAAGGATATTTACTCCTACCTCCCCTACGGATGTAATACAGCCTGGCCCGGCTCGCCTGTGCAGTGGATCCATCGTGACTCAGAGCATCTGTTCCCCGAACTTCCTTATGCCTTACCGCCGGCTACCGTGGTCGTAAATATCGCCCTGGTGGATTTCACGGAAGAAAACGGGGCTACCGAAGTCTGGCCCGGTTCCCATCTGGTCGTAGACACCGATCCTGAAATTCTCGAAGATCCATATACTCGCTGGTCCGAAGCGAAGGCCGCACGATTGGGGTCTGTACGCACGGTGATGCCGGCCGGCTCGGTGGTGGTCCGCGATATGCGTATGCTCCACCGGGGGATGCCGAACCATACTGATATCATCCGCAGTATGATCGCCGTGGTCTATTTCCGGAAATTCCACCGAATGCCGGCTGAAATGCCCAGGACGGATGTGAGCCACGCCTGGGATACCATGTCTGAAAAAGCCAGATCCATATACCGTTTCTATAATCCGGAAAAACAAGACAGTGAAGAGTGACAAGTGCAGAGTAGAACAGCGGATGCTGACGTGGTACTCATGCGAGGCCCAAGGCCTTGAGCGAGGACTCGGTGGGTGGCAGAGCCCGATGCTCGACTGAATGAACTGGTATCAATTGATGGTACGGCAATAGAATCACATCGGTCTCCTCTTTCTCCCATTACAATTTGACAGCACAGACGGTGTTTCCGACGGTGACAATCCCCCTACCGCCAGTGATGGTGAAGGAGAGATGGCGGCCGAGACAGAAGTTGAGCCGCCACCGGTTTACGCTCTTGCCCAAATAATTTCGTGGGTTATATTAGTTTGCAATCTTCCTTGAAGATTAATTATAACAGTTAAAACAGTCAGGACCTGATTTTTGTAGAAGCCTGAACTCGTGGCAAGATTGTTTGTGCAGGACATCATGCAGATGGGGAGAAGGTCCAATGAATGATGACTCCCGGCAGACCGTTCGCGATCTGCCGGAAATCACTGCAGCGACCGACACGCGTGACTACTTGTCACACGCAGCCAGATTCGCACAACAACATGAAACGTACGAACTGATCGTCGATGTTGATGCCCATCTTCAGGAAGCGCAATTCTGGCCTGAGATTATTGATCTGCTTGAAAATGATGTCCTCAAACAAACGGCCCAGGCCATGCTCAAAGGCGGGTCTGGCATGCCGTTGAGTAATCTTGCACCCGGCCAAAACTTTCAGTCTATGGCCGGCCGAGTCCCCCACCAAAGTGGGCCACGCGAACCTACCGATGACCCAGACACTGCCGGCCATAGATTTGTTCAGATCGTACGCCGGACTATGGACACCATGGGGGTGGATTACCAAGTCATATTCCCCACGGCGATGCTACTATTGGGATTGAGTCCGGTGGACGGCGCAGAACTGTACCTGGCCCGTGCCTACAATCGATGGCTGCGTGATACCATCCTGCCGGAGGAAAAACGAATTCTTGGACTGGTTTATCTGCCCTTCAACTCTCCGGAAGAATGCGAAAAGCTAGTGAAAGAATTCGGCAGTGTGCCAGGTGTTATTGGATTTACTGTTACCTCTGTGCGGAATGTGCCTGTTCATAGCCCTTCCTACATGCGTCTCTATGCCATGATTGAAGAAACTGGTAAACCCCTCGTTTTTCACGCCGGACCCAATTGGAATGACGCTTCGTTCCATATGCTCAATCGCTTCATTTCCATGCATGCTCTTTCGTTCGTGCACTATAACCTGATCCACATGACAAACTGGATCGTAAATGCAATACCTGAACGTTTTCCAAAACTTAAAACTGTGTGGGTGGAAAGTGGCCTGGCATGGATTCCTTATCTCATGCAACGGCTCGACCATGAATTTTTGATGAGACAGAATGAAGCACCGGGCTTAAAAAAACTACCCAGTGACTATATGAAAGAGATGTATTTCTCCAGCCAGCCCATGGAACAAGTTCATCCAAACGCTCTTAAAGTTACGATGGACATGATAAATGCTGAAACCCAGCTCCTTTATGCATCGGACTGGCCGCACTGGGACTTTAATCCACCGCACACGATTACCACCCTTCCCTTTCTGTCCGATGAGGCGAAAAGGAACATACTCGGATTGAATGCCGCTAAACTCTTCGACCTTCCTGTCAAACGCGTACGGCCATAGCCGGAAGGGATGCACGCACCTGCTTCAAGAGTGGTTTACGAGGGCGATAGCAAGATGGGAATCGATGGAAAGGTGCAGTCGATTCCAACCGAAACTGCGACAGGGTGCGTCATGGTGAGGAGAATGCAGAACCATGCCTGAAATCAATATTGGACAGGTTGCCAGTTTCGAGGACCCTGGCCGCCGTGTTGTTGAAATCGCCGGGATTCAAATCGGGGTATTTCAACTGGACGGCGAATTTTATGCCTATGAAAACACGTGCCCGCATCTTGGTGGCCCAGCATGTCAGGGTAAGATTCTTCCACGAGTGCTTGAAGACGTTGCAGAAGATAAAAAAAGTGCAGGCCGTGTTTTTTCCCGAAACCAACTCAACATTATCTGTCCGTGGCATGGTTTTGAATTCGATATCCGGACAGGAGCCCACGTAGCCATCGCCAAATATCGCCTTCGCCCCGTGGCGGTAAGAACCGAAAGGGGAGAAGTTTATATAACACTGCCAAAAAAGAGCGGGGCAACCCCATAGTTGGGTTCCATCACAGTAGATATACGTGTTTCGCAAATCTTCAATCAAGGACCTGCCGATGGTAGATCAAACGAATTCCGAACATAAACCGACAGCTGCTCAGGTAGTGAATACATTCGTCACCATGATGGATGAAGCACGACGTGACCAGACAACGAGCAGGCCCTCCGATGTGGACCTTGCTCGCGCCGTGACGGCAGCCATCAAGCTGTATGCGGCCCGCGCTGAACAGACCGAGCAGTACCCTCTTCCACTTACCAGCGAAGCCACCACAACTGACGCCATTATCGCAATAACAGAAATGATGCGCTTTACTGACCTAAATGCCTTCGACGTGAATATGTGGCTTAGCCGACGACAGTGAGCCCAGAAGTCGGGTTGACGCCGTGACGCTACTTGCAGGAGGAATATATGGATACGAACAGATTTAACTGTTGCCCCAGTTGGCTCCCAATAGTGCTCCTATTACTCCTAACGATACCAATCCGGACCACTGCCCAGCCCGCGGACTGGGGGCCCATGAGCCCATCACTCGAAGACGTTCCCTATCCGCATCCCGTGTCGTATCTGTCGTTTACAATGTCCGGCCAAGATGTGCGAATGGCCTACATGGACGTGTCGCCAGCTGGTGCGGCGAACGGTCAGACCGTCGTACTCCTCCACGGCGGTAATTTCTTTGCCGAGTACTGGAAAGGAACCATCGAGGCACTACGAAACGAGGGGTTTCGCGTATTAGCCACCGACCGGATCGGGTACGGACGCTCGTCGAAACCGATTCTGCCTTACACCCTGCACGACATGGCACTCCACATCAAGATGCTGCTTGACGAGAAAGGGGTCTCCAAAGCAGCAATCGTAGGGCACTCAATGGGGGGCATGGTGACATCTCGCTTTGCGTTTTCATATCCCGCCGTGACAACCCATGCTGTCATGGTGAATCAGATTGGCTTGACCGACTCACGACTGAATCGTGCATGGCGTGATCACGAAGCGCAGTATCAAGCCAGTCTGCATCGAACTTACGACTCGATCCGCCGAGGCATCGAACGGTACTTCGTCACCTGGAAGCCCGAGTACGAGTATTTCATCCGTCTGCACTACGGTTGGACTCAAAGTGGCGATTGGCCCCAGTTCGCCATGGTGCGCAGTCTGATTTCCCAGATGCTTTACGCTGATCCGGTTATCCACGATTGGCCGCACATCAAGGCAAAGACACTGGTCATTGGGGGGACGGAAGACGGTCCTGATTTTCCTGCCTTGGCGAAAAACGTCGCCGATACCATTCCGAACGCCGAATTGGTCCTCATTAGCAACGTCGGACACATTCCACACCTGGAAGCCTCGGACCGATTCCATGCAGAGCTAATTCGTTTCCTGAAATCGGACCCGATCCCAGGCATGAATGACCCGGATCACCCTTAGGCATGTTCTGCGTGGCTCATTTCTGAGGGGGTCTACAATTCCTATATTGGGTAGATTTGACCATCACGGAGATGGACAATGAATCGGCCCAACATTCTCTTCATGGTTGCAGACCGCCTGGGCTAGGTTGATGCGGCTTGTTACCATTTAGAGTCGAAGGGCTTCCTGGACAAGGATGGACGTCCAATCAACGAAAACGGCTTCGAACCGGTCCAGCTTCTGTAAAACATGGACACCTGTTAAGGCAGTATTTCATTTTGATGTGGGAGTTATATAATACCTTCCCCACCAGTTGGTGCCCGTTGTCCGTCAAATGACCATCAGCGGTCCAATAAAGATTCCCTTCCTCCCGTTGTGAAGCCTCCGATAAAAAGCGCTGCCGCAAAATGTCGGCATGAGGGCTTGGGCACATATCTTTTAAGAAAATGCCCGGATCTTTTTAGCGAATTCTACCAGGGATTCATCCGGTGAGAACCTGGTGGTGTCAATTGAAATCTTGTTTGAAATCTGTGAGGCCTGGAAAGAAGATTCGAAAGCTTGCAGAACCGTTTCTATATCCTTTTCCTGGACCACGGGGTATTTATGTGGTTTGTCCAGCATTCTCTTCCGGATGGCTTCGGGCGATGCCTTGACTAAAATCAAAACTGTCTCCGGTGCGAGCTTCATCACAATCTCTTCGATTGTTTTTGAATGTGCAGTCCGAAAACCTGCCTGTCCAGGACCTCCATAATTGTAATACAGGTTTGCGTAGATGGTGTCTTCGATGTAGTGCCCTATTATGAGCTGGTCTTCTTTTCGAATTCCGTGGGGGGTATGGTAATACAAGTTATGGCGCATATAAGCTTCTTTAACACGTGTACTGAGTGCGAGGAATTGCTGGGTTTCTTGTTCCGTTAGTTCGTCAGGCGTATGTACAACGACGTCGGGGATTTTCCAGTGATCGTGAACGCTGCCAAAATCAATTCCCTTCTTTGCTTTGACCCAATCTCTGATTTTTAAAGCCAGCGTGGTTGTTCCAGCGTATTCACAGCCGATAAGAAACAGGCGCATAAGCAACTCCTTTTCCGTTAGGATGTTTCAATTGGGTCTGCAACTCATTTCATTTAAAACCAAGTCTAAACCAACCCCCTTTGACCAACGTTAGTTAACGCGACAACTTGAGTTAAAAAGATCAGGGAAGTGCATTGGTTATATGGCTCACGCTGCTTGCTGACCTCTTTTAATGAATTTAACCCATTCTCTTGCATATCCGTAAGAAACTAATTAGAATAATAAATGTAAATAAATTCCAGAGATTCGTCTATCTATATCCTTGTGCGTGAAGCTATTCAAAGAGCTTGCAAAGGGGACACGACAGACAGCATGAAAAACATCTGATCTACCTGGTGTTCAACACTATCTTCAACTTGACGACCCAGGAAGCTCACGTGCGTTGCTTCAAGAACGCCGCGCGGCACCTGAGCGCCAAGGGGGTGTTCGTCGTGGAGACGGTCGTGCCCGATTTCTCTGAGTATGTGGACGGCCAGCGCGAGAAGGGTTCCTGGGCCAAAATGGACTCGGCCAGATTCGAGATCGCAATACACGATCTCGTCGCCCAGACCGTCGCCTTCCAACGCATTGTGATCAGCGTAGCCGGCACGCGGATGGTCCCGCACTTCATAAAGAGAGCCTACGAGGTATGTGGGGATCCCCGCTCTACCATTTATGAGGTGGCGGCAAGACGATCTGAACGGCAAGTACACTGAGGTGGCCAACGACGATGTAGAGGCCTTCAGGTCTGCGTACCGGAGTTCCCGGCAGGAGATGGCTTCAGTGCCGCAGGCAAGATTGTAAACCGGATAGACGGTCTTATGAATGGAGATATGGAGGCCTGGCAGGCAAGAGAGATAAAGGACCGGTCGCCGGCCTTCTCCAAGGTGCTGGGCATTGGGTGCAGATATACTGATGATACCGGGCGGCAGTCATCTCCCGGCAAGCTTCAGACAGCCCTGCCTTCCAATGCGGGACTAAAGTCTTCACCGGTTCAGAGTCTGTTCGTGAGCGAGGATGGGATTCGTGGGGACTCATGCTATTAAAACTCCATTGTAATCGTCAGTGACATCTTTTATTATAAGCAGGTTACCGTTGATCCTAATAGGGATAGGTACACTTGTAATATAGGAGATTCCTGGAAGAGATTACCCATTTCGGTCAGGGAGAAGCACAGGATGATAAGCCTCTGTTGGTGTTGGCGGTGGGTGGAATGGGGTGAGACAGAGTTACGAGTGCAGAGTCCGGAGTCTGTTGCCAGGCGGTGAACATTAGCGCGGTGCTTCAGGTCCGGGTTTTCACAGGCGCGCCGTGCGCCGGTGGCATGTTGCGGATCGAGTAAATGGAAGGTGATCATACCATGCTGGCTTATTACGTTGTTATGGCAGTGATATTAATAGGTCAACTGGGGTGTGGCGAATCATCTGTGCCGCCTCCGGTCGAACAGGCGATGCCTCGACCTGTTATCATAAGTTCGGATACCGGGGTAGAGATGGATGACATGTGGACGCTGGCGCATGTCGCTTTATCGCCGGAGTTTGATCTGATAGGTGTGGTTGCCGCTCATGGGCCGGTCATCGTGAAGGTGACCGATGAGGGTAATATAAGCGCACAGATGGTGCCGCCCGACACGGTGTCGCTCGCCATGGCGGCTATCGCACGATCAGTGCTTGACCATCTGCCCATCGCGGATAAACCACCGGTATATGCAGGCGCCAACAGCCCACTGGAAAATAGGGACACCCCCTCTCCCAGCGCAGGGCTGGATTTTATACTCAGAGAATCGCGGCCATATCGTTCAGACGATCGGCTGACCGTCCTCATGCTCGGTCCGGCGACCGATGTAGCTTCGGCCATTTTAGCCGACTCTACCATCGTAGATCGTATAGAAGTGGTCGCTATGGCATATAACAAGTGGCCGCAGGGTACCGACGTGTTTAATGTCCATAACGACATCCCTGCGTGGCAGATACTGATGCATTCCCGCACGCCGCTGGTTGTGGGAGATTCCACCGTTACCGCCACGCATTTGAAAATGACCAGAGACAAGGCGAAAAACGTGTTCACCGGCCAGGGTATATTCGGCGTCTATATATCGAATATGCTTGTTTCCTGGCTGGATAATAACAGACGAATTGCCGATGTCGTAACCGGCGACCCGGATTCCTGGCCGGTATGGGATGAAGTCACCCTGGCATATATGATGGGCTTGACGAGCCAACAGAGGTATCCAAGGCCGGTACTGCGCGATGATATGACGTTTGATCATCCAAACGCAGACAAGTCCGAACCTTCGATTACCTGGATTACAAATATCGACAGCGAGGCACTCTGGATGGATTTTTCGATTAAGCTGGAGGCTGCGCGTCAGGGACCAGATTAATGTTGATCGGGTAATTGGTGATTGAAAACCAATGAATCAGTGAGCCAATGAACCAACAGACCAATGAACATAAATACACTTTTATCACATTTGCCAACGGAAACCTGCCGGCGTGACGGCCACGGCGCACTTCATCAAGAGAGCCTCAGAGGTATGCGGGGTGCCCCGTTCTACAATCAAGAGGTGGCGGCCGCAGTATCCCAACGCCATATACACCGAAGTCACTAACGATGACATAGAAACCTTTAGAGCGACCTCTTGGCGCAACCAGCAGGCGATGCCGGCCAGTAACGCCTTCAGTGCCACAAGAAGATCATAAACCAGATTGACGGTCTTCCGGATGTGGATATGGAGTCCTCGCAGGCCAGAGAGATCATGGACCTGTCACTGGCTTTCAGCAAGGTATTGGGCAGTGTGCGCAGAAATATTGAGTGTCCTGAATGCAAGGGAGTTATCCTTAAACATCCTGGCCATCTTTGAGATGGAATGTCCAAAGAAGAAGCCATGCCAGAATGGGAGACAAAATACAAAGAGCCCTATTGACCCCCTCTGCCATAATAACATATTTTCCCGGAGAAGATAGGCTCTACTTATGCCGATAATTATGGTCTTTACTCGCCATCTTGACCCAAGCTGCAAGGTGGTGTCCAATTTCCGTTTGTGATAACAGAAGTAGATGGAGGTTAAGGATATGAACGATTCAGCATCTTATGTTGCTATGAGCGATCGAGAGAAATACCTTTTCGATCTGCAGGGCTATCTCAAAATTCGAGATTTTCTCACGATGGATGAAGTAAATGCACTGAATGCTGCGCTTGACGCCAATCAGAACATGCTCGGCGAATTCGGTGAGCCGAACACACTAAGTGGAGACTGGACTGGTAGGCCATTAGAAGGCGTTTGTTCACCATTCCGGCACTACGGCGGCATGCTGACGTGGGATCAGCCGTGGTGCCAGCCGTTTCGGGATCTACTGGCTCATCCCAAACTTATTCCTTACCTAAACACCTTGTTCGGCAGAGGCTGGAAGATGGATCATGGCGTAGATGTCCTAAGCTCCAAGGAGGGATGTGAGGGACTCAAACTGCATGGTTCGGGTAACGTCACCTTCAACGGGTCAAGGTTTTACGCTTACTCCAACGGGACCATGCGTTCCGGGCTGATAGTCTGCCAGTATTCTCTGACAGACGTTACACCCTCTGATGGCGGCCTGTGCGTCATTCCGGGTAGCCACAAGGCAAACTTCCCCTGCCCCGATGATATCCTGAATTGGGAATCAGACCAAACACTGGTATATAACATCCCCCTCAAGGCGGGTGATCTGGTAATCTTCAATGAAGCCACCACCCACGGGACGCTCCCCTGGAAGAGTAATGGTGAACGCCGCACGGCACTCTACCGATATACACCAAAGTACATGCACTATGCTGGTGGTGTTTATGAAACGAGCCTGCCTGAATGGACTTCCGAATTAACAGAAGCCCAGCGGTCGGTGTTAGAGCCGCCCTACATCTATCATCGCCCGTTAATAGAGGAGGACGGAGTCTCTTTAGTGCGCCCCCGCCGTGAAGGAGAATGATTGCGGATTTACTTGCGTAGTCCCTGTAATTTACATAATGGCGTCAGCCCTAATGAAAACCAGAAGACCTGTGCCAGCTTGCTCATCGAAGGAGGCACCGCCTACGAGGACACTCCTGTCTTCGATATGCACAGCGGCCGACTGGACGGGATGCAACAGAGACTTCGGGCCGATCCTGTCCACGTTCACAACCGGTTCGAGAGTCCGGCCGAGGACATTTATCCCGTGGGAGGCTCGTTTGGTTAACAGCCTCAGGGATTAAGGACGATGAGGCATATACGACAGACATTACGCGCAGGGCGCATTAAGACCCCATAAATCGATTGGGGCACTTGTCAAAAAGGTTTGGACACTATCTGTATGGTACGATACCTTACAGAATGAGGACTCATGGATCTACGACTGAAACATAAACGAGTGCTGGTTACCGGGGGAAACCGCGGTATCGGCCGATGCTGCGCCTTATCCCTGGCACGGGAGGGCGCCAGGGTGTGTATTACGGCAAGGGACAAAAATCGCCTGGATAATACGGTTGAAGATATCCGGAAAATCGGCGGCGTAGGATTCGCTGTAGCTGGCGATCTGACTATCCCGGAAAGCTGTCAAGAGGTTGTGAGCAGGACGGTGGACGTACTCGACGGCATCGATATTCTGATAAACTGTGCAGGTGCGGCCGGTGGCGGTGATATTCTAAACCTCGCCACTGGCACCATTGACGATGGTCTGGCCTTGAAAAGCTATGGCTACCTGCGCATGGCTCAGCTTGTAATTCCCCTGATGAAACAGAAACAATGGGGACGGATCATCCATATAGCCGGTAGCGCTGGTACGAGCCCCGACAGAAACAATATCCCGATGAGTTTGGCCAACATTGCCATCCTCAATATGACACGGGCGCTCTCCGACGCCGTTTCAGAGCACGGAATCCTGGTAAACGCCTTGTGTCCGGGTCTAACCAATACCCAGAGAGCCAGAAATGTTCAGCAGGCCAGAGCAAATGAGGAAGGCCGGGATGTGGAAGAAGTACTTAAGGACATTGGCAATGGGCTTCCTGCAGGAAGAATCGCAGAACCCGAAGAAATCGCTGAAATGGTGACTTTTCTGGCCTCAGAAAAATGCTCCTATATGTTCGGAAGCTCAATCTACATGGATGGAGGCGGAAGAAGGGGAACACCTTGAAGAGGTGGCGTAACAACACAGACTCATGGGAATTGTGGTCAAAATATCAGACCTGTTTCAGGGCATCGATCAGGAAGCCGCGGCCACACACACGTTTTCAGTAATCTGTCTTCACACTAAATTGCGGGAGGAATCAGGCCATGTCTGCCACAAGAGCATTTGCTTCCCATGCCCGGGATGCTAACTGGGTCGTGGGATTGAGACCCTACTTTAAATACCGCGATCTGGGCATTAAAGGCGCGACGGATGGTAAGGTGTTGGTTCAGGTTATAAAGGCGAACCAGACCTGTGACGGCCCTATGGGCTATCACTCACACATTCTTGACTTCCAGATGACTTACATGCTCAAAGGCTCAGCGCTGATAGACTTTGAAGAGGTAGGACAGGTCCGGGTAGAAGCAGGCGACGCCTGGTACCAGCCACGGGGCGTCAAACATGAGGTACTGGAATATTCAGATGATTTTGAAGTGATTGAAATTGCCATGCCGGCGGAGTTTCCGACGGTGGATGAGGAGCGGTAGCAAGGGGATGTAAACCCATGGAAAATGAGATCGGAATTGGCTTTGTCGGGTTGGGTAATATGGGTAACCTGATGGCCGGTTGTATCCTCCAGTCCGGATACGACCTGACCATACATGATATCCGTCGGGACGCGGGCCGAAATCTCGAAAATCAGGGTGCCATCTGGGCGGAAAACCCAAGAGAGGTCGCCGTGAGGTCCGACGTGGTGCTTACCTCTTTGCCAGGCCCGAAAGAGGTCGAATCTGTCGTCCTGGGAAAAAATGGCCTGTTTGCCGGTTTAGATGGCGGCAACGGGTACATAGACACAAGCACCAATGCCCCTGGGACCATGCGGAAGATTGGTGAAATCGGTGCTTCCCGTGGATTTCATGTCCTTGACGCACCGGTCAGCGGCGGAATATTCGGTGCAGAAAAAGCGGCGTTGACCGTATTTGTTGGCGGGGCAAGGGAAGATTTCGAACGATACCTGCCTCTCCTGGGGGCCATCGGCGCTAAGGTGATCTATATGGGGACAGCCGGCAGTGGCAATATCACGAAACTGGTGAACAACACCATGATGTTCATTAACTTTCTGGGGGCTTGCGAAGGCATGGCTATGGGGTTTAAAGCCGGTATTGATCCACAGACTCTGTTGGATGCCGTACATCCCAGTATGGGCCAGAGCATCATCATGGAACGGGTCATGGGACTCTGGCTTAAAGGTAAAGAGATGGCTTCCACGGCTGATCTTGCCCTAAAGGACATCCATCTGGGTGTTGAATTGGGCAATGAGATGGGTATTCCCCTGGAAATCACCCCGTTGGTTGAAGCCATGATGAAACGTTTTGACGACGATGGCAGACGCAGCCGGGACGATATGATCGCCTATGTACAGGATGTCATGGAACGATCCGGCTTGGGTGAATTAGTAAATCGTGATCAGGTGGTTGACGGAATGGAGGCTTCACAGTCCGCCGCCGTCCACGATAGGACGGCGTAGTGGCGCCTTTCGAGGGCACACCACGGCCGCTGTAATACCGATCCAATGCATAGGCGTGGCAAGGGGTTGTCGACGGACAGGGTGGCTCTTGCCCAGGCATTCAGAATATCCTGTTCCATACGATAGGGCGCCATCCCGAGACGCCCGATCCGAGCTCGCGAACGATCTTACAGTGGCCTATCTGAGTTCCGTGGTCCTCAACTATGACCCGCCGTCACATGCCGTAGTGCGGCGTCATCTGTCGGAAACCTGTAACGGGGAAACTGAGACCATGAAATAGGGAGTATACTTAATCAACACAAGGGGGAATTATCCGGATTCCGTTAATTTTTTTGGGGCTTGACAAGTCGGATGAATGCCCGCAGGTTGATTGAAAATGTAAGCAAACCTGCTGTCACGGCCTGCTGAAATATATCCAGCGTGTCAACAATCATTGCGAACACTTCGGTGCTATGCTTAACATGGAAGACCAACGCCGTTCTGTCCGGGAAAATGGGCCCTTGCACCGGTCAGTAGCACTGGACTCGTACGTGCATGACGGGTTCCTCCACAGGCGCGCTATACCACGGTTGCATAGCCCGACACACCTGTTTTCCGAACAACACACCCTGCCTCGCCGCTGATTACGTGTTCCCTCTCATGAAACCACATCCACGATTGTATCTGGAAAGCCAAGACCTTCCCGTCTTGAGAAATCGAAAGCATATCAGATATCGTACGATGGTAGACAATCTTATCGACTCCGCTGAATGGTGCCTCGGGGAAAAGCCCCGAGAAACGTGGATCGCTCCGGTCTCGCCAGACCCTGTACACAGTAACCTGTACGATCGTTTCTACGCCATCATGAAGGACCTGGCGATTACGGAACATCTTGCCTTCACTCACGCTCTTACCGGTACCGAACAATACGGACGCGCAGCACGGAAATGGGTGCTGGCGAGTTGCCGCGTTTGGCAAATGGAGGCGGCGGGAAGGATTGACGGCGGCAAAGCCTACGCCGTGAGCCGTCTTCTGAAGGGCATCGCAGTGGGATACGATATGATCTACGGCCTGTTGTCCAATGCCGAACGAAATGAAATCCGAGATACGCTTGCCCGAATCGGCGGCAAGTATTTCACCGATTACTTTAACACACCTGAGAAAACAGGCCCTGATTTTCACACACATCACGCCACGGTGGAGTGGGCATCGCTCGGAATAGCCGCTCTGGCGCTTCTTCATGAGGAAGACGCCGCCGACGACTGGCTGAGGGCGGCCGTACGGAAATTCAGGACCCACCTGCTACCGCACGGCCTGGCACCCGACGGCGCTCAGGTCGAAGGCGCGACGTTCTGGGCCTCCACCATGCAGTACCGGCTATTCTTTATGGATGCCTTGAAAAGGGTCACCGGGTGCGACCTTTTCACGCCCTACCGTCATTATATGCACGCGGAACCGGCCCTGGCCGGTATCACCGGAGAACACCGGTCACCACTCGGGGCCTGTAACGCATCCTTCGCTCTCCAACCCTCTTACGGCCAACTCGATTACTGCGCACCTGTGCTGCTGGCACTCGCCAGGAGGTACCGAAACCCCGTTTATCAACGTCTTGCCCTTTGGGATAAAACACTGGGGCAGATTCAAAAGACGCGATACGTTTCGCCGGGCGGTGAGCAGATGCTGTTTGAACTCGGGGGGTATGCCTGTGTGTGGTTCGACCCGGAGGTGCCCCGCCAACCTGATATCTCAGAGTTATCTTGGCACTTTCCTTCCGTGCATGAAGTCTATGCACGCGTCTCCTGGAATCCCGGTGATCTGCTTACCGGTATTCGAGGACAGCAAGTTATCGTTCACGCAGGCGGCAGAACGGTCCTGAAAGGGAATGCCTTTTCCGATACGGCCGAAGTGTATACAGAGCCCTTTGTCGCATCTGAGTCTGGTGATACTGCCGTCCTGCGCTGCGATTACGAAACTGACAACCTCGTTGTGGTTCTCCACCGACACGGGAGGTGTCTCGTTCAACGCCGTTCGTCAGAAGACTGGACGTGGACCTGCCAGGGCAACCCGGATTTCGGACCGGATTGGCTCAGCTGGGAGAATGGCGTTGTCTTGACTGTTGTACAAGGAACGGTCAAAGACTGGCGTCCCGGGGCATTCAGAGAAGAAATAGTGGTCGGAAATGGGCTCCTGATCCTCGAGGACCCGGCACCAGCGACCGAATCGACCCTTTCAATACAACCGTCAATCCGTGGCCAAATAGTGGTAGAGGTAAGGATTGAAAAGCATTGATGCCTGCCTCGCGGCACTCTCATGCCATGAACTACGAATCCCTTATTCGACCTGTCGTTCAGGATTGATGCGGAGTGGACCCACCACAATTGGCTCTCGCTTACCGGTGTTCTGGGGAACCACCCCCCCGGAGCAAGGCTTCGCTGGACCTTCGCGTATGAAGACGCCAGGTTGGGAACAGATATGGGGGGCTGCATGTTCCCGATCCTGCAGGGCAGGCAGAGGCTACGGCAGAGGAAACGATCGTTGAGATCGTTTGTGGAAGGGAAAGTTGTTGCAGCCGCCTGGCGCAAATAGGGGGACACACATGCCTACCGAAGAACGCTTTGAAGCACTATAACATCCTTGAGAAGGCAACGGATCACTGTCGCCGCTATTGCCCTTGCCGTGGTGATGGCGGCGGCGCAAAGCAGGGCCGCGACCTTTGACACGGTAAGGGCCGGCTCATGATAGGAACCCTATCTCCAACCCGTATTGGTCAACTTTTGTGCTTTTTTGTCTGAAACCAACAGGCGCTTTAGTTCTTCGACGTGGTTTTCAAACGCCTTACGGCCTTTTTCCGTCAAACAGGCAAAGGTGCGCTGTCGGCCATTCACCTTGCTTTTGCGCTGTCTCACATAGCCGGCCTCTTCAAGCTGTTTTATATGTTTGGAAAGCACGGAATCGCTCACAGCCAGTTCTTCACGCAGCACCTGAAACTCTGCTTCCTCCAACGGAGACAGGAACGCACAGATTTGAAGCCGATTGGGAGCATGTATGACGGTGTCGAAGAGCGGCATCTTCATTCGCCTTTCTCCGCACCGACCCTGGTGAGGTGCCTGCGGCGCTCAAATACACTTAGCGTGTAGACAGCAATAGCGAGTACTACGCCAGCAGATAGAGAAGCCCAGACATAGCCAAGCCTATCTGATAGCGTCTGTGCTACGACAATAAGCAGGAAGAATAAAGGGATCAGGATAATCAGTGCAATGGCTGTAAGTTTTGAAGGAAATTGCCTCACGGACACCCCTGTTTTTTGGGATTGGTACAATAGAACGAGTGCCATTAATATAATGATATATACATGATATTCGCGAAGGCCCGCCACCGAGAGGGCAACCAGCGCCCCGGCTATCAGGGCTATAATGGCACCAAACCAACGAGGGGGCATGGCTCTCCACAGGGCCGCTCGCTTCATCTCTTGTATCGAGTCAAGCGCTCCCTGCACATCGCCGGGTTCATTTCGATCTTTATGGCCTGTCATTTCTTTGTCTCCTGTTCGATTTTCCGACGTGGAAGATAATACAACGCTGTCTTTCCGACATGGAAAGTAATATAACACTTACTTTCCATATTGGCAAGTTATAATTTTCCATATTGGAAAGTATTGGTCCAATCAGAGAATGAACGGTAGAATCAGATACCGTAATCGGGTATTTCGTAGTATACAAGAAAAAACTTTGAAACAGGGTCGCGTCGCTATAATCAGCTACAACAGCTTCGTAGAGGGAGAGCTGAGGCATGCCTGCAAGAGCTGTAGCTTAAAGCACCTGGATTTTCGCCGGCGTCGAAAACAGCTTTCCTTGCAGAATGTATTCGATATTCAGGTTTTTATCTGGACAAGAACGGATTCTTGAGCCTGTACAGATAAACTGAAAAGAAATACGATCGGCCTCAGAAGATAGGATTCGAACCACATTGTCCACTCCAATTCGGATGACCATTCCAATCCGGATAACAGATCATCGTCTTGATCTTCCGGTGGTCGGAAATCAATTCAAAAATTCCCTGTACTCCTCGTAACGCGCCAGGATATTCCTGACATACTGGAACGGTTCTTCGCCCCGGCAATAACCGTATCTGACCACGTCATCGTCAAAGTATTTCCGTTCGGACAGGCGCAGTATATACTCTTCTACATTCCCGTCCCACACATTCTGATCTTTGCCGAATTTCTCCGCCAGACGGCGGGCGTCCGCTACATGTCCCTGGCCGGCATTGTAGGAACCCAGCACAAATTTCATCCGCTGTTCCTCATCCGGAATATGATCCCAGTAGTTTTCCAGCCAGTGGATGTATTTCGTTCCTGCTTTGATGTTCTCTGATGGATTCTCCGTCTGCGTCACGCCGAAATCCTTTGCTGTCTCCGGGAGGAGCTGCATCAGCCCGACTGCACCGGCCCAGGATTCAATTTCTGGATCGAAACGGGATTCCTGATAGATCTGAGAGGCCAGAATCCTCCAATCCCAGTTGATCGTTTTGGCATACGCCTGAATCATATCGTCATATTTGGATATTTTGCCGCCCCTATACGAAAAAAATTCACTCTGGACCCGTGTTCTGAATCCTCGACGATTCTTGTAGTATTTGTTATATATCACATAATAATCAGAGGTTTTCTTAGCCTGACGGATCCAGACGTTGGCGGCTTCCAGAAGCTGCGGCGAATTCTTTCGGACCGCCCACGCGATCTGCTGCGGAAAGCTCAAGGGCGTGGCGATATCGATATCAGCAAGATACGCCTGATTAATCAATGCGATATTCTCATCGGAGACGGTAAAGGGGATCGTTCCGTCGGCCACCTGTTTGATCAACGCATCTGTGGAAATATCACCCGCCTCTTCCACGATATTGATGTCCCCCCCGATTTCATCGGACAGATTCTGAAGGCGGGGCACATAGGATGAGGCTTTGCGTACATGGACCCGTTTACCTATCAAATCGATCTGGATTCGTATCATTGCATTGTCGATCTCATGTAATTTCATCTTCTGCCAGTTGTCCGGCTTCTTCTGCACCAGAACCTGACGGGTAGTACTCAGATATTCTGTAAAACTGAATTTCTCTGCACGCTGTTTGGTTACAGTGAGGTTGGCTGCCAGGATATCGCCCTCCCCCCGCTCAAGCATTTCGAATATCTCTGCTTTGTTCCGCGCAACCACAAGCTCCAGCTTCAAATCAAGCGATTCTGCAAACTTTTTAAGCAGTTCATATTCATAACCCATGGGGCGGCCTTTATACAGAAAGTAGCTGTTGGCGTCGTAACCGGTAATGGCAATCAGCTTATTTCGTGCTTTTATCGTATCCATATCAGCATGCACAAGCGGGGCCTTGTTCTCCTCCGGCGAAGATGATCCAACCGCCCCATTGGGCGGTTCCGCAGTCCGGCAACTGAGCAGGGTCACCATAATACCGACAAATAACAGCTTAAATCCCCCCATATGACGCCTCCTGGTGTGAATATGCCGCCTTCGGCCGGACTGGAAGCCAGCCACAGTCTGCCGTGTTCGCACATCATGGCCGCAACGATTACAATAGTTCGCTTCCCTATGGTTTTCTTTAGTACAATGAGGACATATGTTCATGATACGGACCGCCTGACCCGCCGAAGCCAATCTTCTACCTCTTTCTTCCTGAAGATTGTCGTGAATTTAAATGGGGCTTTACACAATGTCGGAACAGCAGACCTCAGTCTTTTGAGGGGTTCTGTTTTTTTCGTTTCATTTCCTTTTCGTATTCTTTCTGAAGCTCCGGAGACAGCGGGTAGACATCCCGAACGCGGTATTTTTTCTTGAGCATCATGTCACGCTCATAGTCCTCTTTCGCCTGGCGCTCGGATGCCAGCCGAACCACCTCATCAAGCATCTGAGGCGGGAAGAACAGGACGGCTTCATCTTCAGCTACCACGATATCACCCGGAAGGACCGTCGCCGTGCCCACGCGGATAGGCACATTCCATTCCGTGTCCAGCCACCGCGGGCCTACCGGGTCGAAAAATCGGGCGAAGACCGGGAACCCTTCAAACATATCTTCCGACAGTTCTTCTAGATCCCGCGTTCCGCCATCGATTATCACACCGGCCGCTCCGCGCAACTTCATACCGAGCGCGGTGACATCACCGAAGAACGTCGCCCCGTCCCGACCACCGAGATCCACGACCACCACGTCCCCGGGGTTGGCCTCTTCACCGGCACGTACGTAAAACCGGCTGTCCCAGTCGCCTTCTTCAGCAAGTTGATTCAGGGCATCTCTCAGATCGGGGCGGGCGGGCAGCGTCCGTATGGTCAGCGCCCGTCCGACGATACGTTCACCGGGCCGGGTACTTAACAGACCGCGGACATAGTTCGCCGAGTATATTCCCATGGCGCTATGGATATTCTCCAGTTGCAGCCCGTCGAGCTTTGCCAGGTCTTCCTGGGTGACTTCGGGCCGTGAATCCTTCAACACGTCCATAACCGCAGAAAACGAATTTCGGTTGGACCGGAACCCATCGCTCGGCTCGACGTCCGGTGGAAACACCTGATTAAAGGGCTTTTGAGCACCCAGAAATAGAAGCGACATGAAAACGAGCGTCAGCGGGATATATTTTCGCATGGCGTTACTCCTTCAAATCCGATTATAAGTGCATCCAATGGCACAAGTGTTGGTTTCTCCCACTTACCGAGATTCCATTTAATGGAACCTTCAATATCCTATGCTATCTGATGCGTGTAAATAAAAATCATCAGATACGTGTAAATAACCATCAATGAGTACATTAAAAAATAACAAATCTTGCCGTTGATTGCAAGAGTAGACAGGTGCTTGCACGAATAGACTCAGAACTACAGTACGATCTGTCCCTGCTGAAGGGTTTAATCCAGCACCTCATTACCTCGTATCCAAGTATTCAACTTTATCCTTAGAGCACGGCAAAAATTCACCGGGGAGCGAATGTTTTTATCAATCCAAATAAAAGTGGTTACACGACTTCGGGTAGAAGATTATAAAAACATTTATCCACCTTTTTCTATCCGTTTTTTTGGGTCTCTACCCCAGCTGTGCCGTTAACGAAACCGGTTCTGAATCACTGATTACGCGCATCAGCGGAAATCACTCATGGCGAGATCGGCGGGCGAGTTGTGGGAACGACGTCTTCCGATGGTTCGTAGTAATAGGCTGGGGCCGGTTGGACCCCTTGAAGGCCTGTTTTGGATGTCTATTGGGCGAGCTCGACTATTACCCTGGTGTCCGTGTGCTGGATACTTGTTAAAACCGGGACTTCAACAATGGCAGCCTCATGTGCTGTCGTCATAACAGCCATTCTCTCTTAAACATTCATCCCTGGGTGTTCCCCACCTGCGCCGCCGGCAAGCAGGGTGTCGTTTCCCGTTTTAACGCCTCTACCAACATTGTTTTGCCCGTCCGTTGGGGTATATCTGTACCGCATCACCAGCGGCAGCGGGTATACCGAGACGAAGCGGATGACGCTGCTGAAGTAGCTCTTGGCCCAGAACGGATTTGGCGGTGATGCAAAGAAGCAGTTGAGGGGTGTTGATTTTCAGGTTACAAGGATCTATCACGTAAGCGAGAATGATAGCTGAAAGCCATCAAACAGGCATAGATTACTCTGCTCGAAGAGATAGGAATCTGTTTGGAATCCAAGGCCAATACAAAAGGAGAACAAAAATGGCAAAAGGGTATTGAGTAGCTTATGTAAAAAACATTCATGATATGGAATCGTTTGGGAAATATTGGGAGGCGACTGCTCCTTTAGGAAATAGAGGAGACAATAAAGTGTTGTCGGCTGGAGAAGCAGCGCGTACTTTGGAAGGAGAGACCATGAAGTTTTCAGCAGTTTTAGCATTCGAAACTTATGAGAAAGCCTTGTCTTATTAAGATAGTACTGACTATAAGGCTGCCGTTGCAACTATGGGTCCAGATGTTAAGCAAGCGGTAGAAAGAGAACATACATTATGTGGGCATTAAATGAGCGTTAAGATTCGGATCCGCATTCTCACTGTCGGGATGATGTCGTGGATCATATATCACCTACTGCAGTATTGGTGATGTATTAGGCACTTTATACGGTAATTTAAGAGATTGCCACATTATACGGCGTACGAAAAGAACCGCAATCCGCCTCCAAGAAACCTAACGGCGTAAAGGCCACGCCGACTTTACAAAGAGAGCCTGGGCGGTGTGCGGCATCCCCCGCTCCACACGCTACAGGTGGCGGAAGCGGGTATACGGACACGAAGAGGATGACGCTGCTGAAGTAACGTACATCAACCGTTCTTGATGGCGTCCAACTATGGATTATATAAGGATATTTAGTCTCTCTTTCCTCTTTTTAGTGCCGCCAGTCGTCGAGGCACAGGACGATGCAAACTGACTGGCTATTAAAGTGCAATCCGACGTGACGATGTTGTTTTAGAAAAACCGTAAGGCTGCGTACTTTTAGAAATTATTGACCTTTTATCGACCAGGACTGGTATTAAAAAACGGCTTTCCTTGAATTGGGATCGGAATCGGTACAAACTACGGCGTTACGCCTTTGGACAATCCGCGTGAACGAGTTTCAGGCCCATGTTTCTACTCTTCCGATCGCCGGCTTCAACCGTGGCGGAAGAAGACGAACTACCCGCCCGGGAACAGGCATGGAGGAAACACCGTTTTATGCAAACAAACAGGTGGATTGTCAGAGTGCCTTGCAGACCAAGGAAACCGAAGAATTGTGTATGGCCCGACCCAACATCCTCTTCATCCTGACCGACCAGCAGCGTTTCGATACACTGGGAGCCAACGGCAATGAGATTTGCCGGACACCAAGTACTGATCGCCTCGCTCTTGAAGGTATGAACTTCACTCATGCCTTCACCCCCACGTCACTGTGCTCACCGGCTCGAGCATCCCTGCTGACCGGTCTGTATTCCCACAACCACACCATGACCAATCTCACCAACGCCCCTGTCTCAGGTGTCTCGGATCTGCCCGACCACCTCGTCACATATGCCATGTTGCTCGGCGATGTGGGCTATCGTACAGGCTACGTCGGCAAATGGCACACGGGCAAGAATAAGTCACCTCTAAACTGGGGATTCGACGACTACCGTCCCGGTGACGGATGGCACGAGTGGCTTCCGGAAGGGGCAAGGCTGGAAAACGAATCCGCCATACGTCTCGGCTACAACAGGGACAAACCTATGGCTGCCCGAGTATCATTGCCGCTGAAAGAATACCCTGAACTTAGCCGCACCGACGATGCTATCGCAATGATCGCTGATTACGACGCCGACGACATACCGTTCTGTCTGCAGTTGAATTACTTTGGCCCCCACTACCCGCACTACCTGCCAGAACCATATTACTCCATGTACAACCCTGGTCGGATCCCCCCGTGGGACAACTTCGAGACCCGACCCGCTGAAACCCACTTCGGTTATCGCTGGCTTCGCGATCGCTGGTGCGCACCGACGGATGAGTGGTCTCATTACGCCGAGATCATGGCCATCTACTATGGTCAGGTCACACTGCTGGAACATGAAATTGCGCGCGTTCTCGAGGCCCTCGACAGATTTCATTCGGATCGAAACACCATCGTGATTTTCGCTTCCGACCACGGTGAAATGGGTGGCGGAAATGGTTTGTTACAAAAGGGGGCTGTGGCCTACGATGAGCTCTACAGGGTGCCGCTCATCATCCGTTGGCCCGGCAGGATCAACGCGGGTACCGTATGCAATCAGATGGTGAATCTGTTCGACTTGATGCCAACCATCCTGGAGGCATGCGGCGTAGATGCTCCTGCTAACTTGGATGCCAGGAGCATACTGCCATTGATGTTGGGAGCGACACGGGTAGAATGGCCCGACGAGGTTTTCTGTGAATATCTTGCCTGTCAGGCCGGCGACATGGCCCTCAAAATGCTACGCACCAAGACTCATAAATTGGCAATCAACCTGTCAGACACAGACGAACTCTTCGACTTGAAAGCCGATCCCAGTGAAACGACGAACCGGATCAACGACCCTGAATACCGCCTCATCCGTGGAAAACTGGTGCACCGGCTGAAAGCCCAGATGGAGCGCACAGACGATCCCATGCTTGATCAGTTTCTTGAACGTATGGGGGCGTATTTCGTATGATAGACGGGCGTTGGAAACGCCATCACTCAATGTCTGAACCCCATATTGAACATGCCAATCTCTTCAGCCGAGGTCAGTACGAATTCCACCGTCTATCCGTTGTCCCGGATACGTGACTGGCTGAGTGTACCGTAGGTATGGCCGGCAGCGTCTCGATTAAACAGAAGCGGAAAAGGGTTATGTATTCCGCTCAGTGATGATCATCGGAAGGGCCTGGAAGACATCGCGAATGAACTGCGTGTGCAGGTCCCCTGGCGCTGACACAAGCAACGATTTAACCTTCAGATAAACACATGGATGCCATGAAGATTACAGGAGTCAGGATTCATCATCCGGCTGGCTTGCTGCGGCTCTGTACCGACGGCGAGTTGGAAGGCTGGTGCGTGGGGCTGACGCCCGATATCAGCCGGAATTTAGTTGAACATATGGCCCCTGTAATCATCGACCAAAGCCCCTTCGACCGGGAGCGACTGTGGCAGGAACTGGCCCGTAGGGACCGGCAGCGACATACTGCCTTGCGGGGATTTATCGATATCGCCCTGTGGGACCTCGTCGCTAAAGCTGCGGCGATGCCTGTGTTTCGGTATATAAACGGATTCCGAAATCACTGCCCTGTTTATAAACGGGGAGCCGGGATATCGCCGGACCAGATCTTGGAAGAAGCCCAACGGGCTCGGAATGACGGCTACAAAGGATATAAGGTGGCCACACCACTGCCGAAAGAAACCATGGTGCCGCTTATACGTCATCTGCGCGAAACTGTCGGCGACGATTTCTACCTGATGCTCGATGGAGGCGGACAATTAACCATCGCCGACGCAATAAAAATGGGTCGTGCCCTCGATGAAACAGGTTATTACTGGTTCGACCGACCGCGCATGGCGATTGATACAACAGGCGGTAAACAGGTAGCAGACGAACTCGATACGCCGATCACGGCAGAAGTCACCACACCGCTGGAAGCCTCTCAGGTCATGTCTACACAATCCGCAGATCATGTAAAAACCGGCACGCCTTACAGCGGCGGTATCACCGATATCCTGAAAATCGCCCGTTGCGCTGAGGCCTTCGGGGCTTTTTGCCATCTCGACGGCCCGGGTGCCTGTGACGGTTTCGCCCACGGGCATCTACTTGGCGCCATCAAGAACTCACCGTTTTTTGAATGGACAGATCACGACAACCCATCGCCTATAATCAAAAATTCACTCCAGGTCGTCGAAGGTCATATCCGGATCCCTTCAGGACCGGGGCTAGGTATGGACATCGATCCAGACGCCCTTGATGATCAGACAGCAGAAATAATAAGTACCTGAAAAAAACCAGACCCCGTAATCCGTGCCCGACCTCAAAATGATGAGGATAAACCATGCAGATCAAAGATGTGAAATGCTATATCTCCAGAGGAGAGCCGGAAATCCGCAAAGAGAGCGTCATGGATCGAGGGAATATGGAACTGGTGCCACCTGGCATCGCGGGTATTTTTACCCATACCCACGGATTTGGAAATCCGCCCGTCGACGGCGCTGAGTTTATTGGTGAAACCGAAGAACCAACCTATAATTTAATGATCAGGCTGATTACAGATGGTGACCTTGACGCCTATGCCGTCTATGCCAAGGGGTTTAACGTAAAAGAACTCGAATGGCAGGCCAAAGCGTTCCTCGCCCGGTATGCCCATATGCTCATCGGCATAGATGCGTTCGACCGGGAATTTATCTGGCAGCGATTCTGGATGGCTCAGCGGTTTATGTATACCGGGCGACAACTTCTCGACACCATCGACAGGATGCTATGGGATCTGGCCGGCCGGCATGCTCGTATGCCCATATACAAGCTCCTCGGCGCCTGCAGAGAACGCGTCCCCGCCTACTGCAATGTCGGTGGACGGACCATCGACGATCTGGTGGCCAATGCGGTAAAACGGGTGAACGAAGAAGGCTTTATCGGCTGCAAGGACCACTCGTATCGTGGCGTCAAAGGCAACACGGAAATGGCCTTCAAACTGCGTGAGGCGCTGGGCGATGATATTTTTCTTTTCCACGACCCGGTTGAATCATATACTTACGAGGAGGCCGTCAAAATCGGCCGCGTCATGGAAAAATGCAATTATACCTGGATAGAAGAGCCGCTTCAGGATTACGACATTATGGGCCTGAAGAAGCTCTGTGCTACGTTGGACCTGCCTGTCCTGACGCTCGAATGGATCGGCGCTATCGGCGGGCAGCCGTACAACACCGCACCGTATCTGGCCCTGCAGGCAGCGGATATTGTCCGGCAGCGCGGCATCGGCATCACCGGTGAGATCAAACAGGCCCACCTTGCCGAAAGCTTCGGTGTACAGGTACACGGCGGTACTCCGAACGTCATTCTGGCCGTCGGTAACGACCCGGTCTTCGAAGCGTTTATGGGCCTGCGTCCCCGCCCGCCAGAAGAAGAACTCGATTGCCGCGGCACGCTGGTTGTAGAAAACGGCTACATGGAAATCGCCTGGAGCGATCGCCCTGTGGTGGAACCCGATTGGGACGACGTGGCGAGTAAAGCAGAGATGGTGATATAATAGCCGGGTGACCCGATGGAGGTTTGAATTCCCTTCCAACCTCGAACCGGCTCTAAAACAAGGTGGATACATGAAATACGGCCATATCGAAGGTGTCGATAAATCGATATCCCGCCTGGTGCAGGGTGCCATGATGTTCAGTACGGCAGAAGAAGAGTATAGCTTTGACCTGCTGGACACGGTATTCGAAGCCGGGATCAACACTTTCGATTGCGGCCATATTTACGGCGGTGGTGATTGTGAGCGCGGGCTGGGGAGATGGATCGAAGACCGGGGTGTTCGGAAAGAGGTCGTTATTCTCACCAAAGGCTGTCATCACAATGCGGACCGGCGGCGTGTGACGCCCTTCGACATCTCGGCAGACCTCTACGACTCCCTGGCACGGCTCAGGACGGATCATCTTGACCTGTATCTCTTGCACCGGGATGATCCCCGGAAGGCGGTCGGACCGATCGTGGATACCCTCAACCACTACATCCAGGATGGTCGTATCGGTGTTATTGGCGGTTCCAACTGGTCGCATGACCGGATTCGAAGGGCGAACATCTATGCAGAGGCCATTGGCCTGCAATCGTTCGGCGTCAGCTGTCCGAACTTCAGCCTGGCCGATCAGGCCGAGCCCCCTGGGCCGAATGCATCAGCATCAGCGGCGCTGACGGTGAAGAAGCGCGGGCGTGGTATCAGGAAAATCAGATACCGCTGTTCAGCTGGTCCAGCATCGCCAATGGGTTTTTCACCGGCAAGGTGAACCGGGACAACTGCAAACAACTTGTTTAAGACGGGATATTGGACGGAAGCTCCGCAAAATCATACCGCACGCCGGATAATTTCAAACGCCTGGATCGTGTCGAAATACTGGCACAAGAGAAAAAAATGACCATCCCGCAGATCGCCGTGGCCTATGTGCTCAGCCAGCCGCTCAATATCTTCCCGCTGGTCGGCGCCCGAAGTGGCGATGAAATCACGGCCAATCTTCAATCCCTGGATACGACACTAACGCAGGAAGAGATGGCCTGGCTCGATCTCAAGTCGTCCCAAAAACCGGCCAGCATGAAAAGTGCGAAGCGTTAGAGTGAAATAATGGTATGAAACGTTATTTTAATGGTCATGAACCTTATTTCTCAACATCAAAAAGATCTATCGCCGATCGCCGAGGAACCAACCATGGGGTATGGTCTTTACTTATATTCCTGACTTTAATGTCCTCACCGTATTTGGTATCTGCTTTAGGAGAATAACAATACTTCAGTACCTTTCCTCGTGCCTCATAGTCTTGTGTCTGGTTTTATCTGCTCCCCTGCGAGCCCAACCGGTGCGTAATACGGTAGGTAGAATCATGCCGATGGATGCCGCTGCCCTTGATGAGCAGGTATTTCGATATCTTGTGGTGGAGCCCATCACGCTCGATGCGAACATCGCCAATTATAAAGCCCAGAGTGGTATGATGCCGTTTGAAGGGTTGACGTTGATCAATTCTAATCAAGAACTCCTGCCAGCTGCGGCAGATCGTTGGGAAGTGTCTGAGGACGAGTTAAAATGGACGTTTTATCTCCGTGAAGGAGCAAGGTGGAGTGATGGGCGGCCCGTTACGGCCCATGATTTCGAATATACCTATAAACGCGGCCTTGATCCAAAAAACGGTAATGTTTATGCTTTTATGAACTATCCCATCAAGGGTGCCGAGGCGTTCAATATCGGCGAGGCTTCAGATCCAAGCACGGTTCTCGTTACCGCCCTGGATGAATTGACTTTGGTCATAGAAACCGAGGTCCCCTGTCCGTATTTGCCCTACATTACAACTTGGAGAGGGTCTGGAGCGGTTCCTCGCTGGAAAGTGGAAAAATACGGCGAGAAATGGACAGAACCTGAAAATATTGCCACAAATTCCACCTTTGTTTTAAATCGCTGGGATATCGGCGATTCATTTGAATTTGGCTTGAATCGGTACTATAACGGTCCTCACAAGGCGTACCTCGAGCGTATCATCGGCCGGTTTATCGGCGCTGAATCCCCCTCAGGGTACCTGGCTTATGAAAATGACGAGGTGGACTATCAGGCCTTGACCTCCATGGATGTAGCTTCCATCCGGAACAATCCCGTGTTAGGCAGAGAACTCCGTCTCGTCCAAGCCTTCTGGACCGAGTTTATTTTTTTTGATACCACTAAACCGCCTTTCAATAATCTGAAAGTGCGCCAGGCTATTAGCCATGCCATTGACAGAGACGCGTTGTGTCGTATCGTGCTGCAGGATACGGCTACTCCTGCACATTCCATGTTGCCGCCGGGTTATCCTGCCTATCTGGACAATCAGCTTGCCTCTATTCAGCGTTACGATCCGGTCTTGGCGAAGAAACTACTTAAGGAAGCTGGATATCCGAACGGACGAGGTTTTGCACGGCAAGAATTTGTGCTTGGACGTCCTCATCACAGGCTGGTGGCAGAAGCCATACAACAGATGCTCAAATCCACATTGAATATAGATCTGAACATCCGTCTTATGGATTATTCAGGTTATATTGATGCGATGTATCAGTGGCAGTTACCTATGAGCCTGAACGGATTTTCATCGGACTACTACGATCCGAGCAGTATGCTGACCATGGTGTGGCGCAGCCAGCCAAAAGGTGCCGGCCGTCAACCGTGGCAGCATGACGATTTCGATCGGTTAGTGGATGAAGCGGGCAGGGAAATGGATCAGGATAAACGCCTTGGTATGTACATGGATGCTCAGAGGATACTCAGCGAGGATGTCGGTGGCGTATTCCTGTTCTACCCGAAGCAAGCTTACCTGGGTAAACCATGGCTCAAAGGAATCAAGGAAAATCCGCTGGGTGAATATCCTTTCTGGAATCACATAGATATCTATATCGGTGATAACAAGCCTTAAAGCGCCCCGGGGGAACCTGCCATCTGTTCTCGGGAGGAAGATATCCTTTTTGTGACGGTAAAACCGATGATCAACGGAAACCCGGGAGGCGAGCGCTCGAGTCTACCTAACCCGCGATTCCCATGAAACAAACAACATTCCTCCCAAATTACTCGAAAAAAACCTTTCCCATTTCCCGAGAGAGGAACGGTGGTTGCAGAGACTGTGCGTCCATAACGCTCCTTCTCGTCGTTTCTTCCTTTCACAAATCATCCGGCGTATATTGTGAGTCGATTATTCAGACTGACCCCGGCATTACTGATCGCTCTTGCGGGCCTCGTATTGTATCGGAGCGACCCGGATGCTCGGATCCTTAATGCGGTCGGCAAACTCATGCAGGCCGATGCGGCGCCGTCGGATCAGCAGATCTTCCGGTTCCTGAATGACGAGCTGCACAAGCTCAACGAGCGCAAGGCAGCCCGCACGGGCCATCCGATCGAGGAGTCGGTGTTCACGCCCGAGCAGGACGGAGTGCGCTGGTCGTGATACAAGGAGACCGCCCCGGAGCAGATGTTGGAGACTATGCGCGATGAAGTCTTCCCGGTCATCCTCGGGCATAGCGGAGGCGGCGAGGCCGAAAGCAACTCGACTTACAGCCACCATATGAAGGACGCGCTATTCATGATGCCCACGCCGCGTGTGCTGGCCAATGTGGTGGATCAGCTTGAAACGGTCTGAACGCCATGCTCTTTTGAGGATTCTATTACCTTTCCAGAATGTGATGTGTTTGCAAGAATAACCCACATCGCTGCCATTACTGGAGTTCCGGGGCTCCTGTGGAATACATATGCTTCTCACCATCTTCCCAGACGGCGAGACCTGACGGTGCTGTATTTAGATCTGCTCCTCGCGATATATGTGTTGACTTATAATCTCCATATCCCTATTCGTGAGGTAAAGAAGCATTCGTGTACCATAGCCCATGTTTGCCAGAAAGTAAATCCCCAATCCTAATTTCAAGCATCGGGGGCTTAATTGAGCACAAGTGACACACAGCACCACCCGAGGCGCACGCTAAGCAGTCGGTTCGCATTAGCTACCATCATCGGTGGTATCATTGGCCTGGGTATCCTGCGCACGCCCGGGGAAGTTGTAGCGGTTGTTTCCGATCCGTTGATGTTTGTGTCTCTCTGGGTAGTGAGTGGCCTGTTTATACTATTGAGCGCGATAGTGGTGGCCGAACTGGTGGGTATGACGCCGCGATCCGGAGGAACCTACGCCCTGGTGCGGCGTGCCTACGGGCCGTTCCCCGGTTTCGTCATTGGCTGGGTCGACTGGTTGAGCTTTGTCGCCGACATAGCCCTCAAGGCAGTCGTGGTCACTGAATTTACCGCCTTGTTAATTCCAGCAATGGGTCAATGGCAAACACCACTGGCAATCATGGTGTCCTCGGTGTTCGCTGCGTTGCAATTACGGAGCATTGCCCTGGGCGCGAAAATCCAGCAGATCGCTGCTGCCGCCATGGCGCTGATCGTTGTCGGCTTCACCCTGGCGCTGGTATTCGCCGAGTCGGCGGTGAGCAATGCAACTTCGATTCCCGATGCGGCTAACGGAATTGGCGCCTGGAGCCTCGTGTTCGCATCCATTATTTATACTTACGACGGCTGGACCTATGCCGCCTACTTCAGTGGTGAAATAAAAGGCGGCAGCGGGGCTGTGGCGCGCGCCTGTATCAAGGGCCTGGTCATCGTCATTCTGCTCTATATATTCCTGGTTGCGGCGTTGGCCTGGAAGGTGCCCCTGGCCAGCCTGGCCGGCACGGAATTGGCATTGGCCAGCGCCGTGGAGATGGTCGTCTCTCCGCTTGCGTCAACTGTCGTACTGGTTGTAGCAATAATGATGTTACTGGCCTATCAGAACCTGCTGTACATGAGCACGCCCCGAATTCTCCAGGCACTGGCGGTCGATGGCCTGGCCGTCAAGCGCGCAGCGAAAATCTCAAAAGGAGGCAATCCGACCTTTGCGGTGCTGCTGTCATGGGGGCTTTCGGTCGGCCTGATCATGATCGGCGGATTCGATTTTCTGCTGCACCTTTCCATATTTTTTTACCTCTTCATCTATGTAGTGATTATCGCGGGAGTCCTCATCCTGCGATCGCGCCAGCCGGACGTCACCCGCCCTTACCGGGCCTGGGGTCACCCCTGGAGCACATATACCTGTCTTCTCGTTTGGCTACTTATCTCCCTGTTCCAGGCCGTTGCCGAAATAGATACCGCCGCTTACGCCGCGATCATGGTGGCGATATCCTGGCCGGTGTACCGGGGCCTTAAGCGAATGGGATCGAATGGGTCTGAACAACGAAATTTGTGATACCATTGGGCCTCTGCCCTCAGGCAGCTGCTGAACCGGTCGACCACTAACGCTTCCTTTTTCTCGCACAGTGAGATAAGGGCGTATATCGTTCGGATCAATCATCACGCTTAAGCGATATCCTTTGTGCATTTGCTATGTATTTGGTAGATGCTTATACCTTCATAAAATACGCGACGTGTGGATGCAGAAGCCTGTCTTGTCGACCATGTTAAGCCAAAGCCTCTGTGATCATTGCGAGCAATGCCCTGTCCTCCCCTGATACGATATATGTCAGTGGGACAGGCAAACCACTAATATCAAGTATCTCCGTGATTCCAGCCTTGGTCAACTTCGGTGGGGTATTCATCCGTTCAGTTATGCATTCGACATTCACATTGAATAGCACGGGTAATGACACCATCAGGATCGAAAGGATAACAACCACCGATTCTGTTTTTTCGGCAATGCCGGTTCTTGGCGTGATCCTACCGAGTCAAGTAAACATTGACACTATACGATTTGCCCCTTTATCTGAAGGTTTTTTCGAAGCAGATCTAATCATTCCAAGCAGCGCTCCATCCCCACCCGATGCCATTCATGTCACCTGGACAAGGACACTATCACCGGTAAGATTAATCCTGATGATGTCTTTGATGTCTTCTTCTGTAAGATATTCACTCGCTATTACGTATGAAGACACGTATCTATCGCTGTTGACTTTTTTCATCGTTATTAGTATAGGTGAATGATTATATGATCTACCATGAACTGCCAAATTCGTCAAACTGCAGGAGAGCGAACCGATGGAAGGGGCTTTGGGATTATCCCATCCTTGTACCCCTCCGTCCTTTTTTCCTTCCAACTCTTCATCTGGAGAAATACATATGGGTGTTTACGAAGATTTAGGCGTAAGGCCGGTGATCAATGCCATCGGTACCAATACCCGGTACGGCGGCTCGTTAATGGCCTCTGAGGTGTTGGATATCATGCGTGAGGCGTCGCAGAAATTTTGTCTGCTGGACGAGTTGCACGAAAAGGCGGGAGCGAAAATCGCAGCGATGCTCGATGTAGAAGCGGCCTATGTCACGGCGAGTGCGGCCTGCGGTCTGGTGATTACCACCGCGGCCTGCATGACCGGCACCGATCCGGAAAAAATACGTCAGTTACCCGATACGACGGGGTTGAAATATGAAGTTATTATCCAGAAACGGCATCGGATTGCCTATGATCAGGCCATCCGGCTGACCGGCGCCCGGCTGATAGAGATCGAGGACAGCGCGCGCGCGCCGATAGAGGCGATGCGCGCAGCGATCAATGAACGGACGGTGGCCATGTTTTATCTGGGCAAAGAGATCAATCACCCCCACTCCGTCCCTCTTCACCAAGTTATCGAGATGGCCCACGCCGCTTCTGTACCGGTCATTGTCGATGCCGCGTCCGAATGTCCGCCGCTCTCGACCCTGACGCGTTTTTCCAAAGCCGGGGTCGACCTGGTGATCTTCAGCGGGGGGAAAAGCCTGTCGGGACCACAGTCGACCGGCCTGCTCCTGGGCAGTAAAGATTTGATTAAGGCCTGTGCAGCGAATGGAACCCCCTTTGCCACGGTTGGGCGTCCCATGAAGATCAGCAGGGAAGAAATCATCGCCTTCATCAAGGCACTGGAATTGTATCTGGCACGGGATCATGACGCGGACATCACCGGGTGGAAAGCGAAGATTAACTATATACAGGATCGGCTGGCAGATGTTCCTCATATAGAAATGGAACAGAAGGTTGACAGTGAGACTTACATTGTCTCCAAGCTCATTATACACATCAAACCGGATGCCGGGATCACCGGAGATGAGGCAATCAAAGCGCTCCTGGACGGTGAGCCGCGTATCGTTGTAGGCCAGGACGATGCTGAAAACGGATTTACCATCAACCCACATAATTTACAGCCCGGCCAGGAACAGATTGTGGCGGACAGATGCAAAGCGGTCTTGACCGTTCCGGGTTAGGTAACACTCATGCATCCATCATCCGACAAACCGTATCTCGGTATCTCATCGGGCATCTTTCCCAGTACTGAGTTTTAATAGTCGACTCCACGCTGCTCGTCAACCTGAATTATTTCTGGATGCGGGACCGTAATTCTGTGGATGGTAAAAACAGGCGCTGGAAAGATTTGCCGGTAGTCATCCCGGAGGCGTTTACCAGGGAATTCGCCGAATGGTGCATAGCCCGTGAGGTGCGCGGAAAGTTCAGTGTGGTTCCGTGTCCGGCAGGCCTGGGCCGTGTCGATGAACAACTGCCGCTTTTTACCAGAGCCCAACATGAAAGCTGGCTGAAGATGTGCCGGGAGACCATTATGCCGTCGTTCGATATCACGCCGGAGACTGGACAGGGATTTTACGGGCTATACCATCGGGATCATCGACATAGCGGGCGGGAAACCCGGTGTCTACCAGAATATCGACGTCGTCAAGCGTTTGGATCAGATAGCCCGGGATGGCGATGATGCGTTGATTACTGTGGACCTGAAACAGACCGTAATCCAGCACATACAACCGTTGGACAAGGTCCGGCCCTGTTGATTCCGACGACATGGCAACCTCCTTTACATTTTGCCATACACCACGCAGTGTACCGGCTCACTGTAACTTCGCATCCTTACCGGATTTTATTTAAGAGCATAATTCCCCCGGCACAGATCCTCAAAGACCGCATCATAATCATCCCGGTCGATGGGCAGCGTGACGACCCTCTTCCGGACGCCGGACAGGATCATGGCGTTGATCAGCTCGAGAGTTTGCAGGGCGCTGACACCATCGGTTACCGGTCGACCCTTCCCGCGTACCGCGTTAATAAAACTATCCAGCAGGGAAGGATGTTCGCGGCCTGAACAGTCTATATCTTCCCATGAGATATCCGGCTGGCCCGCAATATTCGGGTCAGTACGGATGGTTTCATGAAAAGAGGTCCTGTACCGGCCTATTTGGAAATGTTCCGGTATGTGCACGTTCGCGTTACGGGTATCCCGGAAAACGATCTCGCCCTGTTCGCCCCACAGATGCCTGGAATTCAAGCTGCTGCCGCAGGTACTGAGTTGTAGGGTCGCATAGGCGCCGGTTTGAAAGCGGATAGTCGCAACCACCGTATCTTCCACTTCGTGGGTATGGGCATAGTTTCCGATCATGGCCGACACTTCAACCGGCTTACCGACCAGCCAGCATAACAGGTCCAGATCGTGACTCGTCTGATTCATCAGTACGCCGCCGCCCGCCTGCCGCCAGGTGCATCGCCACCGATCCCGCTGATAGTATGAATCAGGCCGATTTTCAAGCCACTGCCAGTGCACACGGTACAGGGGACCGACCTGGCCTTCGTCTAAAAGTCGTTTCAGCATGAGGTTACCGGGGAACGTCCTGTAATTATGACCTACGGCAAGAATCAGGCCACGCTCTTCAGCACGATGAACCATTCGATCCCCTTCTGATACACGCATGGCAATAGGCTTTTCGATGAGCACATGCATGCCGGCGTCCAGGGCGTTGAGCGTCATCGGCGCGTGCAGGACATGGGGCGTGGCAATGATCACCCCATCGAGTGGCTGTTCCTCGAGCATCCGGCGGTAGTCCGTATAGGCCCTGGCGTCATGCCGCCCGGCTACGGTCTCTGCCAGCGGGGCGTCAATCTCCGCTACGGCCAGAAGACGGGCGTCAGGATGTTTTGAGACGGCGCGCACATGGCCGCCGCCCATTCCGCGAAGACCGATGACACCCAGACGGATTGGAGACATAGGGGGGCTCCTTTTAAGGAATTTGCAAATGCACAGATGACGGGAAATGGACAAACATAAGTAACGGGTCTTTCATGAGCAATTTGCTAATTCGGCGCCTTGCTGTTATTATATAGCTGATTATCACTTTTTATGATACTGGGTATCGGGGTGATTTTCGTCATACACGAAGGTTTAAATGGGCATCCAAACATAATGAACTTTCATGATGAAGTTAACTGAACCGCAAATTCAAGCTTTTCATAAAACCGGGTACCACATCTTCGGCGGCCTGCTGACCGAAGTAGAGGCGGAACGGATGGTGCAGATATATATGAATTGTCTGACCAATCATCAGGCAAATCATACCAGTCAGTCGGTACAGATCCTTCGGCAGAATGAGGATAAAAGTAGTCTTGACGGGGCATATTACCAACTGCGCTGCGCCCACCTGATGCATCCGGACTTCGACGCGATCATACGAAACGAACGCCTGCTGGATGCGGTTGAAAGTCTGATCGGTCCGAATCTGCGGATTGTGATCTGCCAGGGCCTGTACAAACCGCCCTATACCGGCGGGGAGATCGACTGGCATCAGGACGATTATTATTTCCGGGTCAACAAACCCAACGCGGTCATCAGTTGCTGGCTGACCTTTGATGACGCCACCGTCGATAACGGCTGTATGTGGGTGATCCCGGGCGCACATAAACGGATGGTCGAGCACGAAATCGTTTCGAGCGGCAAGGGGTTCCACATCCCAAATACCGATGAATCCCAGGCGATCCCGATTGAACTTAAACGCGGCCATTGCATGCTACACCACGGCCTGATGCCGCACCGAACCCTGACCAATACCACGGCCTCACATCGTAGGGCCCTGGCCATTCACTACATGGACGCTGCGGCCAGGCCCAGCGCATCCCGAATGCAGGAACCGCCGGAAAACATGCCGCTGGTCCGCGGAAAAGGGATTGAATGGAATGTCAATGAGGCGTCGTCAATATGATCCGGCATATCCCATGTCATAATCCTAAACGACGTACTGAAGCCTGTCAAGTATCATCCCAAGCTCTCTGTGGTTTCCTGTCTACGGTATGTTCGCCGTGAAATCTGCTTGAAATTCAAATGATTACGACATGGTATAGACGGTCCAGTACTTGAGAACATCCATCTGTCCTGCCGGTCATTATCGCTTAGGGACATCTACTGGCCGGGTAGCTCGCAGCGGGCTTACAATCTGTGTCGGAACCGCAGATGGTCGAGTCTCGCGCGGTCAGCGCTCCCCAAACATCCAGGTCCTCCAGGCCGGCCCCTACATAAAAATACTCATCGTCTCACAGCATCCTGGCGCGGATCGCCAAAAAGGGGACGACCGCCGGCTCTTCAAGATGCCCGAAAAGATCGGTCCAAGGCGCTTCCTGCCATGACGGCCCATCAAGATGGCCGTCCACGACAATCGGTCCGCAGGCACGATAGCAGGTCATTTCCTTACAGCCATGCTTCACGGTCCCATCGCCGGTAATAGAAAAGCCGACGGAGTTTGTCTCCGCCGGGCATTTCGTGATGATGTCGTGTTTTACGTGGCGAGCCCGATCGTCCGGACCTACTTCAGCAGTGTCATCAGCTTCGTCTCGGTATACCCGCTGCCTCTACCGTCATCGTTCCACGTCCATCCTTGCTCTTCATCATGATGTATGCGGGGACACCTCAATGTTCACATTCATGGTATCACCGATCTCGTCCAACCGGTGTCGCCAGTCAGGGTAAGATAGTTCCGGCGGGACAACGACGATTGCCGTCATGGAAAATAAGATGGCGCCGCTCATGGCGGCTGCGGCCGTGTTGGTATCCATTATTTCGACATTGATATTCTGTTCCGCCAGGTGGTGGGTGATTGAATGGATGATCCCTTCATTGTCTGCTCCACTCACTTCCAGGCGGTAGGTCAGCCAGCCCTCGTATCGGACCGCTTTTCCAGGCTCGGTCTGTCGCACAGAGGCGTGGAATCCCTCCTTTTCCAGATCAGCCAGTGCCGAATTCAATTCTTCTATCTGTCGGGCGGAAACAGAAATCAGCAGCAACATGGCGAACTCCCCACCCAACCGGGTCATCCGACTTTCTTCAACATTACCATCGTATTCCAGTATCATCCTGGTCACACGATCCACAATGCCGATTTGATCGGGCCCGACAAAAGTCATGACAAGATGTCTGCGCATTGCTCTCCTTGGATTATCTGGAAGGTTTGTTCGAATGGGTTGATTTTATCATCTGTTGCCTGCTATCTTTCATCAGGCGACATGGGCTTCCAGCCCGGGATGTATACATTATCCCAGGACACGGGATAGTAGTCATTAAATGGAAATGCGCGTCTACCGCTGTGTAACGTGCGACGGGTGGGAATGGTAGGCAGGCATTCCGGATGTGCGTGCGTGAAACGGACGCTTTGCTGCGCGAAGCGGTCCAGGTTCGGTGTTTGAATCCAGTCATTGCCACAGGCGCCGATGTAGGCCGTGCGAAGCGTATCGACACAGACGATGACCACGTTACCGGCAGTAGAAGCAGGTGTATCCATAGAGGTTCCCCTGTTCAGGAATAAAGCTTGGTCATTAATATATTCATACGTCGGAAGCCCTCTTTACAAAGTCCA